>Ga0066376_10004355_pt1 | contig 12323 bp, 10 predicted proteins | sample Knorr_S15_td_Bot_FD_77009 | JGI IMG/M metagenome (GOLD analysis project Ga0066376, IMG submission 77009) | Marine microbial communities from Southern Atlantic Ocean transect - Knorr_S15_td_Bottom_ad_5009_LV_A | ecosystem: Environmental > Aquatic > Marine > Oceanic | place: Southern Atlantic... | reverse complement strand
TCGTCCAGACCATAATTCTGCCCCGCGCGGACGGCTTGCTCGATATTTATTCCGGCGGCAAGTCGATGATGTTTTCGCCGTTCGCCTGCTATCACAAAACAGATGACCAGGCGGTCATGGCCGAGGCGAAGCGGGCCATGCTGGCCTTCGACGCGCCGATCAGCCTGGAGCTGGTGGAACTCGACGCGGAAGGCATGCTGGATACGGCGGTCGAAGACATGGGGAAAATCTTCGTCGGCACGGAGGTGGGTGGTGGCGGCACCACGACGACCCATAGCGTCTCCGTGGCCGAGATCGGGGCGCGCAACCTGCTGGCCCATTTCGGCATCATCGACGAGGCCCCCGTGAGCCGCGAGCAGCGGGGCCTGGCGCCGACACGAATGATGCATATGCCCGACGCCGAATGCTATGTTATCGCCGAGGATGACGGCATCTATGAAGCCTTGATCGATCTCGACTCGCCGGTCGAGGCCGGCGATGCAATCGGCCAGGTGCATTTCCCCGAAAAGCCCGAGCGCGCACCAGCCCTGTATCGTGCGGGCCGTCCGGGAATCCTGATTGGCCGCACCCATAAGGCCCTGGTCACGGCCGGCGATTTCCTCGGCTTGATCGCCGTCGATATATGAGCCCCCGGGATGTGATCAATCGGGCGGCTATGCAGCCCAACGCCGATATCGCAACAGAGGACAGCCTGGACGGGCTTCGCCATGCGCTGGGAGTTTGGCGCAAGATCGGTGAGACCATTGCCCTGGTTCCCACCATGGGGGCGCTCCATGGGGGCCATCTGGCGCTGGTCGAGGAAGCGCGCCGCCGCTGCCAGCGCGTGGTCGTCAGCATCTTCGTCAACCCTGCCCAGTTCGGCTCCTATGATGATTTAGCGGGCTACCCCCGAGAGGCCGCAAAGGATCGTCAAATGCTTGGCGAGCTTGGCGTCGACCTGATCTACGCCCCGCCCATCGCCGAAATTTATCCCGATGGTTTCGCCACTGAAATCAAGGTTGGCGGGCTCAGCGACGGGCTCTGCGCCGTGCAGCGGCCGGTTCATTTCACCGGGGTCGCCACCGTGGTCGCCAAGCTGCTCATTCAATGCCGCCCCCATGTCGCCCTGTTCGGCGAGAAGGATTTTCAGCAGTTGCTGATCATTCGCCGCCTGGTGCGCGACCTCGATCTCGAGGTCGACATCATCGGCGTGCCGACGGTGCGCGAGAGCGGCGGGCTCGCCATGTCCTCGCGCAATGCAGCGCTTTCACCTGCCGGCCGCGGTATCGCCGGGCGGCTCTACAGCACGCTCATAGAGGTCGGCGGGCGCATTTCAGCGGGCGAGGCGGTTGACGACACTCTGGCCTGGGGCCGCCATGCGCTGATTGCCCAGGGCTTCGAGGCGGTCGATTATCTCGAACTTCGACATGCAGAAACCCTCGCCTCTCTCCGCCAGCACGCAAACCCGGCCCGGCTGCTCGTGGCAGTTCATCTGGACGGCGTACGCCTGATCGATAATATCGCCCTGGAATAAGCCGCTCACATGTATTAAGTGATTGGTTAGAGGTTAGTTTTTATGTCTGCGCTTTTTCGACTGTTCATTTTTTTATCGGTGGTATTGACCACTCTTGCCGGAGCGGACCAAGGGTACGCCCAAGACGTAAAATTCTTCAGCATCGGCACCGGCGGCACCTCGGGTACCTATTATCCCATCGGCAGCATCATCGCCAACGCCATCAGCAACCCACCGGGCTCGCTCGAATGCGACAAGGGTGGCAGCTGCGGCGTGCCCGGTCTCATCGCCCGGGTTCAGTCATCGAGCGGCTCGATCGTCAATGTCAAAGATATCGCATCGGGCGCCGTCCAGCTGGCGTTGAGCCAGGCCGACATCGCCTATTGGGCCTATAACGGATCCGGCCTGTTCCATCACGATGAACCGAATCAAGCATTACGCAGCATTGCCAATCTCTATCCGGAGAGCCTTCATGTTGTGGTTCTCCGCTATTCGGGCATCAAAAAAATTACCGATCTGGTCGGTAAACGCGTCTCCCTGGGGGAGGAAGGCTCGGGCACCCTGGTCGAGTCCATGGCCATTCTCAAGGCTTACGGCCTCACGAAAGACGACGTCACACCTGAGTATCTGCGGCCGGGCGCCGCCAGCCTGGCCATGAGCGAGGGCACTCTCGACGCCTTCTTCTTTGTCGCCGGCTATCCGGTAACGGCGATTACCGATCTCACACGCAGCCTGGATATCAAAATTCTGCCGATCAGCGGCAAGCCGGCCGAGAATGTGCTGACCTTCTATCCCTTCTTCACCAAAAGCGTGATCCCCGCCGGAACCTATGAGGGAGTTGGCGAGGTCGAGACCATCAGCATCGGCGCGCAGCTTCTCGTCTCAGCGGATATAGAAGACGATATCGTCTATCAGATCACCACCGCCCTGTGGCATGAAAACACCCGGAAGATGCTCGATTCCGGCCATGCAAAGGGCCGCGAAATACAGCTCAAGACAGCGCTCGACGGCCTCGCCGTTCCGCTCCACCCCGGCGCCGAACGGTACTATCGCGAGAACGGGTTGCTTGAATAAATCGCCGCGGTAACAGCTCTTAGATTTCCATTTCCACGATTTGATCGGATTCGGCGCGGCCGGCTTCGATCCATTGCGCCATGGCCGGCAGGCTGTGGATCGCTTCCACATAAGCCTCGGCCGTAGCGCCGATATCGGGCTGGTATGTCTTGAAACGAGAAGCGACCGGCGCATACATGGCGTCGGCGGCGCTGAAAGAGCCGAATAAAAAGTCGCCGCCGCCGCCGAAACGATCCCGGCAGTCGTTCCAGATCGACTCGATACGCGCGATGTCGAAGAGCGCCGCCTGGGTCGCGCCTTTTCCGGGCAGGGAAGCACGGCAATTCATCGGCATGTCATTGCGCAAGGCGCCGAAGCCTGAGTGCATCTCAGCGCTGACCGAGCGGGCATGGGCGCGGGCCGCCAGATCCTCGGGCCACAGACCGGCGTCGGGGAAAATTTCGGCGAGATATTCACAGATCGCCAGGCTGTCCCAGACTAGACGATCGCCATCGATCAAGGCCGGCACCTTGCCCGCTGGCGAATGGGCGCGAATATCGGCGCTCGTCGTCGGTTTGCGCAAGCGGATGTGGACCTCGTCGACATCATCGGTGCAATGGCGCAGCGCGATCCAGCCACGCAAGGACCATGATGAATAATTCTTGTTGCCGATAATAATGGTGAACCGCGCCATGGGCATCCTCCTATAAGGACATTATGTTTGCTTCCCGCAAGCGTGCCGATAGTATTGTTTTTTGACGTTAAGGACAGACCCGAAATGTGCCGCTGGCTTGCCTATGCCGGTCCACCGATCCTGCTTGAACGCTTGCTGTTCGAAGCGGAAAATTCTCTGATTGAGCAGAGCCTGTCATCACGCATGGGGCGGGCGGTGACCAACGGCGACGGCTTCGGCATCGGCTGGTACGGCGGGCGGGCTATCCCCGGCCAGTACCGCGATATCTTTCCGGCTTGGAACGATGCCAATCTGCGAAGCCTCGCCGAACAGATCGAATCGCCCCTGTTCTTCGCCCATGTGCGCGCCAGCACAGGCACCTCGACGGCGCGGGTTAACTGCCATCCGTTCCGCCATGGACCGTGGCTGTTCATGCATAACGGGCAGATCGGCGATTATCTCAAGATCCGCCGCGAGATCGACCATAGCATTGCCCCCGAATTCTATCCTTACCGCGAAGGCAGCACCGATACCGAGGCCCTGTTCTATCTCGCCCTGGCCCACGGCCTGGCGACTGATCCGCTGGCCGCCATCACCGCCACCATCGCCGATGTGGAGGGGATGATGGCGGCGGGCGACTGCACATCCGCCTTTCGCATGACCGTGGCGGCGAGCGACGGCACGCGAATTATCGCCTATCGCTATTCAAGCGATAATGACTCGCCGTCCCTCTACACCATCCGGGGCAAGGCCCTGGCGGAACGCATCGGCGGCGACGACCTTGCCAAGCAAACTGGCGGTGATGCGGTGCTGGTGCTGTCCGAACCGCTTGATGAAGACACCGACGACTGGACCGAGGTTCCCGACGGCCATATGCTGATCGCCCAGGACGGCAACATCACGCTCACTCCCATACCCTTATAGAAGTTCACCACCATGCTCGATCATCTCATATCCGGGTCCGACCAGTCCGCCGCCGAAATTATCGGCCTGACGACGGACAGTCTCGACGGCTGGCTCGCCGATCAACCTTCTGCTGACACCACCGCCTGGGTGCGGGCCAACGGCTTTACCGCCAAGCCCGGCGCTCATTGCCTGCTGCCCGGCGACGGCGGCTCCATCGCTGGGGTTTTGCTCGGTGTCGAGCCTCACCGCGACCCTTGGGCCTATGGCGGCCTGCCCTCGGGCCTGCCGGAAGGAGATTATTGTCTAGCGGCCGGGCTCGATGGGGAAACGTCGACCGACGCCGCCTTGGGCTGGGCCCTGGGCGGCTATCGCTTCACCCGGTATCGCGAGCCAACCGACGCCCTCGCCCGCCTGGTCTGGCCCGATGGTTGCGACCGCGACCGGGTCGAGAACCTGGCGGCGGCGATTTTCCTGACCCGCGACCTGATCAACACCCCGGCCGAGGATATGGGGCCCGCGCAGCTCGCCGCCATCGCCGTCGATCTCGCCGACAACCACGGCGGCGCCTGCGCGGTCATCGTCGGCGACGATCTGCTGGATGCGGGTTATCCGCTGATCCATGCGGTCGGGCGCGCCGCTGTCCAGGCTCCCCGGCTGATCGATCTGACCTGGGGCGATGAGGCCGCGCCCAAGCTGACCCTGGTCGGCAAGGGGGTGTGCTTCGACACCGGCGGTCTCGACCTCAAACCCTCCAGCGGCATGCTGCTGATGAAGAAGGACATGGGCGGCTCTGCCCATGTGCTCGGCCTGGCGCGGGCGATCATGGGCGCCGGCTTGCCGGTCAGGCTTCGCGTTCTGGTCCCGGCGGTGGAGAACAGCGTCGCCGGAAATTCCATCCGCCCGCTCGATATCGTCAAGAGCCGCCGCGGCCTTACCGTGGAGATCGGCAATACGGACGCCGAGGGCCGCCTGGTGCTGGCCGACGCGCTCACCGAGGCCGATAGCGAACAGCCCGAGCTGATCATCGATTGCGCCACCCTGACCGGCGCCGCCCGAGTTGCCCTGGGCCCGGATCTGCCGGCCCTGTTCACCCCCGACGATGCGCTGGCCGCCGACCTGCTGCGCAATGCCGCTGCTACCGGCGATCCGTTGTGGCGTCTGCCGCTCTGGGCGCCTTACCGCGAGCTGCTCGACAGCAAGGTCGCCGACATCAACAATATATCCAGCGGCCCCTTCGGCGGCGCCATAACCGCCGCCCTGTTCCTTGAGGAATTCGTCACCGAGACCCCGGCCTGGGCGCATATCGACATGATGGCCTGGAACAGCAAGGCCCGCCCCGGCCGTCCCATCGGCGGCGAAGCCGTGGGCCTGCGCGCCCTCTTCGCCCTGTTCGAGGAACGCTTCGCAGGCTGAAACGCCTAATTTTAATACTCCCGCACCGGATCGACGGCATTGAGCAGGGGCTGGCCGGCCTTCATGCGTTTGTAGTTATCGGCGATTTGTTCGGCACAGGAATAGGGCAGGGTTACCGCTGAGATGTGGGGTGTCACGGTTACCTTCGGGTGACCCCACAACGGGTTATCTGCGGGCAGCGGCTCTTCTTCGAAGACATCCAGGGTGGCGCCGTCGATCTGGCCTGATTCCAGGGCCGCCAGAAGGTCGGGCTCGACCACATGGCCGCCGCGCGCGCTGTTGATCAGATAGGCGCCGGGCTTCATGGCGGCAAAGGCGCGTGCGTCGAGTATTCCGCGCGTTTCCGAGGTCAGCGCCAACAGGCAGCAAACCATGTCGCAGCCCCCGAGCATCTCGGCCAGGGACCCGGACCCATTGAAACATTCGACGCCGGGAATGAACGCCGGGTTGCGGCTCCAGCCGCGCACCGCGAATCCGAGGTGCGCGAGCGTCTCAACCACATTACGTCCCAGGGCGCCGAGGCCGAGCACCCCGACGGTGGTGGCCGCCGGATCATAGGCGGCAAGTGGGTGCCATTCACGGGCGGCTTCATACTCGGCCATGCGGCACAGGCGGCGCGTCACGGCGGCGATCACATAGGCCGTCATCTGGCGGCGCATGCCGTCATCGACCAGCCGCACCATGGGCACGTCCACCGGCAGATCATCGTAGCGGAACAGATGATCGACCCCCTGCCCCAGAGAGCAGATCAGCCGCAAATTGGGGAACCCCTGCAAAGCGCCCTCAGGCCCTTTCCAGGCCAGTATCATTTCGACATCCGCAGGGTCGCCCACTTCGGGCCAGTGACGCAGCTCGATGCCGGGCAACAGGGTATGAAAAGTCTCGCGCCAGGTCGCAAAATCCTGGTATTTGCTAATCAGTAAAATTGTCATCAGATACTCACTACGCCGCTCTCGTCGGCTTTTATTTGGAAGGCCGCGTCGAACAGGGCGCGGGTGTACGGATCGCGTGGGTTGGCGAAAAGATCGGCCGCCGGCCCCTGCTCGACGACCTTGCCGCCGCGCAGTACGATAATGTGATGGCTCATGGCGCGGATAACGCGCAAATCGTGGCTGATGAACAGGTAGGCCAGCCGGTGGCGGCGCTGAATGTCGCGCAGCAGATCGACAATCTGCGCCTGGACCGACATATCGAGGGCCGAGGTCGGCTCATCGAGCACCATGAAGCGGGGCTTGAGCGCCAGCGCCCTGGCGATGGCGATGCGTTGCCGCTGGCCGCCGGAGAATTCGTGGGGATAACGATCCTGGGTCGCCGGATCGAGGCCGACTTCTTCGAGCGCAGCGGATATGATCGCTCTGCGTTCGGCGTCATTCCCGCCCATGCCGTGAACATGCAGGCCCTCTTCGATGATTTGGCCGACCGACATTCTCGGGCTTAAGGAGCCGAAGGGGTCCTGGAAGACGATCTGCATTTCACGGCGCTTGGGGCGCATCTCTTTAGTCGACAAGCCTGCAATGTCGTCGCCGCGAAAGGTGATCACCCCCGTGCTGCGCTCGAGACGCAGCAAGGCGAGGCCGGCGCTGGTTTTACCCGAGCCCGATTCGCCGACCAGCCCGACCGTCTGGCCCTCGCTAATCTCGAAACTCACGTCATCGACCGCGCGGACATGATCGACAACCTTGCGCAACACCCCCGCCTTGACCGGAAAATAGACCTTGAGATTCGAACAGCGCATGACCGTCTCGGCGCCGTCCTCTACCGGATCGGGCTCGCCCTTGGGCTCGGCGGCAAGCAGATGTTGGGTGTATTCATGCTGGGGATTGTCGAAGATTTCGGCGGTGACGCCCTGCTCGACGATTTTGCCCGCCTGCATGACATAAACCCGCTTCGATATGGCGCGGACGATGGTCAGGTCATGGGTGATGAGCAACAGCCCCATGAGGGTATTGGCTTGCAGGTCGGCCAGCAGCTTGAGGATTTGCGCCTGGATGGTGACATCGACCGCGGTAGTCGGCTCATCGGCGATCAACAGGGCCGGATCGTTGGCCAGGGCCATGGCGATCATCACCCGCTGGCGCTGGCCGCCGGAAAGCTGGTGGGGGAAGCTGGTGAGCAGGCGTTCCACGTCGCGCAGGCCGACCAGGCCGAGCAGCTCGGCGGTGCGGGTGCGGGCGGCGCGGGCATCCAGCCCCTGGTGCAGGCGCAGGGTTTCATCGACCTGCCGCTCGACCCTGTGCAGGGGGTTGAGCGAGGTCATCGGCTCCTGGAAGATCATCGACACCCGCCCGCCCCGCATATCCTTGAGGGTGGTTTTGTCCGCGCCGATCATCTCCACGCCGTCAATGCGGATCGAGCCTGAGGGATGACTGGCCAGGGGATAGGGCAAGAGCTGGAGCGCTGAGAGGGCAGTCACCGATTTGCCCGAACCGGATTCGCCGACCAGGGCCACGGTCTCGCCCCGGTCCACATCGAGATCGATGCCGCGCACCACTGTATTGACCCGTTTGCCGACCGTGAAGTCGACCGCCAGATCGCGGATTTCCAGGAATGCCATGATCAGCTGAACGTCTTGCGCGGATCGAAGGCGTCGCGCACCGCCTCGCCGATGAAGATCAGCAGGGTCAACATGGTCGCCAGCACGAAGAAAGCGGTGAAGCTGAGCCAGGGCGCCTGAATATTGGCCTTGCCCTGTTGCAGCAATTCGCCGAGCGAGGGCGAGCCCGGCGGCAGGCCGAAGCCGAGGAAATCGAGCGCCGTCAGGGTGGTCACCGCGCCGCTCAATATGAAGGGCAGGAAGGTCAGGGTCGCAACCATGGCATTGGGCAGCATATGCTTGAACATGATGGCTGCGTCGCTGACGCCCAGGGCGCGTGCGGCGCGGACATATTCGAGATTGCGCGCCCGCAGGAACTCGGCGCGCACCACGCCGACCAAGGCCATCCAACTGAACGCCAGCATCAAGCCGAGAAGATACCAGAAGGTCGGCTCGATCACCGAGGCCAGAATGATCAACAGATAGAGCATGGGCAGGCCGGCCCATATTTCGATAAAGCGCTGGAAGATCAAATCCAGCCAGCCGCCGAAATAGCCCTGCACCGCCCCCGCCATGACGCCGACGATCGAGGAGAGCAAGGTCAGCACCAGACCGAACAGCACGGAGATACGATAGCCATAGATCATCCGCGCTACCACATCACGGCCCTGATCATCGGTGCCGAGCCAGTTGTCCGCCGTGGGCGGCGACGGCGCCGGCGACGGCAAGTTGTAATTGATGGTGGAAAAATCGTAGCGGATGATCGGCCAGACCATCCAGCCCTTGGCCTCGATAAGATCGGCGACGAACTCGTCGCGATAATCGGCCTCGGTAGGAAAATCACCGCCGAACAGGGTCTCGGGATAGGCGATGAGGAAGGGCGTGTAATAAGCCCCGTCGAACTTGACCAACAGGGGCCGGTCATTGGCGATCAGCTCGGCGAACAGGCTTGCGAAGAACAGCACGAGAAAAATCCAGAAAGACCAATAGCCACGCCGGTTAGCGCGGAAATTATGCAGCCGGCGGCGGGTGATCGGGGTGATGGAAACCCCCAGGAACCGGTCATCCATGGCTCAGACCTCCCGCGCCTCGAAGTCGATACGCGGATCGATAACCATATAGGCGAGATCGCCGATCAGCTGCATGATCAGTCCGAGCACGGTGAAGAAGAATAAAGTGCCGAACATGATCGGGTAATCCCGGTTGATTGCCGCCTCGAAACCCATCAGGCCGAGACCATCGAGGGAAAATATCACCTCGATCAACAGCGACCCGGTGAACAGGATGCCGATGAAGGCGCTCGGGAACCCGGCGATGACGATGAGCATGGCATTGCGAAAGACATGGCCGTAGAGCACTTGGCGCTCATCGAGGCCCTTGGCGCGGGCGGTGATGACATATTGCTTGTTGATCTCGTCGAGGAAGGAATTCTTGGTCAGCATGGTCAGGCTGGCGAAGCCGCCGATCACCAGGGCCAGGATCGGCAGGGCGATGTGCCAGAAGTAATCGACGATACGCGCCGGCCAGGATAGAGCGTCCCAATCGGGCGAGGTCAGGCCACGCAAGGGAAACCAGTCGAGATAGCTCCCCCCTGCGAACAGCACAATCAGCATGATGGCGAACAGGAAACTCGGGATCGCGTTGCCGACGATAATCACGCCGCTGGTCCAGACATCGAAGCTGGTGCCGTCACGCACCGCCTTGGCGATACCGAGCGGGATCGAGATGAGATAGACCAGCAGCGTGGTCCACAGGCCGATGGAGATCGACACCGGCATTTTCTCGATTACCAGGTCGACCACCTTGCGGTCGCGGAAATAGCTGTCGCCGAAATCGAAGCGCAGATAATTGCCGATCATCAGCACGAACCGCTCAGGCATCGGCTTGTCGAAGCCGAACTGGCGCTCAAGATCGGCGATGAATTCGGGCTCCAGTCCCTGGGCGCCGCGATATTTGGTGATGGTGCCGCCTTGGGCCACATTGCGGGTCGCCTGGCTGTCGCCTACATCGCTCTGCGCGCCGGAGCCGAAACGGGCCGTGGCGTCGACTCCGGTGCCCTGGATCTGCGCGATAAGCTGTTCCACTGGGCCGCCGGGGGCCGCTTGCACGATGATGAAATTGACCACCATGATGCCGAACAGGGTCGGGATGATGAGCAGCAGACGGCGGATCATATAGGCGAGCATTAATCCTCGGCGGCCTTCTCGGCACCGGCAAGCGTCTCCGACAGGGCCGAATCGATCCACCAGCCATCGAACCCGAGGCTGTATTTGGGCGCGATAGCAGGTCTCGCGAACTTGTTCCAATAGGCCACCCGGAAGCTGCGGATATGCCAATGGGGGATCACATAATAGCCCGAAAGCAGCACCCTATCGAGAGCGCGGGCGGCGGTGATCAGCGCGTCACGGTCGGCCGCCGCGATCAGGGTGGCGACCAGGGAATCGACCGCCGGGTCTTTGATGCCCGCGTAGTTGCGGCTGCCCGGCGTATCGGCCGCGACGCTGGTCCAGTAGTTATTCTGTTCGTTGCCCGGCGATATGGACTGACCGATGGAAGCCACGATCATGTCAAAATCAAATTCCTCCAGCCGCTTCTGATATTGCGCCGAGTCGACCAGCCTGATCTTGGCCGCGATGCCGAGTTTTTCCAAATTCTTGACCAGCGGCGCGATGATGCGCTCGAACAGGGGCGAGACAATGAGGAACTCAATCTCCAGGGGTTGGCCATCGGACGGGCTGATCAGCTTGCCGTCAGTGATCGTCCAGCCGGCCTCACCAAGCAGCTTGAGCGCCTGGCGCAGGTTCTTCCTAGCCTTGCCCGACCCATCGGTCTTGGGTGCTTGATAAATCTCGGTGAACACCGAGGCCGGGATTTGCTCGGCCAAGGGGTCCAACAGCGCCAATTCAGCGTCATCGGGCAGGTCGGTCGACGCCAGTTCCGAATTTGAAAAATAACTTTCGGTGCGGGTATAAGCGCCGTTGAACAGATTCTTGTTGGTCCATTCATAATCGAAAGCTAAGCCCAGCGCCCGGCGTAGTTTGGGGTCCGCGAACTTGGCCCGGCGGGTATTGAAGACGAAGCCCTGCATGCCGGTGGGAATGCTATGGCTGATTTGCTCCTTGACGATACGTCCGTCATCGAAGGCGGCCCCTACATAGGCGGTAGCCCAGACCTTGGAGGCATTCTCGGCGCGAAAATCATATTCATGGGCCTTGAAGGCTTCCATGGCGACGGTGGGATCGCGGTAATAATCGATGCGTATGACGTCGAAATTATGCTGGCCGCGCCTGACCGGAATGTCCTCGCCCCAGTAATCCACAACCCGGGCGTAGGTGATTGAGCGCCCCGGATCAACGCTTTCGACCCGATAGGGGCCGGAGCCCAGCGGCGAGACCAGGGTCGTCTTCTCGAAATCATAAGTCTCGTAATAGCGCTTCGAGAGGATGGGAAGTTCGCCGATGATCAGCGGCAATTCGCGGTTGAGGCCGTCGGCGAAGGTGAACTTCACCTTGCGCTCGCCGATCTTCTCGGCCGACAGCACATCGCCGTAATAGGCGCGATAGAAGGGATGGCCCTTGGTCTTGAGAATATCGAGGGAGAAAATCACATCGTCAACGGTGATCGGGGTTCCATCGTGCCAGCGAGCCTCGGGGCGCAGGGTAAAGGCGACCCAGGAGCGGTCCTCGGGCATTTCCACGGTCTCGGCGATTAGGCCGTATTGGGAGAAGGCTTCGTCCTCGGACCCGGTCATCAGGGTCTCAAAAATACGGCCGATGCCGGACGCCGACTGGCCCTTGAGGATGTAGGGATTGAGGTTGTCGAAACTGCCGATAGAGAATTGCCGCACCTCGCCACCCTTGGGCGCATCGGGATTGACGTAGTCGAAAGCCGTGAAATCCGGGCCGTATTTCAGATCGCCATGCATGGCGACGCCATGGCCGACATAAACTTCCTGTGCCCCGGCAGGAATAGCCAGCAGCAGAGAGAGGGCGGCGAAGGCTGTCAGCAAGCGCATTGTCGTTCCTCAAATGAGTTCGCTTGTGAATGTAAGAGTTATCGCGGGTTACGACAACCTTGCCAGGGCCTGATCATGGAGAGCGGGATCGCCGGAGACCAATATCTTGTCACCGGTTGCCAAGGATATGGGCGCGCCCTGCCAATCGCTGACCCGTCCGCCGGCGCCTTCGATCACCGGCCCCCAGGCGCAGAAGTCATAGACCCCGAGATCGCTTTCCACGGCTATGTCCATGGCG
>Ga0066376_10004353_pt1 | contig 12324 bp, 10 predicted proteins | sample Knorr_S15_td_Bot_FD_77009 | JGI IMG/M metagenome (GOLD analysis project Ga0066376, IMG submission 77009) | Marine microbial communities from Southern Atlantic Ocean transect - Knorr_S15_td_Bottom_ad_5009_LV_A | ecosystem: Environmental > Aquatic > Marine > Oceanic | place: Southern Atlantic... | reverse complement strand
GAACACCAAGAAGCAATGCAGCCGCACACGCGCAGGGTCAGAAATTCCTTCACTCCAAGCATGATTTAAGAAGGGGGTTCTGATTCATTCGACCTTGTAAGCGGCGCCATTAAAATTATCAAACAACAATGGTGCTGCGTCAGGGTTCGAAGCCAAGCGTGCGCTGAACACCAAGAAGCAATGCAGCCGCACACGCGCAGGGTCGCAGCCGCACACGCGCAGGGTCAGAAATTCCTTCACTCCAAGCATGATTTAAGAAGGGGATTCTGATTCATTCGACCTTGTAAGCGACGCTTTGTTTTTTTTTGTTAGCGCCCCTGCTTGCGCCTTCAACCATGTATCTCCTCACCCACAAATTCGATGCCTTCAAAGCAGTGAGGTGGCAGCCCCAATTGATGAAGATAGCCACGCTAACAGGCACCCTCTTCGTCCTTGGATGCTTATTAGCATCTTCTGCAACCCCTTTTGTGGATTCAAGATCAGTTCAAGATAATGAAAATGAATCAAAGCAAACTCAACCTAACCTCCTCATCTCAGACCCAATAGACCCAGCCCTCAAACACATCCTCTCAACCACTTCAGAAGCAACAATCCTCGAAGTCATCATCCAATTCGATGACCGAACTGCAACCTCAGAAAAAATAGAATGGCTCGCGGAAAAAGGAGTCACTGGCCTGCACTTGACCACAGTTGTACCGAGTATTTTCGCCCGCGGGCCAGCCTTTGCAATCGCTGAATTATCCAGTCAACCAGAGATCCTCTGGGTCGAATGGAATGCCCCTCTGCAACAATATATGAATAATACAGTTGATGTAATCAAAGCCCGAGATGTATGGGACCGAGAACTCCTCACTAAGGCAGGAGGAAAACACTCCAGCCATCCTACTATCAAAGGCGATGGAGTCACTGTGGTAGTTCTCGATTCGGGAATTGATGCAACTCATCCGGACCTTGATTATAATCCACAAAACCCCAATAGTCCAAGCAAACCACAAGCCGGTGACAAGGTTATTTACAATGCGAAATTAGACCAAGGTTCTGGTTCCACTACCCCTGCTTTTGCATGGATTCCATTACAGAATTCAGACACGTCAAGTGGCCATGGAACCCACGTTGCTGGTACTGTAGCAGGCAATGGTGATGCTAGTGCCGGTGATAAATTAGGGGTTGCTCCAAATGCTTGGCTGATTGGGTTATCAATGGGAGAGGCCGTATTTACAATCGATGAATACTCCGGACTGGAGCGAACTTACGAATTATCCGCGCCTGGTTCCGATACTCAGGAAGCGTGGAATATCAAAGTGGTTACCAATTCATGGGGGCCCGGATTCCCCTTCGATTCCTATGACCGCAACGATGTCACAGTGCAGGTTATTGAGAAATTGTCCTATGATAATAATGTGGCAGTAATATTCGCCAATGGCAATGATGGCGGCACAGGTGAAGATGATCGTTCCAATATCTTCGCCAAGGTTCCAAGCGCTATAGGAGTTGCAGCCTCAAACCGTAATGGAATCGGTATGGCTGATTTTTCCAGTAGGGGGATGGAGAGTGATATATCCACATGGCCAGATATTGCCGCTCCAGGTGTTGATATCTGGAGTGCTGCTGCTCGAACAACGATGATTGGCGGCGGCACAGGTGTAGGAGATACAGCCAGTGGCGACCTAGACTACTACTATCTAGCAATTAGTGGTACAAGTATGGCTACACCACATGTGGCAGGTCTTGTTGCTTTGATGTTTCAAGCCGCTCCTTCCTTGAAGATGAGTGATGTCGATGAAGACCTTTCTGAGGAAGGTGATGTGGAGTTGCATGACCCATCAGGTCTCTCTCCACCTGTGATGGCTAAACGCTTTATCCATGAAGTTGAATTGATTTTAAAATTGACATCAAACCGAATTACAGAAGGTGAAAACTTAGCCTCATCAAGTCTTAATGGATTGGATGGAAAGGAATTCGATTTTGTTCAGGGCTACGGTTTAATTGATGCCCAAACCGCAGTTGAATTGGCCTTGAAGGTGGAACAATTGCGTGAAGTTGACCCTGAAATAAGTGTCTGGGAGGCCTATAACGACTCTGCAACAATCCTCCATGATGAAGTTGATGTTGATGAGGGCGACCAATTGAATGCTTTTTGGGATGGTGAATTTGCAGTATTCTCTTCGGGTAGTAGTTTCCCACCGGCAAGTGCTCACCGCAAGGAGATTTGGATTCCAGCAGGAACAACAAGAGTAACCGCTACCTTGGATTATACTCCACTGGCAAGTAGCATTCTATGCCCCACTGGGGCCAACCTCAGGTTAGCACTTGATTCAGACAGTGATGGAACTTATGAAAGCCCAGACGTTAGTGGCGACCAAATTGAATTCGTCGGTGGTACAGATGAAGGGGCTTGGTGGGGATATGATGTTCAAGGAAACGCCATCGGCACCTGCTTGACACCTAACCCAAGTACCGTTGGACCTAGGTCTCCTTACAATATCCAGGTAGAAGTTTGGCTAGCACCAGGGGAAGTTAGCATGGATTTGAATCAATCAAGAGATTGGGCGGTTTCAGGAGCAAAAACAACCACTGTGTCTATGGAAAAAATATACTTCAGCCATATTACTAGCACTTCTAACTCCAATCAAGAGGGTTCCTCTAGTTTCTTTAATTGGATGGCTGCTAATTGGTGGTTGCCGACCTTGCTTGCAATCTTCTTCCTCGTCATAATGCTTGGAATGAATGAACAGTCGCGTCAAGCGATTCAAAATTGGCGAGAAAAGAAAAAGGATGTCAGTCCTCATATTATTGAGGCTACAATCATCGAAGCAACAACGCCTCCGCCATTGATTGAAACTTCTCGCACTTCCTTGCTAGACACTGCATCAAGAATGAAGGCAGAGGTCAAGGATATCGTTTTAGATGCAGAATTGATTTGAGTTCATTCCCATTCTATTGTACCAGGTGGTTTGTGAGTAATATCGTAAACAACTCGATTTACAGAACCTTTCACGGTATTTGTAATTCGGGTGGAAATTTTTGCTAAGACATCATGAGGAAGTGGTGAATAACGGGCACTCATTCCGTCAAGGCTGGTTACAGCTCTGACAACAACTGTTTCACCATAAGCACGAACATCCCCGTGCACACCAACTGATTTTACTGGTAGAAGAGCAGCGAAATACTGCCAAGGGATTTCAATCAATCCAGCCTCTGCTGCGGCTTCTAATTCCGTCTCGACAATGTGGCAAACTTCTCTGCAAACCTCAACACGTTCAGGGGTTAAATCACCAAGGCAGCGAACTGCTAAGCCAGGTCCTGGGAAGGGCTGACGCTCTGCAACTGCAAGTCCCAATTCTCTTGCAACCATTCTAACTTCATCCTTGTAGAGGTCGCGCAAAGGCTCAACAACAACCAAGGTCATGTCCTCTGGAAGGCCACCAACATTGTGGTGACTCTTGATCGTATCACGAACTCCGCCTCCTGATTCTATCCAATCTGGGGCGATAGTTCCTTGAACTAAGCACTTAGCATCGACTTTTTGCTGTTCTTCTTCAAAGATTTTGATGAAAAGACCACCGATAATCTTGCGCTTTGCCTCTGGTTCAGAAACTCCTTTCAAGGCCTCAAAATATCTATCTGCGGCCTTGACTATTGTCAAGTTAATGCCAATATCATCCAACATCTCTTCGATATTGTCAGTCTCATACTTACGCATAAATCCTGTATCAACATAGACACAATGTAGCAAATCACCTACTGCTCTATTTGCAATCGCTGCTGCAACAGAAGAATCGACACCACCTGAACATGCAAGTATCGCAGTTTGGGTTATTTTCTCTTTCAATTCAACAACTGATTCTTCAATAAATTGTTTGGCATCAAACATTGAATCACCCCTGTATTTCACGGTCCATGGCTTCGACTCTACGAGCCGCAGCAATTTTCTCATCAGCCAAAGCAGCAGCGATGCCTGCGTCAGAAATTCCAAGAATTTGAAGAGCCAACCAAGCAGCATTCTCGCCACGGTCAACACCTACTGTAGCAGCAGGAACACCAGGTGGTAATTGAGCGATTGACAGTAGGCTATCAAAGGGTACCTTTCCGCCACATGGAACACCGATAACCGGCTTGATAGTCATGGCAGCGATTGCTCCAGGCAATGCTGCAGCAAGACCTGCCATAGCGATGAATACTTGATTTCCTTCGCTCAGTGCATCCTTGACTATGGACTCAACAAAGGCAGGAGAGCGGTGTGCTGATGCAACTCTTAATTGGTATTCAATATCGAATTGATCCAATACCTTCGTACACTTGACAGCAATAGGCAAGTCGGATTTTGAGCCGAGCATGATGGTAATGTCCATGATGCGCTGCGAGAGTGGGCAGTTCATCAAGGTGCCGAAACAATAGCCGAAGTAATTCGATGAGGTATTGAATGATTCGTCAACTCAGGCCTCTCAACGCTAACTTTACTAGGTCTCCATGAACCTGCTGGAATATACCATGTCCATCTACCTGCTTTGAGTAAGTGGCCTCCACTGATTAAGTGGAAGGAACCTTTCCTACCCATGCGGCGCAGTTGGCGAATAGCTGGAAGTACTAGCCAAGCAGGAAAGTCATCTAAGTGGATAACTCCTTCTGGCCATTCTCGTTTCCAAGACAGGACAGTTTTTATTCGCTCTCTTTCAACATCCAATAAGCGGCGAGCCTCAGTTGCATCGTTTGGGCCGGGTAATTCACCGGCCAACCATGTAGTCATCAAGTTCCATGCCAATCGGTGCCGCCCTAAGCGGGCGGCTGTACCGGCTGCTTGAGCCAACCAAGGGCCATGAGCGGCACCATCAAGAGACAACAAGCGGAGTAAGCGCATTCGGCGTATAGGGGAAAGTCCATTCAACAAGGAGGGGGGTAAAGGGTCTTCTTCCCTTAGCCACGGTGCATGCCATAAAACAACTCTACCTTTATGCCCGCCATGTACCCATAATGCTGCCATGCCTCGTAAATCCAGTGGTAAGTCCAACTCCATGCCATCCCCAACCTTTCGTCAACCATTCAAAGGATGTCGGTTACGGTGGGGGTGAGGGTGAAAGTAAAAGTGAACAAATCACTCTTCTTCTGGCTCGATAACTTCCTCAGGCTTAGCCCAAGCAGGCCAAGAAACCTTCAATGAATGTAAAAATGACATATCCACCCCTCTTAGTTGAGTATTTGTTGGAGCCATATCAATTTCCATTGAAAAGAAGTTAGCCAAACCCTTCAAGGGCAACTCTTGGTCTTCGCCAACCCAAGGATCTACACAACAACCCAATTTGGAAATATACTCCAATACCAAGAAAGAAACGCCATTCACTCTATCCCCACTCAATCTAAGAAAACCATCTACTAAGGGTAATCTGGCCAATTCACCAGCAGCCCAATTCGAATGAGAAACTTTGCCTAACCATGCCTTGGGGAGTGAAATCTCCTTTGAATCATCTACCGGCATCAACCAGCGAGAAGACTGGATTGAGAAACACTGGCTACAACGTGTGGTCCACCATAACCAAGAAAGGATCGAAAAAACTAGAAAAATGAACCAGAATGGGTCTGAAGGGTCTATCTTACCATCCCATGCCCACCAAATCGATATCATCAACAATGAAAGAAGAGAGAGGTTCCAAACGTCCTTCAAAGAAGATACGAAAAATTCCCGAGCAGAACTAGATTGGCGGGACTCCAATAAAAGATAGGCAACAATGGCAATGCTAAGAGGGGAAAGTAAAACTAAAGCTGTTCCGACCCATGGACTGTATCCTTTATTCTGGTCGAATAACAAGAATAACATTCCAACTGCTGTTAACAATAAAGACCAACTGACAGGAAGGAGAAAACTCTGTATTTTAGGTTCTAAACGCTGTCTTTTCCACCCTTTCCAAGAATTTGGAGGAAAGCCATCTTTGCTTGAACGGCGGCCATCTCCTAGCCACCGCATTTGAAGAATAGCCTCTTCATTTCTTTCCTTTTTTTTTATTGGAGAGGTCCACCACAAAGGGTCACCATCAAGGAAACGGCCTTTGGGTCGGCCGCCTATTTCCTCTGCCATGAATATTCGACTCAGTTGGGTTCAAAAGACTTGCCGAGTAATCGAAAACAATACATGGCATAGTCTAGACGCCCCCCCCATGGCAAAGCAGATGCACCTTGTGGCGATACTGCTTTTTGCTATTCTGCTGCTTCCCCAAACAAGCGCCTGCCTCGACACCGAACCTGCACGCATCTGGGAAAACCAAGCACCACCAGCCGCAGAAGGACTCTCCTCAGACAAAGACGGTTCAATCAGAACTACAGTCGAAATTTCCAAAATCGGTCAAGAAACCGCTCGTTTCATGCTGTGGCGAGCGATGATGGGTGAAAACTTGACAGAAGCCCAAATCAGAGATGAAGTGGATAGAGCCATGGTGGAAAATGGAACAAATCCCGATTGGCCTTCTTTCGATACCATCATCGCCAGCGGTTCAAATGCAGCAATCCCCCATGGTGATGGCGACAATAAAGGAGCAGGGCCTCGACAAGTTAGAATGGGCGATACAGTAGTAGTTGACCTTGGAGCAAGAGTTGATGATTGGGTTTCGGACATTACTAGAACATATTCGCTGGGCCAGCCAAACGAAACCGTCTTAGATGCTTACATGACGGTCTATGAAGCCCAAAACCTAACTTTCCCATTGATTGAAGCGGGAACACAAGCTTGGACTTTGGATAACCTTGCGCGGGAATATATCAAATCAAAGGGTTATGGAGAGTATTTCATTCACAGCCTCGGACATGGCTTTGGGGTCTGTGTGCATGAGAGGCCATTGCTTTCTTCTGGAGTCGATGACCCATTATTCGGTCTGACCTACAATCAAGATTTTTTGACCAATATCGATGCAATAACGATTGAGCCGGGAATCTACATTCCAGAAATGGAATTTGGTATCCGCATCGAAGATGATTTCTTGGTCAATAATGGCGGTCATGAATTCGTTAGCGAAATAATCCCAAGAGATGTTGAATGGTTTATCATCTTGGAAGGTGATTATGACCCCATCGAAATGGGTGTCCCTTGGATTGAAGTATCGAGTGAAGAAGGTGAAGATGATGAATCCAATTCAATACCATGGTTTGGAGCGCCATTAGAGATGCTGTTGACTATTGGGCTTGCTGCAGTCTTACTACGCCGTCAAGATTGACGCCCTTTTTCATGCCTCAACCATAAATTACGAGCCGCATGAACTTCATCAACCCTGCCAACCGGTGTTGATTTAGGAGCAGCATGCAACACTTTAGCATCCTCAGCCAAGACTTTGACGAATGACTCAGCAAATGCATCGAGTACTTCTTTGGATTCGGTTTCGGTTGGCTCAATCATCATACATTCTGGAACAACCAATGGGAAGTAAACTGTTGGCGCCATGTAGCCATGGTCAAGTAAGCCCTTGTCAATATCCATCGCTCCAACACCCTTACTTTCCTTGAGCGGTAATAAAGAAAGAGTGAACTCATGTTTCACAATATCTACAGGAGCGCCATCTGTAAAGGCATCACTAACTCCTGCCGCTTTTGCTTCTTCCATGATACGGTGGCGCAAATAATTGGCATTGAGAACAGCATGCTCACTCATTGTTTCCAATTCATTGCCGTAGCGGCGGTAAAATGCCCATGAACGGACGACTGCACCGGAGTTTCCATGCCACATTTGGACCTTGCCAATACTCTTAGTTGGTTCAATCCAATTGTAATACCATGCATCGCTTACATTGCTCTTTTCATTAAGAGCCAACACTCTACGACCAACAAGTGGACCTGGAAGATAATCAGCCAAGTGGGATTTAACTCCGATTGGACCAGAACCTGGGCCGCCACCACCATGGGGTTGGCTGAAGGTCTTATGCAGATTATAGTGAACCGCATCAAAGCCCATCAATCCTGGGCTGGTCTTGCCAAGAATTGCATTGAAATTAGCACCATCATAGTACATCTGGCCACCAGCCCCATGAACGATTAGTGCAGCAGCAGAGATATTTTTCTCAAATATTCCCAAAGTATTCGGGTTGGTGATCATCATCGCTGCGGTATCATCACCAACAGCAGCCGATAATGCATCGAGGTCCAAGCGACCATCTGCTGTACTTGGAATCTCAATGATATCATAGCCCGCCATACTTGCGCTGGCTGGATTGGTACCGTGTGCTGAATCCGGTACAATCACCTTGGTACGTTGGCTTTCTCCGATGGTGCGGTGATATTCTTGAATACAACGAATCGCGGTAAACTCACCTTGAGCACCAGCAACTGGTTGCAAAGTTACTGCATCCATTCCAGCACAAGTAGCAAGCATCACCTGCATCTCATAGAAAATTGACATCAAACCTTGTAGGTGATGCTCAGGTTGCAATGGGTGAATATCAGCAATTCCAGGAATCTGAGCGATCACCTCATTGACCCGAGGATTATGCTTCATGGTACAGGAACCAAGCGGATAGAAGCCTGTATCAATTCCAAAATTACGCTTTGACAACCAAGTATAGTGACGAACTACTTCAGGTTCAGAAAGCCTAGGCAATGCTGGTAATTCCTTTCTTCTCAATGAAGATGGGATGTTCAATTTGGTTGAAGGAAGTAAAGCGGATGGTTGAGAATAACCCGCCCCTTCTGCTCCATAGTGTCCGTATAAATGGCTCATGAAATCACCTCCAACCAAGATTCTAATCCATTTACGAGGGCATCAATATCGGCGGCCGAAGTTTGGTCAGTTGCACAAATTAACAATTCATTTTCTCTTGAACTAAACCATCTACCAAGGTCATGTCCACCAATGATTCCAATATTATCCAAGAATGTTAGTGCATCTGCTGCCGGTGCTGACAAGGTGATTGAAAATTCATTGTAATGGCTTGCCTCACCATGAGTTATCGCGATACCTTGTATGGCTGCCAGTCGTTGCTTGGTTGCTTGGCAGGCAGCCATGTTGCGAATTGCCAAATCGCGCATTCCTTCAGGACCAAGCATAGCGATGTGAATTGCTCCCATCAGGGCGATTAAGGTTTCATTGGTGCATATATTGGAAGTGGCGCGATGGCGGCGTATGTGTTGTTCACGAGTGGATAAAGTCAGGCAATAGGCTTCACGACCTTCGCCATCAATTGAGCGCCCAACAATGCGCCCAGGCATTTGGCGTAGATACTTGTTAGTACAAGCAAAGATGCCATAAATTGGACCACCAAATGTCAAAGGTGAACCAAGTGGTTGACCTTCGCCAACCACGATATCAGCACCATAATTTCCTGGTGCTTCAATTAGACCAAGCGAAGTGGGTTGAACTGCAACGATTAAGGCGGTATCAGTACCAATGATTTGCTTCAATCCACAAATTCCCTCATCCAAAATGCCAAGACAATTTGGCTGTTCGACATATATTCCACAAGAACCTGCTGCAGATTGTGCAGAAGCCAAGTCCACATGTCCATCAGCAGTGTGTAATAAAGTCTTGAGAATAATGTCACTACCTTGACAATAATTGCGAATAACACTCATTTTTTCAGGTGGCAATAACTCACTAACCCAAACCGTATTCTTTTGACTAGCCTTACGGTTGTGAACCCTAACAGAACAGGTGATTGCTTCTGCTGCTGCAGTAGATGCATCATAGACACTAACATTGGAAACAGGCAAAGCTGTCAGGTCGCATATCATCGATTGGTATTCCCACATTGCTTGAAGCATTCCTTGTGAAACTTCAGGCTGATATGGAGTATAAGCAGTTAGAAACTCTCCACGATTAACCAATTGAAAGACTGCACTAGGAACGAAGTTCCGATACAAACCAGCACCAAGGAAGGAAACTCTCTCTGAAAGTGGAACATTAGCACCTAACAAACGTCGAGCATCAGCGAGGATTTCCTCTTCTGACTGCGGAGCAGGTAAGGGCAATGTTGCAGTCATTCGAACCTCTTCTGGAATATCAGAAAACAAATCATCAATACTAGACATGCCCATCGCAGAGAGCATCTCTTGTTCACGGCCAAGATTAGGAAGTTGGTCAACCAAAGCAATACCCCTTGTCCTGCGGACAAGGTGGCGGTCTCACTGATAACTCATGAACATTAGGCTTCAGCAGTTTAAGCAATATGGCCAATAATAACATCAGCCATACGCTCAGCGGCCTTTCCATCCCACAAGTATGGAATGCGGCCTGCCTTACCTTGGCCAGAGAGAATATCTTCCACTCCAGATAGAATCTTTGCTTGGTCACTACCAACAATAATATTGGTACCTTCAGTGATTGTGATTGGCCGTTCAGTATTTGGGCGCATCGTCAAACAAGGGATGCCAAGGGCAGTGGTCTCCTCCTGTAAGCCTCCCGAATCGGTCAATACCAACTTGGAAGAAGCAATCAACCCTTGAAACTCATGATAGCCAAGAGGTTCGGTAATCAGAGCGACCGATTCTAATTTCTCCATCAAGCCAAATGATTCAGCACGAGCACGGGTTCTTGGATGCATAGGGAAGACCAATTGAATCGAAGAGGAAACTATCTTCAAAGTCTCAACCAGAGAAGTAAACACCACTTCATCATCAACATTACCTGGTCGGTGCATGGTTAAGGTTGCGTATTCTCCCGCTACAAGACCAAGGCGTTCCACGATACCACTTGCTTTGGCCTTCTCAAGATTCGAAAGCAAACTATCGATCATCACATTACCAACCATATGGATATTCTCAGCAGGTACTCCTTCAGCCAGTAAATTCTCATCGCCATCAGGTGAAGGAGTTAGCAGAATAGAACATATTCTATCGGTTAAAACGCGATTCACTTCTTCTGGCATTTTCATATCGCCACTGCGCAATCCAGCCTCAACATGAGCGCAAGGAATATGCAATTTAGCAGCCACTATCGCACAAGCAATAGTAGAATTAACATCTCCAACAACTACTACCATCGAAGGTTTATGCTCAAAACAAACTTGCTCAAAACCAACCATGACTGCAGCAGTTTGGACAGCATGGCTACCTGAACCAACTTCCAAGTGAATATCAGGAGTAGGGATGCCAAGGTCGTCAAAGAAGACCTGACTCATGTTGGCATCATAATGTTGGCCGGAATGAAGAAGGATTGTGTTGATGTTTCTTTGTTTGAATACTTTGTAAAGTGGAGCAATTTTCATGAAGTTTGGGCGGGCTCCTGCTACGAGGATGATTGGGCCTTCCATATGCTCACTAGGCTTGGGGCGGCGCGAGTGGGTCTTGAACATTGGCGAATAAATTATTGGCCAATAGTTGAATCATCAATCGCATTGGATGCGAATAGTTTGTGAACCCCTTGCTCAGCCGGCAACCATGACCATTAGGGTGCATCGCGGAGGAGGCCTAGGTGCGCCTTCCTTTTTCGCTGGACCAAGTCTTGTTTTTGGTAATGTTTGGAAACATACGACATTAACCAACCACATGATAAAAAAGGACATTAAATTGGCCTATCATGGTACTTTTCTGGGATATATTTGGACTATGTTAGAGCCATTATTATTCACTGTCATTCTTTATGCTGTATTCGTAATTTTAAGAGGTGCATCAGATCCTCATCTACCTTTGAAAGTGATGATTGGCATCCTATTCTATGGCTGTTTTTCAAAAATAATGGGAATGTGCACAACTGCCTTAGTTCAAAATGCTTCTTTAATCAATCAGGTATATTTTCCAAGAGAGCTATTTCATATTTCCATTGCTGGATATCAAATGTATAGACTGTTGATGAGTTTATTGATTGTTATTCCAATGATGGTTTGGTTTAAAATAATTCCTTCAGCCATTATTCTACTTTTAATCCCAGCAGCATTGGGAATGGTTATGTTAGCAATAGGAGCTGGAATGATCGCATCAATTCTACAAGTAAGAATTAGAGATATATCTCAATTAGTGGCAGTTTTACTAAGAGCCGGATTCTTCATTTCTGGAGTGTTTTATGGAGCCGAACATGTGCCCACAGAATGGCTTGATATCCATCTAATGAATCCGGTTGCAGTTTTTATTGAAATGGCAAGAGCAGCCATATTTAGTGACCTAGGAGTGCTTGAATTACATCATATTATTACAGCATTATCTTTTTCATTCATTACAATGTTATTTGGCATGGCGTTTTTCAAACGCTATGAAACAGGAGTAGTGAAATATCTATGATGGAAGAACAACAGTCATTACTCGTAAAAGGAGTGGTTCTTGACTATCCGCTTCTAAAAGAAGGTAAGCGATTTATCAAAGAAAAATTAACTAAGCGCTTCAAGAAAAATAAGCAAAATAAAATGTTTAGAGCACTAGATG
>Ga0066376_10004352_pt1 | contig 12325 bp, 14 predicted proteins | sample Knorr_S15_td_Bot_FD_77009 | JGI IMG/M metagenome (GOLD analysis project Ga0066376, IMG submission 77009) | Marine microbial communities from Southern Atlantic Ocean transect - Knorr_S15_td_Bottom_ad_5009_LV_A | ecosystem: Environmental > Aquatic > Marine > Oceanic | place: Southern Atlantic... | reverse complement strand
TGGTGGCACCGACTGGGTTCGAACCAGTGACCTAGCGCTTATGAAGCGCCCGCTCTAACCACTGAGCTACGGTGCCACCTAGAGACCACCCGGCCAGCCGCCAGGGTGTGCCTCGTAATAAGCCGAGCGTTACTCCGGTGACCGGAGAACCTCGACCACTAATGTTAATGGTGGCTGTTTCACAGTGTCAATTGGCCTGGAGGCCATCTGGCGGTTTAGAATCATCTTGTAATGACCGCTTCTGAAGAAAAATCGGCACAAGATCCAGGCGAACATCTGTCCCCGGACCAGCACTCGCGCGAGACTGCCGAGCGGCTGCGGACGGCCGTGGCCGAGCTGACCTCCCAACTGCGGCCTTTCCCGGGATTCTTCGGGATGAGCACCATCCAGGCCATCGAACTGGAGTTGCCGGCCGGTTCCGGGTTCCAGCCGCCACCGGAACTGGGGTGCGTGGTGGTGCTGCCCGACGGAGAGATTTCGGAACTGGACCTAAAGAACATCCCGGGCCCCGACGGTCCGGCGGACGTGGACCAGGTGGAGGAGTTCACCGAGTTGGACCTCCCACCCGAGCAGTACATCGCCTACGCCACGGTGGCGGTGCGGCTACTTCAGGCAGAGATCGAGCGCCGGGGCGGGGCCGGTCCCTAGATTCTTCCGTCCGGGTCTAACCCCAGGGCAACACGACCGTATTGCAGCCCGCCTATCTCCATGATGAACCCGTCTCGACGCACGGCTGCCTGGATGTCCCGGTGGAACCGCTGCGCTGACCTGGAGTCGAAGATGGCGTGGCCACCGCTGAACTCGAACAGCCGGTTGACCGAACTCAAGCAGAGCTGGGCGATGAAAGCCTTGTCCCGCCGGAATCGGGCCCGTTCCAGCGTGTTGAAAGCTTCCCCGTTCCGTGCCATCTCCAATGTCTCCCTAACGTCGCTCCTCATCAGGGCGCGGGCGGCGTCCAACTCGGCGGAGGCTTGGGAGAGGCGTAATTGGACACCGTCCGAATCGGCGGTCCTACCGGTTCCGGATGTGCCGGTGAGCTGGGCGGTAAATTCATCAATCATCCCCTGGGCGATGCCGATCATTGGAGCAACCAAGTCCCAGCCCAGCAATACCAGCGACGGCAGACGGTAGCGGTCTTGCTGATGTATCTCCCATCCATTCTGGTTCTCCCCCCCGGCCTTATCCCGGTCCAGAACCCGGTGATGAGGGATGAAGGCGTCCTTAATCACGATGTCATTGCTCCCGGTGCCCCGAAGCCCTGAAACGAACCAAGTATCGACCACCTCGAAATCGGAGCGCGGAACTAGCAGCCAGACTAGCCCTTCGGGAAGGTTGGAGCCCACCATTACCCACCCGGCGGCGTGACTACCGCTGGAGAACTCCCAATGTCCCGAAAGGCGGAACCCGCCGTCTGTCTTCTCCAGTGTTGACCGGCCCGGATTCAAAGAGCTGGAGAGCAGAACATCGGGGCTGTCCCCGAAGACCTCTTCTTGCGCCTGGAGGGGCCAAAAGCCCACCAGCCAGGAGTGGGCCGCCCAGATGCTATAGCACCAGGAAGTGGAGGCGCAGCCGCTGCCCAGCAGAGCCGCTACCTCCAGCATCAGCCCATAGTCGACGTCGAGGCCGCCGAACCGCCGGGGCACGCCGATCAGGTGGAGTTCCGACGCCAGCAGCTCTCGGACCGATTCATCGGGAATACGGCGAAGTTCCTCTGTCTGGGCTGCCCGCTCCCTGAGGACCGGGACCAATTCCGAGGCTCTTCTGAGCAACTCCTCCGGGGCCAAGACCTGATCAACCATGAATCATCCTAAGTCCTGGGGTGATTTTAGCGATGGTTTGAAAAAGTTGGTAGCTCGCCGCTTAGCTGGTGGGTTCGGCGACGAAGACCGGGATCAAGCGGTCGGTCTTGTCCTGGTATTCCTGGTACGGAGGGAACACCGCGACCGCGATGTCCCAGAGCCGGACTCTCTCGGCCGATTCACCGATCTCCCGGACTAGCATCGACTGGACTTTCGTCTCGTCTCGAATCTCAACATTCGGTTCAGCCTTCAGGTTGTGGTACCACAGCGGATGCTTGGGCGCTCCGCCTTGCGACGCCACCAAGATATAGCTATTTCCGTCCACAACCTTCATCAACGGAGTCTTGCGGACCGCGCCGGATTTCACGCCTTTGTTAGTCACGATGATGACCGGCAGGCCGGTGTCTCTAAGGGTTAGGCCATCGGTGCCACCGCTCCCTTCATACAGTTCCACTTGGTCCGCCACCCAATCTCTGGGGCTGGGCAAATATTCGCTCATGGCTGCCTCCTCATAAGAAACGGCTTTCAGAAGCCTGGACTCGTCGTATTTGCGCACATGATAGCAAAACCGGGCAGACTGCGGGGCTCAGCTACGTAAAAACCTGGGCCACGATTGACATGGGGCGGCGATAGCCGTAGATTTGCTGGCGGCCTCACTCGCGCTGACGCCTCAGCTGGTGGGCCGATGCCCCTGAACTAACTTTTGAATGTGAGAATATGACCCAGTTTCCTCAGCATGACCTTGAATACTACTTCGATACCGCCCACGAGCTCGCCGAGCGCGTAGCGGCCCAGGCTGACCAGATCGACGAAGAGCGGCAGATTCCCCCAGAGCTGGCGGGCGATATCGCCGACAAGGGGTTCTTCCGGCTGCTCCTGCCCAAGTCATTGGGCGGCGCGCAACTGGGCCATGCCGATTTCCTGAAGATCGTGGAGATCTTCGCGGCCGTGGACGGCAGCATGGGCTGGTGCATCAACCAGAACAACGTCCATGCCATTAACGGGTTGAGGATGAGTTTGGAGACTGCGCAGGAGATATACGGCGACGGCCGGGCGGTGGTGACCAACGGGCCGCCAACCGCGTCGGTAAAGGCGGTGCCATGCGACGGCGGCTACCGGCTCAGCGGTCGATGGGATTTCAGCAGCGGGTTCACTCATGCCACCTGGATAGCGGCCCTGGCCCCTATCGTGCCGGCGGGGCAGGAGCGCGAGGCGGTCTTTAACCGGCAGGGCGCCATCATACTGCTGATGCCCAAGAAAGACGTGAAGTTCGTGGATTTCTGGCCGGTCCACGGTCTCAGGGGCACCGCCAGCTTCAGCTTCGAGGTTGATGACCTGTTCGTGCCCGAATCCAGGACCTATGACCCGGCCAGCGCACCCCGAGAGGACGGTCCCGTGTACGCGATCCCGGCCACATTGTTGTTCGCGTCGGGGTTCTCGACCGTGGCCCTGGGCATCGCCAAAGCTAGCTTGGGCACGGCCATGGACCTATCGGCAGTCAAGATACCGGGTCGGGCGACCAGGTTGTTGCAGGACGAGACCACCACCCAAAGGATCATCGGCGAGGCCGAGGCGATCTGGCACTCAGCCAAGGCATTTCTACGGGAAGCCCATGCGTCGGTCTGGGAGAGCGCGCAATCGAAAAAGCCGTTGACGATAGAGCAGCGGGTCAAGCTAAGGCTGGCTTGCACGTTCGGAATCCGGAAGGCCAACGACGTAGTGCGGATGGCTTACGAACTGTGCGGCTCCACCGCCATTTTGGAGACCAACCCCGTCCAACGCCAATTCCAAGACATAAGTGTGGCTTCGCAGCACATCCAGGGAAGGGCCACCCACTTCGAGACCGCAGGCCAGTTCTTCATGGGCATGGAGCCCGAGGGGAACTTCTAGGCGGGAATTGGTACACGCAAGCCTGGGCGGGTTAAAAACCCGAGCCTACGACGATCGGCGAGCCGCTAATCTTCTAGGTTGATGTCGCCGCTGCGGCCGCCGCTTTTCTTGACCAGGCGGACGGCTTCGATGCGCATGCCGCGGTCCACCGACTTGCACATGTCATAGAGGGTTAGCGCGGCCACGGAAACTGCGGTCAGGGCTTCCATCTCAACGCCGGTGCGGGCGGTGGTCTTGGCGGTGGCGGTGATCTCTATTCGGCATTCCGCGTCGTTCAGTTCCACGTCGACGTCCACGCGGTCTAGGGGCAGCGGATGGCAGAGCGGGATCAGCTCCGAGGTCTTCTTCGCGCCCATGATGCCGGCCAACTGGGCGATGGTTAGGACGTCGCCCTTCTTCATCAGCCCCTCTTTGATCAGCCGCAACGTCTCAGGCTGGATGGACACGTGACCCCGGGCCACGGCCTCGCGGCTGGTGACGTCCTTGTCGCCCACGTCGACCATCTTGGCGTTCCCGTGTTCGTCGAGATGCGTTAGATGCAGGTTGGGGTCGTTGTTGGTGGTGGACATAATGTTTGTCACGCTCCTTGGGAGATGCGTCCCCCTCGACAGGTCCGATTTATCGAGACCCTCGACTTTGGTCGGGGCTCAGGATGAGCCGAATGCGGTGGCTCCCACCCTCCGCCATTCCGGCCTTCGCCGAAATTCACCACGAACGATCTGTTAAGCATCTATCTCTCGTTCGTGGTGGGGCTAGGCGGCTACCGGGCGGTGCCGGCCTCTTTGGTGGCCAACGCGTCGGCCAGTTCGTTGCCACGGTCTCCGCTGTGGCCGCGCACCCAGCGCCAGGAGATGTCGCGGTTCTTGACCAGACGGTCCAGTTGGTCCCAGAGGTCGTGGTTGACCTTGCGCTTCCACCCCTTGGTCATGGTGTTGATGACGTAGGTGCTGTCCGAGCTGATCAGCACCTTGGCCGATGGGTCGACGGCCTCCAGCCCCTTGATGACAGCGGTCATCTCCATGCGGTTGTTGGTGGTCTGGGGCTCGCTTCCCGAGAGTTTCTGTTGGTTGCCGTTCTGCTCAATGACAGTGCCCCAGCCGCCAGGGCCGGGATTGCCCTTACAGGCGCCGTCTGTGTGGATGACTATATCGTTGCTTGGCATCGATGCTATCAGCCATCAGCCCACAGCTATCAGCTTTTCCTGATTGCTGACCGCTGAACGCTGAAAGCTCGTTATCCCCCTATCTGGTACATCTCGATCTTTCTGGGTGAGCCCTCGCCGTTGGGCGACGCGGCCCGTTCCTCCGAGTAGCGGTCGGAGCGCACGGTCCAGATGCCGGTAATCAGCCCCCTCAGGTCATCGTCGGTGGCGCCGTCGCGCATTGGGTCCTTGAGGGAGAAGCCCTCTCCGGCGAAGAGGCAGGTGAAGATCTTGCCGTCGGTGGACAGCCGCACCCTGGTGCAGTCGCCGCAGAAGGGCTTGGTCACTGAGGCGATGATCCCGATCTCGCCGCTGCCGTCCTTATAACGGTACCGTTTCGCCACCTCGCCTTGATAGTTGCTTTCAGTGGGTTCCAGAGGCATTTCGGCGTCGATACGGGCGATGATCTCGTCGGCGGGCACCACGTGTTCCGACCGCCATCCGTTGCGGTTCCCCACGTCCATGTATTCGATGTAGCGGACGATGTGGCCGGTGCCCTGGAAGTGGCGGGCCAGGTCGACGATCGTGTGGTCGTTGACGCCCTTCTGCACCACGCAGTTGATCTTGATGGGCGAGAGGCCGACCTCGGCGGCGGTCTGAATGGCTCCCAAGACGCGCTCGGTGGTGAAGCCGCGGCCGTTCATGGCCTTGAAGACCTCGTCGTCCAGGCTATCCAAGCTGATGGTGATGCGGTCCAGCCCGGCGTCCTTCAACTGTTGGGCGAACTGGCTGAGCAGGTAGCCGTTGGTGGTCAGCGTAAGGTCGTCGATGCCCTCGATGGCGTTCAGCATGCCGATCAGTTTGGGAAGGTCGTTGCGCATTAGGGGCTCGCCGCCGGTGACCCGTAGTTTCTCGACGCCCTTTTCGGCGAAGATGCCCACCAGCCGGGTCAGTTCCTCAAAGGTGAGGATGTCGGCCCTGGGCAGGAACTCATAGGCCTCGCCGTAAATCTCGGCGGGCATGCAGTAGGGGCACCGGAAGTTGCACCGGTCGGTTACAGAGATGCGCAGGTCCCGCATGGGCCTGCCGAATTTGTCAGTGAGCATATGTGGCTATCAGCTTTCAGCAGTCAGCTTTTTTAGGGGTTCGACCGCTTTTTGGGCGGCGTTGGCCCGGTGGCTGATCTTGTTTTTTACTTCCAGGGGTAGTTGGGCCATGGTCTTGTCGTACGAGGGCAGGTAGAACACTGGGTCGTAGCCGAAACCGTCATCCCCCTGGGGTTCGTATTGTATCATTCCGGCCACGTAACCCTCCGCCTGGGCGATGAGGGTGGGTGGCTCGCCCGCCGGGGAGCGAAATCCCTCCTGGCCCCCCTTTATCAAAGGGGGGGAAGAGCGTCCCCTTTTCGCAAAGGAGGGCGGGAGGGGGATTTTGGCGCCCTCTGGTAGAACGATCGCAATAACACACCGAAACCGCGCCCCCCGCTCTTCCCGAGGCACATCTTTCATATTCTTCAGCAGCAACTCCACCCGGTCTTCATCGCTGTCGCAGGTGTCCCCGCCGTAGCGGGCCGAGCGCACGCCGGGTTCGCCGGAGAGGGCGTCAACCTCCAGGCCCGAGTCGTCGGCCAGGGTCAGCAGTCCGGAGATGGCCGCGTACTCCGAGGCTTTCAGCCACGCGTTCTCCTCAAAGGTCCTGCCGGTCTCTTCGACCTCGTGGGTGATACCCAAGTCTCGTAGCGAGACCAGCTCAAAGGGTATCCTCTGTAGCAGGCCGGCGTACTCCCGCATCTTGCCGGGGTTGCCGGTGGCGATTAGAAGTTGAGTGGCCACCCTAGATCGTTCCCTGCCCGGCCAGTTCGGCCAGATCATCCTCGTCCAGGCCCAGCCATGAGCCGTAGATGCGTTGGTTGTGCTCGCCTACGGTGGGGCCGGCGTGCTCCACCGCGCCTGGGGTCTCGCTGAACTTGGGGATTACGCCGAGCATCTTGGTCTTGCCCAGTTCCGGGTCGTCGATGTCGATGATGTCCTCGCGGGCCTGGTAGTGGGGGTCGTTCATGATCTGGGGGGCGTCGTAGACCGGGCCCACGACCGCTCCGGCAGGCACAAGGCTGTCCATGGTCTCTTGCAGGTCCCGCTGCCCCAGCCACCCTTGCAGTTCCTCGTTCAGGGCTTCACGGTTCTCCAAGCGGGCGGCGTTGTCCTTGAACTCGGGCCGGTTGATGAGGTCCGGCATGCCCATGGCCTGGGCCAGGCTTTCAAAGGTACTCTGGGAGGTGGCCGAGAGTCCGAGCCAGCGGTCGTCGGCGGTCTTGTAGAGGCTGCGCGGCGCGGCGTCGGGGAAATCGTTGCCCACCCGCTCGCGGTTGATGCCCAGCATGTCGAACATGGTGATGTGGGGGATGCAGAGCCGGAACAGCGGCTCGAAGAGGCTCACGTCCACCACCTGTCCCTTGGCGTCCGGGTTGCCTACCGCGCCACCGCTAGTCGCGTCCCGGTGATACAGGGCCATCATACCGGCCATGGCCCCGAACACCCCGGCGATCTCATCGGCCAGGGGTATCGGCGGCAGATTGGGCGCCGTGTCGGGGAAGCCAGTCATGCTGATGTAGCCGCTCATGCACTCGGCGATGGTTCCGAAACCGGGCCGGTCCTTGTAGGGGCCGGTCTGTCCGAAGCCGGAATAGCGCAGCATCACCAGCTTGGGGTTCACTTTTTGGAGGTCGTCGGGCCCCAGCCCCCACTTCTCCATGGCGCCGGGCCGGAAGCCTTCGATCAAAACGTCGGCCTGGGCTGCCAGCTTCTTGAGGATGTCCTGGCCTTCGGGCGAGCCCAGGTTCAGGGTGATGGACTTCTTATTGCGGGAGTGGACCTTCCACCAAAGCGAGACGCCGTTGGCGAAAGGCCCCCAATTGCGCAGTGGGTCTCCGGTGCCGGGGCGTTCCACCTTGACCACCTCGGCCCCGAAGTCGGCCATCAGGCTGCTGCAGGTTCCCCCGGCGACGATGATTGAAAGGTCCAGGACTTTCAGGCCCGCTAGAGGCCCTTGGGCTGTGGTCAAATCTACCCCCGTTTCGACGTGTTTTTCGGGCTCTAGAATGGCCCGGTACGAGTGGGTTAATACTACCAGCCGTCCGGTGGCTGGAAAAGGCGGGCGCAAGGCCGTCCATAATCACCGAATCTAGCCTGTAACCGGGAGGGGGTCTCTGCTATAATCTGGGACGATTCCGGGGCCATATTTCTACAGCCTGAACCGCGGCCCCAAGCTGCCCAGAGTAAACAGTAGGCCATGTTAGATAATTATTTCAGGGAATACGGGCTAATCGCCATCTTCACGGCGGTTGCCATCGGCGTTCCCATCAGCATGCTGATGATGTCCCACATGGCTGGCCGCATCGGACTCCGGCCCAACAACCCGACCGCCGTCAAGTCGGATACCTACGAGTGCGGAGTCGAGCCCATCGGCGGCCGTTGGGAGTTGTTTAACTTCCGCTACTACATGTTCGCCATCCTCTTCGTCATCTTCGATGTCGAGGTCGTGTTCCTCTATCCGTGGGCGGCAAAGTTCCTGCAACTTGAGCTGTTCGCGCTGATCGAGATGGCCGTGTTCGTGGGGATTTTGGTAGTTGGTCTGGCCTACGCCTGGCGCAAAAACGACCTGGAGTGGGGTTAGGAGACGCCGATGTCGCTTGAGATATCACCGGGAGACGGACCTCTACAGTCACGGACCTGGGAGCTCGACCGGTATGAAGGGTCATTGGTCCAAGACCTTAAGGACGCTTCTATAGAGCCCTTGGCCGAGCCCACTATTGAAATTCCTGACGACCTCAAGAATAACCTCATGATCACTTCGGTCGACGCACTGGTCAACTGGAGCAGGAAGTCGGCTCTGTGGCCGGTGACCTTTGGCCTGGCCTGCTGCGCGTTTGAGATGATCGCCAGCGCCATGGGCCGTTTCGATATCGCCCGCTTCGGCATGGAGGCATTCCGGGCCTCGCCCCGCCAGGCCGACCTGATGATCGTGGCCGGCACGGTGACCTGGAAGATGTCACCGGCCATCAAACGCATCTACGACCAGATGGCTGAGCCCAAGTGGGTGATCTCCATGGGCGTTTGCGCCACCAGCGGCGGCCCCTACTACGGTTCCTACAGCGTGGTTCCGGGCGTGGACCACATCGTCCCGGTGGACGTTTACGTGCCGGGCTGCCCGCCCCGTCCCGACGCCCTGCTCTACGGGATCATGGCGCTTCACGAGAAGATCAAGAAGTACCACAACCTGCCCAAAGGCCCGAACCTGAACCCGTTCCGGAGCGGCCCCAAACAAGAGGGCCCCTAGATGGCCGTTCAACAGTTGAGCGGCTTAGAGCTGGCTGAAAAAGTCGGCGCCGGTGTTCCGGATTCAGTTGAGCGAGAGGAAGGCGGCGTTCTTTGGGTCAAGGCTCCCAAGATCGCCGATGTTTGCGGCTTCATGAAGTCGGATGCGGGGTTGGACTTCAATTTCCTGAACTCCATCTCGGCCGTCGACTACATCAACCATTTCGAGGTCGTCTACCACCTGACCTCGCTGAACAAACGGCACACAGCCATCGTCAAGGCACGACTGGACGGCCGCGACGAACTGTCCCTGCCCTCGGTCTACCACCTGTGGCGCGGGGCCGACTTCCAAGAGCGGGAGATCTGGGACCTGATGGGGATCAGCTTCTCCGGACACCCCAATATGAAAAGAATAATGCTGTGGGAAGGCTTTGAAGGCCACCCGCTGCGGAAGGACTATTTGTAGTGGGGTTCTTCTATTATCGCGCGGCTTTTGTTGTGGGGGCCGAAATCCCCCCAACCCCCCTTTACGAAAGGGGGGCTTTTAGTCCGTTTGAAAACCATGTCGCAGTCTCCCCCCTTTGCAAAGGGGGGACCAAGGGGGGATTTCCGTACTCCTCTGCCTCCCTGGTCCTCGGAGCGAGGGCTTAAGCCATGCCTATCCAAACTGAGCCGATGACGGTGAATATCGGGCCGCAGCACCCCAGCACGCACGGGGTGTTCCGGCTGCGCGTTACCTTTGACGGCGAGGAGATCCTCGAAGTTGAGCCGATCTTCGGCTACCTCCATAGAGGCACGGAGAAGCTGGCCGAGGAGCGCAATTACACCCAGATAGTCACCCTGACCGACCGCCTGGACTACGTCTCGTCCATGATCAATAACCAGGCCTACTGTCTGGCGGTAGAAGAACTGCTGGGCGTTGAAGTGCCCCAGCGGGCCAAGTACCTGAGGACTCTGACCGCCGAACTGCAGCGGGTGGCCAGCCACCTGATGGGCATCGGCTTCTTCCTTCAAGACCTGGGCACCCTAGGCACCCCGCTGATGTACGCGTTCCGTTCCAGGGAACGGATACTGGACCTCTTTGAGATGCTCTGCGGGGCGCGGATCACCGTGAGTTACATGCGTCCCGGCGGCGTGTTCTTCGACGCCCCGGACGACTTCTGGCCGGCCTTGGACCAGTTCCTGAAGGACTTTGAGACCGAGTACCAAGAGATCGAGCAACTGATCTTGGAGAGCGAGATCGTGATGGTCCGCACCCGCGGGGTCAGCCTGCTGCCCTTGGACCTGGCCATCAACGCCTCGGTCAGCGGGCCGGTGCTCCGTGCCAGCGGCTCTGACTGGGACTGGCGCAAGATGGCCCCCTATGACGCCTACGACCGCATGGAATTCGACGTGCCGACGGCCACCGGCGGCGACAACTACGACCGGTTCTGGGTGCGCATACAGGAGATACACCAAAGCATCCGCATGGTGAAACAATGCATCCAGCAGATCGAACCGGGGCCGACCCGGGCCGACGTTCCGCTGGTGTTACGCCCTCCCGTTGGCGCCGAGGCCTACGGCCGAGTTGAGGCTTCCAAGGGCGAACTGGCTTTCTATCTGGTGTCGGACGGCGGCATCAGCCCCTACCGTTGCAAGGTGCGGTCGCCTTCCCTGATCAACCTGACCGTGACCGAGCATCTTCTGGTGGGCTGGAAACTGGCCGACATGATCGTGACCCTGGGCAGCCTGGACATCAACATGGGTGAAGTGGACCGATGAACTGCGTTCTAGGCCCAGACAACATCCTGAACGACACGGTCTTGTTCCGCGTGATCTACGAGGGCGTGGGCAACCTGTTGCCCTGCGGTCTGTCTTACGCCGTGGCCGGTATCGCCATGATGCTGATCCTGGTGAACGGCGTGTTGCTGGGCGCTGGGCTTTTCTCATGGGTCGAACGCCGGCTGATTGGAAGGTTCCACAACCGCATCGGGCCCAATCGTTGGGGCCCCTTCGGCTCGCTCCAGCCGTTGGCCGACCTCGTGAAATTGCTGGTCAAAGAAGACCTGACACCCAAAGGCGCGGACCGCATCGTCTTCACCATCGTGCCGGTGGCCATGTTGGCGCCGGTGATTCTGATGATGGCCGTGGTGCCATTCGCCAAAGACACGGCCCTGGCCAACCTGAACGTCGGTGTTCTGTACATCTTGGCCGTCACATCCATAACGTCCATCGCCATCTTCATGGCGGGTTGGTCGTCGGACAACCGGTACGCCATGTGGGGCGCGTCCCGGGGCGTGGCGGTGCTCATCAGCTACGAAGTCCCCGTGGTCATGTCTCTGCTGGGCGTGGTGATGGTGGCTGGTTCCATGTCGCTGGCTGATGTGGTCTCCGCCCAGACGGTGCCCTTCCTGCTGGTTCAGCCCCTGGCCTTCTTCGTATTCTTCGCGGGGACATCGGCGGAACTGAACCGCACCCCATTCGACCTGGCCGAGGCCGAGTCCGAGATCATCGCGGGGTATCACATCGAATACAGCGGGGTGAAATTCGCCCTGATCCAGGCCGCCGAATTCGGAGCGGTCCTAACATCGTCCGCGGTGATGGTTACGTTGTTCCTGAGCGGCTGGTCCGGTCCTTTCTCCGATTACCTGGGCTGGGCTTGGTTCCTGATGAAGATCGGCATCTTGGCCTTCATCTTCAGTTGGATCAGGGCCACCTTCCCACGGCTGCGCATCGACCAACTGCTGGCATTTGCTTGGAAGTTCTTGCTGCCCCTCAGCATCATCAACCTGTTCGCCACCGCGCTGGAGGTCTTCTTCCTCCGCAGCGACGCGGGCGTTCTGGACACCACCGATCTCTGGATCATGGCTGGTATCAACTTTGGGGTGGCCATCACCTGCCTGCTGGTGTTCGGGACATTGATCAAGGAAAAGGTCCGTCCGGCGGGCCCCTTAACTGGAGCAACTCTCTCTACCGGAGAGGCTGCCGGGGAGGCTGTTTGATATGTACGGGATAAATATGGTCAAGGGGCTGATGGTCACGCTGAAAAACCTGACCAAGAAGCCTTTCACGGTTCAATACCCCGAGCAACGGCTCAAACAACATCCCAGGTTCCGGGGGGAGGAGTTCGTCTGGTATGAGGAGCGCTGCACCGGCTGCGCCTCCTGCGCCAAGTACTGCCCGCTGGGAATCATCAAGATCGT
>Ga0066376_10004351_pt1 | contig 12328 bp, 10 predicted proteins | sample Knorr_S15_td_Bot_FD_77009 | JGI IMG/M metagenome (GOLD analysis project Ga0066376, IMG submission 77009) | Marine microbial communities from Southern Atlantic Ocean transect - Knorr_S15_td_Bottom_ad_5009_LV_A | ecosystem: Environmental > Aquatic > Marine > Oceanic | place: Southern Atlantic... | reverse complement strand
CCCCAAACGCCCGCATTCCAGCCCAGAGCAATCATGGTTCCCAATGCACGGTAGATGAATGCCAGTACTGCAAACGAGATCAGTACCATAGCATTGTGAGCGAATATGGCCATCCCATGGGAGAATCGATCTGGAGATAATATCGCGTCCGGGTCTACCCGAGTTTGCTGGAGGATAAAGCTGAAATCCTTCTGTAACTGGGCCTCATCGCTGACAATACCCACTACTAGAAACGCCGCTAACATACCCAGGAATATGCTGAGACCAGATAAGAGGCTGGCCTGATTCGCCCGAAGACCACTGCCTTCCTGGCTCCAGATCTGCTCCCGATTGATCTCGAGTACCCTGTTCAACCGTGGGGTCATTGCGGCGGAAGCCAAAACAATCCCCATCAAACCTGCTTCCGCTACCCCTATAACCCGCATCAAAAAGACACTCAAGAGACTAAGTACGAACGCCTCAGATAGCAACAGGAGGTTCCAAACCGCCAGACCGCGTAATGGGGCAAGATCTAGTATCGCGGCGATGACGCTCCCAGGTTCCGCGTTATTGTAAGTCCGCGAATTCTGCATTCGATAATCCTTTATCTCAACTGCTCCTTGATCCAGGACACGTACCATCATATCTCACATAACAACCGTCACCCCTACGCCTACAGATCCAATCCTTTACGACCGTCTTGCGAACGACATCGGTAAGATAGAGATGCGCAGATCGACTGTGTTTAAGACATCCGTATGGATTAGGGGAAACATCAAGTAAGGTCACCAAAACACTCCTCCAGCCTGTAGAAGGCCTTTGATTTGACACCGTACAGGTTTTAGATCCTTTCAGTAAGGAGATGTCTTAGGATTCGGCATCTTAAAATTGCGGAGACTTAAAGACTCTTCACTGCGGAGTAGAAGCTTGTTGAGTTCTCATGGGCTCGCAGCCCTCCAGGTACGGTTCAACAAAAAGAACCAGGACACCTTTCCGAAATACACCACACCGATGGAGACGGTGTTATCCAGGTTGGTGCATCAACACGAACCAAAGGTCCTGCCCTCGTGTCATCAGCTAACCCATATGGAGTCCAACGTAACCGTGACTCGCTGTATGGATTCCTTGGAAAGATTCAAATCACACAAGGCGAAGATGAGATTTGAACACCATGCGATTCGTTGGAATCGGGAGGTCATCTTGGTATAATTAACGGACGTCTTTGCAAAGATACTTGACCAGCGTAGCATTGGCTAAGAAAGTATCTTGAGCGGACATCGGCTCAAATTGGTGCGGCATGGCATGGTGTTATTAAGGCAAGTACTTATATTTTCCCCATAAGCGTTCTATGTCAGACACACGCCAGCAGGCGGCCATGAGATATCATAAGCTTAACTCCGCGGGCATCCCGGTAAGAGCTGCTACACGCATCAGTTCTGGTTGGCTGATGTCCCATTGAAGATGTAGTTTCTAATCCCGGGCGCATACGAACTTATCAGCCAGATTTTGGGAATCGTCATCCATATACAACTAGTATCCAAATGGGGTACATCGGTATAAGGAAGACACCTGGAGTAAATTGGAGATGAGCTTCACCTCAGATTGGGAAATTAAGGCGCAACTTCAAAAGTTGATCCGGGAACAAAGTGGAATCACTGGCCTGGAAACAGCAATCGTCCTAATCGCCTTCGTGGTCGTAGCGGCGGTATTTGCATTCACGGTGCTTACCACTGGGCTGTTCACGTCCGAGAAAGCAAAAGAGACCACCTTGGCTGCAGTTGCGTCCGCATCATCAGCGTTATCGGTCAAAGGAAGCGTGACCGCGATCGGGGGGCCGGTCACTGGTACGAACAACACATGTGTCCCGGCCGCATGCCAATTTGTGGACCACATACGAGTTAATTTAGCTACCACCGGTGTCGAAGAGGCTACGTTCCAAGCCCCAAGCATTATGCTTACCTATCAAGATAGCTCGAATGTAGAGCTAATGAGTTTCTTCGACCCCAGTGGTCCCGGTGACCCGAACTGGATCAATCCCAACAATGCAGATGCGGATATTCGCACTTGTCGCGCGGGAGTTGGAGTGGGCGGATTGCCTCCTATAGGCGGCGGTGGACCCAAGAGTTGGTGCATTAAATGGAGTCCCAGCAGCGGTACCAATCCAGACGAAATCATCAAACCCGGTGAGATCGTAGAGTTATACATTTTCTTGAGTAACCTTCCGGCTGCCACCCGGTTGGGAACGAAACAAAAATTCCGTATAGAAGTCATTCTTCAGGGAGGCGCCGTCATAAAGCTGGACAGGACTACTCCGGCAGTCATCCAAGGCATTATGAACTTGAATTGACCGAACCACCATCCCTAATCCGATCGCCAAAGCACGCCGCAATGAACAACAAACCACGCAATGTAGGAGAATATGGGAGTTGGTTGCTAAGACAAAACCGCCCGATGCTACCAACCCTCACACAAAGCATTTGGGATGCCAACCCCACTTAAGCCCGGATCCTAGTAATGGCCCTTAGAAGAGTCTGTACTCTCGGATATTGGCACCTAAAATACCAACCACTACCGTATTTAATCTATATCTTATTGTCATATTCCTCGGCTCATTATTTCCGATATCGAAGAGTAGCTTTGACATGAGGGTCTAGCATCTTTCTCCACTAATGATTACGCAGCGTGGGATTACGTGAATGTGGGGGAGCGATATATTATAATGGGCCCAGATCGAAGCCCATCTCTGAGTATTGAACTCGTTCAGGGCCAAGAATCAGGAGGAGCATTCACGAGGCTGGATGGCTATTACTACTGAAGATCTCATAGCTACCATACGATCCCAACATCAAAGTGCCTCTCTACCACCGCAATCGTTTCATTTCGATGCGTTTGATAATGAAGAACTTCGATGCCTGTTGGAAGTTGCCGAAATAAAAGATTTCTCAACAGGCGAGCCCGTCATAAAACTCAGCGACGACTCCACTGACCTCTACATCCTGGTTCAAGGGCAAGTCGAAATCATAGTGCCAATCACACAAGAGAGGACCAAGACTCTCACGTTAGGACCAGGTGGCGTTGTAGGAGAAGTGGCATTCCTCGACGGGGAAGCACGAAGCGCCAATGTTCTAGCGGCATCACCATGTTCCGTTATAAGAATATCTCGTGAGTCCGCTCGTAAGTTCGGAACTAAATACCCCAATGCGTCCGTCCGGTTATATCAGCAAATAAGCACAATCCTAGCTCTGCGTCTCCGGCGTCTCGACTTTTTCGACGCAACCGAAATCGCCCGCGACGAAGAGCGTAAAGCCCTTGCATTAGAATTACATGACGAGACGATGGCAGAATTAACGGCACTCACCATGGAACTCGCCATACTTGGACTGGGCGGCGACCTCAACCAAGAGTTGCAGGTTGGGTTAAAAGATGCCCGAGACAGGCTGAAGCAAACGAACATCCGTCTTAGAGAAATAGTAAAGGGGGTCTATCCAGCCGAACTAATCAGCCTCGGACTGGTAAAGGCTTTTACATCGTACCTAGATAACCTGACATTGCATCGCATCTCGAACCCGACGCCGATATCCATCTCGCTGGAGGTGGCAGGTTTTGGAGCAACTCGCTTACCAGAGGAGATCGAAGCAGATCTATTCCGTCTTTTACAGCAGTCCGTAACGAATGTAATCCAACATGCACTTGCATCCACTGTACGGATCAGGCTGGATTGGCAGGCGTACGAACTCAGCTTCGAGGTCGCAGACGATGGTGTTGGCTTCGACGTGACAAACCCCAAGAACGACCTGCGTAACGGCCATTTTGGGCTCGCTAACATCAGAAACCGCATCGAAAGACACGGCGGAACAGCCACAATACATTCCGCACAACGTGAAGGTACGACAGTGTCCGGAAGAATACCTACCGTGAGCCGGACGGATGAACTTTCAGAATCGAGGAACCTGTCATTCACGTTAAAGACGGACAGCGATTAAGACATTGTCAGTTCCCACCCATGTCGGCAATGTAGTCCGATCACCGGGGATTCTCTTCGGAAAAGTCTAGGAGTAGGAAAAGTGCGTATTATACTTGCAGATGACTCGCAATATATCCGAACTGCTTATAGAAGGGTCCTAGAGACACAGAGCCATTTTGAGGTAGTCGGAGTTGCCGAGGACGGAGAAGAAGCCGTACAAAAGGCGAAAGAATTGCAGCCAGATGTCGCGGTTCTTGACGTCCGGATGCCCAAGCTTAATGGAATCGATGCCGCCCATCAAATCTTGGAAGATAAGCCCGACGTAGGCATCGTAGTAATCTCCGCTTACGACGACATGGAATTCGTGCGTCAGCTCTTTCAGGGAAGTCCTACAGGTAAAGCATATCTGCTAAAAACTTCCTTAGACGACATCGGGGAGCTCATCAGGGTGGTTGAGGCGGTCGCAAATGGGGCTACTGTGCTGGATGCAACTTTGGTCCAACAACTGGTCCGAATACACCTAAACCGGGACAATTCGTTCCTGCTACAGTTCACGGAAACTGAGAGGGAAATCTGGGAATTTGTGGCCGGTGGGTACGAAAACTCTGAGACAGCCGCCACCCTCGGCGTAACTGAGAGTCAAGTGTCTGAAGTGGCTGGTCGACTAATCGACGCATTGGGGATAAGCAACCCTAACGATGTGGATGTACGCTCACAGGCAGTCGCTCAATTCGTAAACGCCAACACCGCGGTTCCTTATACAGTAGATGATCAGCAGAGTTGAGAGCTGTGCCTCTGTAAACCTAAAAGGATGCCATTAAACAATCATTCGTCTGGTGCCGTTTAGCCGCCATCAGACGAATACGACTTCCACTTAAAGAGTGACTGGAGACACCGGACATTTAAGTGATTATCGGCGTGTGCCTCTGCTTCTCGCCCCAATCGTTACTGCTAAATCATTTAATTCATCGATCAATACGTGTACGTCAACCTTCCCATACCGCTCAAGTAAGTCTTTTGTTTCCTGATTGAGCACTGACGTCCGGGTGAAGAGACTCCTTAAGTTGCTCGTCATAGAGTCCACAGACTCTGGGGAAACCAAGTTGTCTGCTTCCGAAACATCTTCCTCTGAGTCAGAATCATGACTTTTAACGAGATTAAGCTGCTGTTCTCCGGTATCGTTAGTAACGTTTTCAACGCCCCCGGTCTGTCCCTCGGGAGACCCATCAAGCCGAACCCGGGTTATTATCCCATCAGAAGAGGCTTGTATCGGAGGAAGCGACCGATCGATCGGAGAGAGGCCGCACCCGCATTTGGCGCAAAACTGTGAATTAGCCTCATAAGATTCATGACACTGGGGACATACCAGTACGTTTATCCCGTCAGAGTCTGGCGTCATCACTCGTGATGGAACTGAATTTTCTACAGGCGACGTTCCATCGGCCCGTTGAGCAGCGAGAATGCTCCTAAGTTGAGCCGAAGTGTCTCCCACCGCAACAGCGGCATCTTCACCAGTCTGTGCGGGTTGCCGTGTTAATCTCTTTTGGAACCAGCGCTTCATAGGCTCGAGAAAAATAGAATCAGCCACGTTACCAACTCCGGAGTTCTTAGATATCGAAAAGGGCCTCGGTGAAAAGCGGGATAATGAACATCAATCCCCCGGAAGCGAGGCACATGATGGACAGATAGGCTGTTATCATCAGATGGCTGCCGCCAGCAGCAAATTTGGGTGCTAAAGCATTAGCGATAGTCAAAACGACTATTACGAAGACTATGATTCCACCAAGAGTGCCTATGTCCTGGGTGGCGAACATATCCAGTCCCCCTGTCATATCTCCACCGGCAGGAAGGTTTATCCCTGGCGGGACGGTCGCATTTGTATTCACGGTATCCGTGGAGAATGACCCTTCTTTCACTTTGGAAGACACTTCTGAAAGTTTCGAGCTAAAAACGCTGACTATCTGAAACACGAAAACCAGGATGAAAACCACGGTGGCGTGCATGGGCACTGACAGATATGAGAATGTTGCCGATGTCAATCGGCGCGATTCTCTCAACTCAGATACTTGCAATGCGTAATCCGAGCAAATCTCACCCACCCGATCTGTCCTGCCTCCCAATTCAGCTCCGTCGCGCAACATAGCGGTAGATCTCTTCACTAATTCACTGCCCGTCTCCGCCGTGAACCTGTCCCAGCATTGAGGAGTCGGCAGTGACGCGGACAAGCGAGAGTAAAGCCTATCAACGTAATCCTGGAGATTGACCAATGCTCTGGCATCGATCCGGCGGATCGCCTCGGTCAACGTGACCCCTGCAGACCCGGCTATCTCTCCAACGCTCCTCAAGAAAGTGGAGATCTCGAGGTCGATCTTTGCCACCGACCCATCGTCTTTCCAGGCGTAATAACCAGCCGGGAGCAAAGACAACCCCATCAAGGTAAACCCTGTGGCCGCTGCAGTCATCAAGCTCAAATGGGGAATTATAAGTATGGTGAGGACCACCCCGACCGGAGGGATACTAATCGCCAAGAATCGGCTTCTCTTTCTAAACGGTGGTAGACCGTCTTCCGAATCAAACGTGACCTGCTCCACGGGAGACACTTTGTAGATCACGAACACACCGATAGACGTGATACTAAACAGCATCAACGCCATCAGCATGACGAACGTGACATCCAAAGAGCCCAAAAGGGTTGATACCAGAGAGACGACCATGATCAAAGATACGGAAACTAGGATAGCCGCATACGCGTCTGTCCATTTTCTCAGGTTTTCTATACTGCGGTTGTATTGATTCCCATAACGTTGCCCTTCAAGCCTTGTTTCTTGCTCTATGAAATCTCTTTCCGACTCACCAGAACCGAGAGCGGCGGCGAATCGGAGTAGAAGGCTTTTTACACTGGTTGCCCGAGCACGTTCAGCCACCAATCTGAACGCCTCCGAATACTCCATACCGACTCGAGTAGCCAGTACATGTATGTACTCGAAGAATATAGAGGTCTTAAGGGCCTGTTTTCCGGTATTGTCAAGAAGCCGGTCTCTTGGGAGTCCTCCTATGCTCAACACCGACATGTAGGTGAGATTGGATAGGAGATCATACCCGACTACGACGTTATCGGAAGAGACCTTCTCTATACGCTTGGGTGAGGATTTTATGGAGTTCATAAAAATTCGTTATCTCTTTTTCTCGTAACCCTCGTAGGACGTCGGCCCTTTCGCTGAGTACATCATATATCCGTCGACTTTCTCGAGGTGGTAATCCCCTTCTAGAAGCGACCACATTCTCCAAGATATTAGTATTCATATAACCTGGGAATTCGAACGTATCGGTAGCAGGGTCCCATCTGAAAACTTCTATGAACCCAAAAGCATCGGTCTCCGAATTGTATTCTATGATTTCGTTGATGCTCAAGATCCGTCTACCTGTAGAGCCATCCGGAAGACGCACCGCGCTCATTATGATGACAATATTAAGATTGTCGATATACGTCTTCGGGACATTGATTGGATGACCGGTAATCCGTTGAATCAGCCTTTCTACTGACGAGGCATGGAAGGTAGCCATACAAGAGTGACCAGTTTGCATCGCCTGGAAAGCTATCGCCCCTTCCTCGCCCCTTATCTCCCCGATGATAATCTCGTTAGGGCGTTGTCTGAGTGCAGCCCTAAGCAGGTCAAACATCGTTATCGAAGAGGCGGTATCACTGCTACTCCTCACAACTTCCCTAGTCCAGTTTGGATGGGGCACTTGCAGTTCCGGGGTATCCTCGATACTTACTATCTTATGTGCGGGAGGAATGAACGTGCTTATGGCGTTCAGCATTGTAGTCTTGCCAGAGGCGGTCTCACCTGAAACGAATGTATTCATACCCGCCCCCAACATGAGGGAGATATAGGCCGCCATCTCTTCGGTGAGAGTCCCTCCAGCCACCAGGTCCAGTATACTCATAGGCGTTGCGCTAAATTTACGTATGGTGAAATTGCTTCCTCTTTTGGAAACATCGTCACCATAAACTATGTTTATGCGCGATCCATCGGGCAAGGTAGAATCGACTATAGGGTTTCGGACGGTGACTGGACGACCTATCCTCTCCGATAACTGAATCACGAAATGGTCCAGTTGGTCGACGTTATCAAAAACTATCCCGGCTTTCAAAGCGCCAAATATCTTGTGCTCCAGGAATACCGGGCCAACCCCACTGCAACTAACATCTTCTATGTAAGGATCACTTATAAGGGGTTGAATAGCACCTAGCCCTTCCTTGTCTCGGACCACCAAGTATTCGAGCTGTTGTAACTCACCCTTAGTGACCTGGATGGTACCACGACGGCTTTTCCCATCTGTTCGGCAGATCTTCCCTAGAACCTCCAACAAGATTTCCACCCGTTCTTCTTGGTCTTCTACGGCGGCGGCTTTCTTAAGTTCTCCGACATGGTCGATGAGTTTACGGTCGATCTCCTGAATCAAGTTCGACCCGTCGAGGGCCTCTCCCGGTTCTATTGGGATATAACTGTTCCTAGAGTCATCCTCCGTTTGATACAAATGAACGAAAACATTCGCACCGGTCGGATATATAAGGTTGGGTTGCCGCAAGTTCTTCTGGGCCTTTCCCAACCTAGGAAGGAAATCAGGGACACCCATCGCCTGGACCGAAGGCCGGTTCAGGTACCGCCAGAGATGCGGATGATTTACGACCTGATCCTGCAAAGCAGGGGACATAGCCTGGAATAAAGGCGAATCTAGTCTTACAGAAGTTTCGGCTTCTACAATCGCAGGACCAGCCGATGCCGTTTGCTTTTCTCTAAACCTAAAGATGCTACTCAGAGACATACTTCAATCTCATTGATGTCACGCCTTGGCAGAGGTCACGACGCGGGTTGGGGTGTTATCTGAACGTCCGAACATGATGTATGCCAATATAACCATAAGGATTCCATTTTGACGAGGAGTGCAACCTTCAAGACCTGGCACCCAGAAGTTGAGGTCAATCGACCTCTTTCTTCCGATGCTGCTTGTTAGGCCCGGGCCGTCGATATAGGGATTATCCTTATGCCCAGTCCCGGTTCCACTTCAAAGCCTATTATGCCCCCAGTAGCTGAATCAGCGCCTCGAATCTTTGCGACTTTGATCGTCTTCACGAGCTGGGAACCAGACGCTTTTACTTCCAGTTGAAGATAAGCGTCACAAATAGACCTGACCCGGGTAAGCACATCTTCATCGAACGCACCACTGTGGACCGTGCATATTATGACCTTACCCGAATCACAGATAGACTTACATCTCAGGAAGAAATCTCTTATCTGAGCACCGTCTCCGTGGGCAACCAGGGTAGTGAGCGCGTCGATGACAAACACACTGGACTGAGTCTCATTCTCTATGTGAGTGGCAAGTTCGTCGAAAGCCCGATCAGAACGGTTCTCTAGGTCTGATAACGCCACCGGGTAGATCCGTAGCTGGTCCAGAAGGAAATAATCTGTGATATCCATTCCAAGGCTAGCCATCTGCCTCAAGAAACTCTGCACTGTCTGTTCAGTAGCGTAGATGGTCGCGCATTCACCGGACTTGATTGCACCCCAGAGTAACTGTTGCGACAGAGTACTTTTACCTGATGCTGGTTGACCTTCTACCAGCATCAGGGTCCTGTATGGTATCCCGCCGCCCAGCCTGCGGTCAATTTCCACACTCCCGGTGGACACATTGGTAACATCTGGTCTAACCCTGGATGTACTACTTGTCACGTATACCTCGTATGTCCCTTCGTGCTAGATCTTCACGGACTTTCAGGACTCTAGTTGTGCGGAGAGCAGAACAGTCGGTGGTGACTCGCATGGCGAAGCGTCCAAAACAGGCACCTAACAAGGCCCTACCCCGACTGGCCCAGTAGAGTATCTCAGTACGTACCCACTCGCCGTGCCCACGGCTATAGCTGAGATATTATCCGGCAAGAAAAGGTTAAGTCTACCATGTATCATAGCATCCTCGCCGGGATTGAATATACTGGGTTCAAAGGGAAACTTGGTGGCATCGATGGTCATGGTCCAATCGTCCCCAGTCAAACTGTTCTGATTACCCGAAGAGTATTGCAGGCGTACCGGTGCAGTAGCCCCTTGGTAGTGGACTATGACATCCATGCTATCGAAATCGTGTATCTCGATCGCCCCTCGGTTTCCGACACCGACCTGTATCTTGCATGCCTCGGTGGAACTAGCCGCGACATCGCTGATCCCGATGTATGTCTTACTTTTTTCCAGAGCTTGTTCGACTGACGCATCCACCGCGTTGGATACGACCACGTTACCGAACAAGGTGGTCCGATACATCATGAGCACTCCGGTGAAGAAAACCGACATCACAAGCAGGGCGGCTAAACTGATCCCCATGCATTCCTCACATGCCCATATTTCTTACTGAGGGACTTGGAACATAAATTTTTCCTGGATCCCGTTTCGTGTGGTCACAGAGACAGTATAGTGGCTGCCAAGAGAAAGCCTATCGAGGTTCCGGGGGCCGTTTAATCTGAGATGTAACGTCTCATTCGGCAACCAGATCTCTTTCCCGCAGGGCAACGCGTACCAAGTGGGATCGCCCGCGCCATAAGAACAATTAGCATCGCCCGCGATGTTGTCTCTATAATATTCCCCCGTGCTACTAAGTAAGGAGATGTCCAGGCCCGAGACCGGTTCAATCTCAGCCTGCCCGATATTTTTTATCCAAATATCGATAGAACAAGAATGTCCGGCTCCGAGGCAAGCGTTTGCCTGAGCAGGCGGGGGAGGGTATGGTCCGATAGAAGGTATGACATCGAATATGGTGAAACTGGTCGCTATTTTTTTTGCAGCGGCAAGTTGACTTTCCTTGGCCTCTTGCCCGCCTCGACCTATAGTTGGCCCGATAGAACCGATGAGAACTGCGACAGATGTCACCGCAGCAATTATGAGTAGTCCAGTTATGAGAACCTTATCCATACGAACTCAACCCGACACAAAACAGTTCTAGCAGCAATCAAAGCCGCACTCTACTAATCCTGTCTGCGTTTTCGGCCTCTGTTAACTATCTAGCGGGTATCTGGATAAGACGAAGGAGCGTTCAATGGTTCCCTATGTGCTTCACCTCTGCTTATAACATGGCCAGGGGAAGTTACTATTTCATTCAGCTGCATCATACCTTCCGAGAAATCTTGCGGCATCGGAGGAGAGGCAAGGGTGGGATCGGTCGTCGAGTCCATCTCTGCCATGGTCCTGTAGATAAGTTTCGCCACGGTGGGACTCATGTATCCAGACATCTCGTATGCATCGATAAAAGGGGCCACCTGGTGAAGGGTCATGCCGCGCCGTTTGGCCGTACCCAACCACCATATGATGTTGCTCATCATGACAGCGTCGGGAGCCCGTGTCGGGTCCGCTTCTCCCCCGGTTGGTCTGTTAATGTCAGGTAATTGGGTAGGTTCGAATCTAGCCGCCAATGGACTTGATGGTGTTGAAATTTCGGGCACCGGAGGGTCCATGGAAGCTTCCACAGCTTCGGATACCATCGGATCCTCTTCCGGCAGAGGGTCTGCTACCGACGGCTCTTCATGCCTGATTTCTGCCGGTGGGGGACCGCTCGGGATGTCCGGCACATCAGGAAAGATGGTGCGGCCTTTCATGATGAACTCTTTCAAGTCGATAAGGGTCTGCCTGACCTCGGTCTTTAATAGATTGAACTCATCTTCGAGTCTTTCTAACTTTTCGTTCGTTTCACTCTGGCTGCTGACCATATGGCTTCATACCCCATCATTGAAGTACCGACTCTGGCACTGTTGCTATCCCGGTCGTTGTGACCGATCCGAGCCGGCTACACCACCGGATCAGGACATCAAAGACCCGGTTAATCCAAGTTCATCACCGGAGCGAGAGCGAGCGGCGTCCTTCTTTGGAGCACGACTGCCGCACCTTCCTGAGGAATCACTTCTATCCGGAACTGTGAATTAGTTGTTAACGTAGGAGTAAGGTTAGCAGTGCAGATATACATCTCCGCTACCTCGCCCGGTTCCAAAATGTTAGCGACAGAACCAGGGCCACTGTTTCTCACCACGAGATACCAGCGGTTGGTGGTGGTGGGGGTTCTGCAAGTATTTGCGGTGCCGTCTGGGCCATTACCCGCTGTATAAGTCATGAGGGCCACGTTAGCGTCATCTTGATAGGTAACAAGAACTTGAGAAGGGTTGAACGGCACATCATTCACGTTGGTTGCTCCAGTTAATTTGACCCGTATATGGTCTACTCGATCACAGCAACCAGTTCCACCTGCTCCTGCCGCAAGTCCTCCCATAGCTGTCATCGACCCCTTGACAGTAAGCGTTGACGATGCAGCAGCCACTCCCGCCATTGCGGTCTCTTTAGCTTT
>Ga0066376_10004350_pt1 | contig 12330 bp, 15 predicted proteins | sample Knorr_S15_td_Bot_FD_77009 | JGI IMG/M metagenome (GOLD analysis project Ga0066376, IMG submission 77009) | Marine microbial communities from Southern Atlantic Ocean transect - Knorr_S15_td_Bottom_ad_5009_LV_A | ecosystem: Environmental > Aquatic > Marine > Oceanic | place: Southern Atlantic... | reverse complement strand
GACGCGGATGTGCTGCAGCGCTATTTCAAGTTCCGCAACTACGGCGCTGTCGCCGTCTCCATGCCGATCCTGGCAGCAGCGGCGGCGCTTCTTCGCGAGCCTTCCCATGTGGAGGATATACGCAGCTTCTACCGGGCCAATTTCGACGCCGCCGACCGCATCCTGGGCAACCGCTACGGCTATTACCGGCCCGACGGCGGCTTTTTCCTGTGGCTCGACGTAGGCGACGGCGTCGCGGCCACGCGCAAGCTATGGACCGAGGCCGCTCTGAAAGTCGTACCCGGCGCCTTCATGACCCGCGAGGGGCCCGGCAGCGACGCCGCCGGCAGCCCCTACATCCGCCTCGCCCTGGTGCATGACCTGGACACAACGGTTGCCGCCCTCAACCGGCTGACGGAGACGCTGGGTTAGATAAAACACAATTTTTTTCACGGAATTCATCTTCATACAGGACCACTATGCCCAGCCAACTCTTCTTGCCAATCGCATCACCGTCGCCCCCATGTGCATGTACAGCGCCAACGACGGCAGCATGACCGACTGGCATTTGATGCATCTCGGTCAGTTCGCCACATCGGGCGCCGCCCTGGTCTTCGTCGAGGCTACCGGCGTCGAGGCGGCGGGCCGGATTACTCCGGGCTGCACCGGTCTCTATTCCGACGCCAACGAGGCCGCCATGGGGCGCATCGTCAGTTTCTTCCGTGATTACGGAAGCGCCCGCATCGGTATTCAACTCGCCCACGCCGGCCGCAAGGCATCGACAGCGGCGCCCTGGAACGGCGGCGCGCCGCTCAGCAGCGACAATGGCGGCGCCTGGCAGATATTCGCCCCTTCGGCCTGCCCCTACAACGACGGCTGGCCGACGCCCACGGCGCTCGATGACGCGGGGCTTTATCGCATTAAGCAGGCCTTTGTGGACGCGGCCAAACGCGCCGTGCGTATCGGCTTCGACGTGATCGAGGTTCATTCCGCCCACGGCTACCTGCTGCATGAATTCCTCTCGCCCCTGAGCAACCAGCGGGACGACGCCTACGGTGGCGCTCTGGAAAACCGCCTGCGCTTTCCGCTGGAGGTGTTCGAGGCCGTCCGCGCCGCCTGCCCCGATGATCTTCCGGTCGGCGTCCGCTTCTTGGCAACCGATTGGGTCGAGGGGGGATGGGACTTGGACAGCAGTGTGGTCTATGCCCAGGCTCTTTCCGATCGCGCTGCGACTTTATCGATGTCTCCAGCGGCGGCAATTCGCCGGACCAGCAGATCGTTGCAGGCCCCGGCTACCAGACCGGTTTTGCGCACACCCTGCGCCGGGATGCCGGGATAACCACCATGGCCGTTGGCCAGATCACCGACGCCCGCCAGGCCGAAACCATCATCGCCTCGGGTCAGGCCGACATGGTGGCACTCGCCCGCGGCATGCTCTACGACCCGCTGGCCCTGGCATGCCGCCGAAGCACTCGGCGCCGAGGCGACGTTCCCGCCGCAATACATGCGCGCCCACCCGTCGCTCAAAGGCCAACCGGTTCCGGGCAATCCCCCACCGAAAGCTTAATCCTTCGGCCTGAGATGGGGCGGCAGGGCGGCGGTGGGGAAAGTGCCGAGGCTGTGCATGTCGACTTCGACCAGGGACGGACCGTCGATGGCAAAGGCGGCTTTTAGGGCGGCGCCGACCTCCTCTACGGATTGTCCGCGCCAGAAAGGCAGGCCGGCGATGCGGGCCAGTTCGCCGAGGTCGGGGGTCAGGAGATCGTCAAAGAACCGCCGCCCTTCATAATCGGCATCCTGGATCTTGCGGATCACGCCATAGCCGCCGTCGTTCATCACCATGAAGACCACCGGACAGCGCTCCTGAACCGCCGTCCAGAGCTCGGCGACATTGAGGAAGAAGCCGCCGTCGCCGCACATGGCCAGCGTCTTGGCGCCGCCATTGGCAAAGGAGGCGCCGATCGCCTGCTGCATGCCCTGGCCGATGCCCGCATCGATGGAATAGATATTCTGTTCGGGCGCGCTTAAGGGGAACATGCGATTGCCCCAGGTGCTGTTGTTCATGGTGATATCGCGCACTCAGATGACGTCGGCGGGCGCCGCCGCGCGCACCACGTCGCAGAGCTCCCCATAGACGCCGAGATTGGCGCGGTAAGTGGCGGCGGTCGCCGCCTTGACCGCGGCCAGATCGCCGGCGTAACCAGGATCGATCGCCATGCGCCCCGCAATGCGGTCGGCGAGGCCGGCCAGCGCCAAAGCGGCATCGCCGGCAACGAACAGCTCGCTGGCGTAGCCCCTATCGGCGGCGGCCTCATTCACATCGATACGGGCCCGTCTGTCGGGCAGGGCAAGGGCGCCATCCCTGGTTTCATGGCCACGCAGGCGCGAGCCGGTGACGATCATGAGATCGACAGTGCGGTAGAATTCCACCACCTCGGGGGTTGCGTTGAAGGCGCCGAGGCTCAGGGGGTGGTCTTCGGCAACCACGGCGCGGCCATGCTGGCTGGTCACCAGGCCGACACCCAGCTCCATCAGCCGAGCCGTTTCCGCACCGGCGTGACGGGCGCCGTTGCCGAGCCACAACAGAGGGCGTTTTGCCGCAATCAGAAGCTCGGCGAGATCGTCCAGGGCGGCCTCGTCAGGCGCCGCCTGCGCTATAGCCGGCACCGTAATATCGTCGAGCTCGACGGGCCGCTCGATCAGGGTTTTCTGCACATCGATGGGAAGCTCGATGCTGACCGGCCCAGCGGGCGGCGCCAGCGCCTCACGGGCGGCCTGGGTGATGACGGCAAGCGCCTGATCGGCGTCATCTATGCGATAGGCCGTCTTGGAGACCGCCGCCAGCATGGCGAGTTGATCCGGCACATCATGGACCGAGCCGCGCCCCAGGCCGATATTGGCGCTCGCCGTTTGCCCGGTGAAATGCAGTAGAGGCGTGCCGGCGACCATGGCCTCGACCAGCCCGCCGGTGGCATTCGCCGCCCCCGGCCCGGTGCTGGTGAAGACCACGCCGAGGCGGTTCGTACTGCGCGCATAGCCATCGGCCATATTGGCCGCACCCGCCTCGCCGCGCGCCATGACGAAGCGGATCGCGTTGCCCCGCGCCACGGCGTCAAGCATGGGCATGTTGTGGATCGACACCACGCCGAAGGCATGGTCGACGCCGAGGCGATCAAGTGCCGCGGCCACCAAATCGCCGACGGTCATGCTGTTGGTCATCGATAACTCCCCTTCTCCCCGTTGGTGATAGTACCAAGAGACAGGAAAAGAATTTACCTAATGTTTACCGGGTCTCTATAGCTTGACTTGCTCAGTCAGCGCCCGTAACTCTCAGTAGAACGGAATTAATCTCAGAATCATGACCATGACCAGCGAAACTGTGGAACCTTCCGAAAAACGCCGCCATTTACGCCATAGCGTCAACGAGCCTTGCCGCGCCATGCTCGAGACCGGCGAAATTGTCGGCGCCGTGGTCAACATGTCCGTAACGGGTGCGGCCATTCACCTAGATATCGAACTTGAGGTCAACCCGGAAATCGGCTCCATCATCGAGCTGCAGATTGAGCGCATCGGCAAGATTAACACCCGCGTCGTCCGCTCATTGATCGGCGGCGTCGCTGTCGAATTCCTGTTCAATCCGGCCCATGACCGCGCCCTGATCGCCAAGCTGTGGAAAGTGCTCAACGAATACGCGCCCAGCGCGGGACGCGTCTGAGCAAACACCGCAACCCTATATTGCCATCACCGCTTGGCTGGTTCAGAATTCCGTATGGAATCTTTGAACCATCAAGCAGCGGCCTATGGCCGGGAATAAGCGGCATCTTGGATTGACCCTCGCCCATAGTCTGGGCGTGATATTTCTCATAATCGCTGCAACGGCTATCGCCTTTGAAGTGATGCCACTCGTGCAGACCGGCAGCTACCGCATGGTGCCGAGCGGAGAGCTCTGGTTCATGATCCATGTAGGCAGCCTCAATCTCATCCAGGCCATCACCCAGCGCTATATCCATCCCGCTCTGTGGGATTCGGTGATCGCTACGCTGTTGCAATGGCCGGCATGGTCTCTGCTGGGCGCACCGGGCTACATCCTGGCCTATGGCCTGCCCAAGGGCCGGCGCGGCTGATGCCGATTCGCAAAAAACCCGGCTGGGCGTTGCCCGATTCAGCCGCGACGCCGGAGAGCAAGTTCAACAACCGCCGCCGGCTCCTCAAGGCCATGGGGGTCGGCTCGATCATTCTGGCCGCCCCGGCGGTGGTACGCCTGAGCGAGACGGCGGTCACCCTGCCGCCGCCCATGGCGCCCGAAATGGCCGCCGAGCGGGCCGCCCTCTATCCGGTGGCGCGCAACCCGCGATACCGTATCGCGCGCCCCCTGACCGCTGAAACACACGCCACCACCTACAATAATTTCTACGAATTCGGTTCCCACAAGCGTATCTGGCAGGCGGCCCAGGCGTTGCCCCTCAGCCCCTGGCAGGTGACCATCGACGGTATGGTCAAAAAACCCCTCACCATGGACGCCCATGACCTGATCAAGCGCATGCCCCTCGAGGAGCGCCTCTATCGCCACCGCTGCGTCGAGGCCTGGGCGATGACCGTACCCTGGAGCGGCTTTCCCCTGAGCGCGCTCGTCGCCTTGGCGCAACCACTCTCGTCGGCGCGCTATCTGTGGATGGATACCTTCAACAACCCAACCGTTGCCAGCGGCCAGAAGGCGACCTGGTATCCCGGGCCCTACCGCGAGGGGCTGACCCTGGCCGAGGCGACCAATGAGCTTGCATTTATCGCCACGGGCATCTACGGCAAGCCGATGCTCAAACAGAACGGCGCGCCCCTGCGTCTGGCCGTACCCTGGAAATACGGCTTCAAATCGGTCAAATCCATCAGCCGGTTTCACTTCTCCGATAAGAAACCCTCGACCTTCTGGGAAGCCCTGGCGCCGCGTGAATACGGTTTCTGGGCAAACGTGAACCCAGCCGTCCCCCATCCCCGCTGGAGCCAGGCGAGCGAGAAACTTCTCGGCACCAGCGAGTCGGTCCCCACGCGCATCTACAACGGTTATGGCGAATTTGTCGCCGGTCTCTATGACGGCATGGATCAAAAATCGTTATTCATGTGAGCAAACCGGGACGCATGCGCCGTAGAATCTTTTTGAACCTGGTGGTTGTCGCGGCGGTGCTGTTGTTCACGCCGCTTGGTGAGCGCCCGCTCGCCTTCCTGCTGCCCGTCGGCGATGTGGCGACGATCGATTTTGCGACCCTGGCGCTCACCGACAAGCCGAACCAGCATCTCCTCTGCCCGGCCGATTTCTGCGCCGCCGAGGCGCAGGAAGTGAGCCCGCTGTTCGATCTGCCACTCGATGAGTTACGGACCCGCTGGGACGCCGTCATCGCCGCACAAGAGCGCGTGACGGTGCTCGCCGAGAGCAACGGGCAGATCGATTATGTCCAGCGCACCGCCATCGTCCGTTATCCCGACATCATCACGGTTCGCTTCATCGCGCTAAACCCGAGCCAATCGACCCTGGCCATCTACAGCCGCTCGATCTTCGGCACCAGCGATTTTGGCGTCAACAGAGGGCGGGTCGATGCCTGGCTGGCTGCGCTCGAGGGTCAAACCCCTTAGTGGAATCCCGCCGCGAAATCCAGCAGGGCATTCTGATGATGGTGCTGGCGATGCTGCTGTTGCCCGGCATCGATGCGATCGCCAAGGGGCTTTCGGGATCCCTGCCCACCGGTGAAATCGCCTGGAGCCGGTTTTTCTTTCAAGCTTTAATCCTGCTGCCCTTCGCCGTTCGCTCGGGCCAGCTCTGGGCCGGGCGGCTGCTGTGGGCTTATTGCGTGCGTGGTGTATTGATCGCCGGCACGACCCTGCTGTTCTTTGCGTCTCTCCGCGATCTGCCCCTGGCGGACGCCATATCGATTTTCTTTGTCGAACCCTTGATCCTTACCCTGCTGTCGGCAACGCTGTTGGGGGAACGCGTCGGCTGGCGCCGCATCCTCGCGGTGATCATCGGGTTTTGCGGATCCCTCATCGTCATCCGCCCGAGTTTTGAGGCGTTCGGCGCGACCGCTCTGCTGCCGGTGGGAGCCGCCCTGCTGCTGGCCTTCTACATCGTTCTGACGCGGTGGATATCACGCGACAGCAACGCCATTTCCATGCAGTTCTACGCCGGCCTGTCAGGCACCATCATCATGACGGCGGCGCTCGGGTTGGGCATCGTTGCAGAGATTGAAATTCTCGACTCAGTGTGGCCAACAGTGAATGAATGGCTGTTGCTGGCAACCCTGGGCGCTATCGCCACGACCGGCCATATGCTGATTGTTCACGCCATCCGCCGGATCGGCGCCGCCATGGTAGCGCCGTTTCAATATCTCGAAATCATCGGCGCGACGATCCTTGGCCTGGTCATATTCGACGATTTCCCCGACGCCACCACCCTGCTGGGGATCGCCATCATCGTCGGATCGGGTCTGTTCGTCTTCTACCGCGAACGCAAGGTTGCCGAACTTGAAGACCCCGAAAGTTAGCGGCGGCGGGCGAGCATCTGCACCACGGCGATGCGGCCCTGCTCGGTATTCTCCAGCATGTTCTTGAATTTCAGGGGCGCTGTATCCCCCATGAGAAGGTTCAGGCCGAGCGGCGGCGACCCGTCGCTGACGGCGGCCAGGGTTTGCTTGAAGAAGTCGCGGGCAAAATCGGTACGGTCCTCGACCTCGAATACCTCAAATCCCGCGCCGTCAAGAAGCTCAAGCATTTCATCGGGCGGGGTCAGGTGGCTGGTCTCGGCGGTTTCCGCCCAGGGCACCGGATAGATGACGGCGTCTTCGCCCTGCTTCATGACGTCATAGACACAGAATGTCGCGCCCGGCTTCAACACCCTGGCGACCTCGCCGTAAAGCCCTGCCCGATCATGAATATTCATAACCACATGGAGGGTTATGGCGCCATCGAAACCGGCATCCGCAAAGGGCATATCAAGGGCGCTAGCGACTTCATAGGACACCTTATCGCCCAGGCCGGTCTTTTCGGTCAGCGCCCGGGCAGTCGCGATAAATTCAGGCGTCAGGTCCACGCCGGTGACCCGGCATCCCACGTTGGCGGCGAGATAGCGCGCAGCCCCGCCGATGCCGCAGCCGATGTCGAGCACGTGATCGTCGGTGGCGGGCGACAGCTTGGCAATGGCATGGGCGGTGGCCTTGCGCCCGCCGATGTGGAACTCGTCCACCGGCGCTAAATCCTCAGTGGTAAGCTTGGATAAATCGGCGCCGACGCGCTCGAGCCCGGTGAAGATCTGGCCCAGCAGATCCGGTATGCCGTAGTGATCCGCGACCGCGTTTTCAATATTCATGTCATCTCTTTCAAAATATTTTGAGTAGCTTTGCGGCTATGGTCAAGGTCGCGGACATGCCGACAATATAGGCGATAGTCCGAACGGCGGGCGTTTTTACAATACAGAAGGGTGCATGAACGACCCGCGCCCAGAAATAGACCTGAGCCGCCATCACCGTAGTCTCGTTGCTCGCTCCGGTCAGCTCGATAGCGAGAATCACGGGGGCGAAGGAAGCAAGGTTCTCCAGGGCGTTCATATGGGCGCGATTTGAGCGACGCGCCCAACCCACAGCGAACGGCTCGTCCCCCGGAACAGGATTATTGAGCAGCTTTAGCGGCCCCGTTGTGGCCATTCTGTATAAAGTGTGGGGCACGAACAGCAGGCTTGAATATATGACCGTCAGGGTCAGCCAATAGATTTCGCTCGACATTAATGATCTCCGTTTCCCATCGTTGGTTAACTTGCTTATTGCAAGTGATCTGTGAGAGATTACAGCCATGCCCAGTCCTGGTAAGAAACGCGCGACCGGATGCCCCATCGCCTTCGCCCTCGATACCTTCGGGGACCGCTGGAGTTTGATTATTATGCGCGGGCTGATGATTATGGGTCTGAAGACCTACAGCGAGTTTCTGGCGGCTGATGAGCGGATCGCCACCAATGTTCTCGCCGACCGGCTCGCCGAAATGGAGGCCGCAGGCCTGATCCACAAGTCGCGCGACCCAGAAAACCACAGGCGTTATATATATCGGGTCACTGAAAAGGGCAGCGACCTGTTGCCCATCATGTTGGAAATGGTCCGCTGGAGCGGTAAATACGACCCCAACACGACCGCGCCCATGCCTGTGCTGGAGCGCTTGGATGGCGACAGAGACGGCCTCTTGGTGGACCTGCGCTCCCATCTGACATGGGCGCCGCCGGCCAAGGCCAAGCCATGAAGCTTCATTGGGCTCTGGGCGCGCTGCTGCTCCTGACGGTCCGAGGCCTGAGCGCCGAGCCCATCGATTGCGCGGCCATGCCGGTATCCTTACAGGGGGTGGAAGACGCCGCCTGCTCCCTGGAGACACGGTTCGAATACGATGCCTTCCTCGCCAACCAGCATTACAAGCGCTTCTCGGCCCATCCCTCGGTGATCCCCGGCGGTGACGCCCGCGGCGTGATCTATGAGCTACGCGGCGCCGGGCCGGACGGTGCGGCCCTCTACGCCGCCCTCGCCCGCGCCGACGACAAGACCCACATCCGTTTCGTGATCGACCTCGAAGCCTGGGCCGCCTCGGGCTGGCTGCCCTGGCGGCGCGGGGCGGATCGGGATTGGTCAGCGACCGGTGTTGTGAGAACCGCAGCCGGCAAATGGTATTATGCGGACTTCTCCTGGCAGGATCAGCGCTGTCTGGTGATCCAGCGCTTCCACGCCCTGCATGAGAACGGCTTTCGCTTCGCCGTCATCGCCACAACCTGCAGCACGGGCGCGACCTATGGCGAAGCCGAGGCCGCGCGCCTCGCCAACGCCGTGCTGGTCAGGCAACCCCTGGTTAATTAACGCCGCCCTCGGGGACGTCGGTGTGCTTGTATTTGTCGAGCATGCGGGCGGGATATTTCAGCGCATCCCGGCGGAACGGATCGCCGAGTTCCTGGGTCACTTCCACCTCCAGGATCGTCGTCTTGCCGTCATCTTGCGCGGCGCAAGCCTTCTCCAGGGCCTCCCCCACATCTTCAAGGTTGGAGACCACGTGACCCTCGGCCCCCATGGCACGGGCGATTTCCGCGAAACTGGGGTTTACAAGATTGGTTCCCAGGAAGCGATTGCCGTAGAAATCCACCTGGTTTTTCTTCTCGGCGCCCCACTGCTTGTTGTGGAAGACCACCACGGTCACCGGAATTTCCTCGCGCACGCAGGTGAGAATTTCGCCGAAGCTCATGCCCCAGGCGCCGTCCCCCACATAGGCCACGGCCGGACGCTCGGGCGACGCCACCTTGGCCCCCATGATCGAGGGGAAGGCATAGCCGCAATTGCCGAAGCTCATGGCGGCGAACATTGAATTGGGTTTGTTGAAGCGCAGGTATGAATTGGAAATCGAGCAGATGTTGCCGATATCCGTGGACACCATGGCGTTCTCGGGCATGGCCTTCTCAAGCTCGCGCAGCATCTGGCGCGGATGCATATAAGGCGAGCCCTCCATGACCTTAAGGCTCCAGTTGTCCTTCTCATGCTCCCAGCCGTCAAGCTCGGCTTCCCAGGCTGCCTTCTGCGACTTCACCTCATCAAGGCGCGCCTCCTGGTTTTCCCGGCACGCCAGCTCACGATTTGCCAAGCGGTCTGTGATGGCCGTGGCGGCGGCCTTGGCGTCGCCGACCACGCCGACGGAAATATCCTTCACCAGGCCGAGCATGCGGTGATCCGTATCGACCTGGATGATCTTGGCGCCCTTGGGCCAATAATCCAGTTCATACTGCGGCAGGGTGCCGAAGGGCCCGAGACGCGTACCCAGCGCCAGCACCACGTCGGCCTGGGCGATCAGCTTCATAGCCGCTTTCGATCCCTGATAGCCCAACGGCCCGGTCCACAGAGGATGGTCGGCGGGAAACGAGTCGTTGTGGAGATAGCTGTTCACCACCGGCGCGTTGAGGGTTTCGGCAAGAGCCACGCAGGCATCGATGCCATCTGAGAAAACCACCCCGCCGCCGGATACGATGACCGGGAACTTGGCCGACGCCAAGAGCTGGGCGGCCTCATCGAGGCTCTCGTCGGCGCCTGGCCCGCGAAGAATTCTCTTCGGCTGGAGAATGTTGTAATCGGCCTCGCCGTAGAAAAAATCGCGAGGGATATTGAGCTGGGTCGGGCCACGCTCGGACATCGCCATATCGAAACAGCGCCCGGTGATTTCGGCCATGCGCGCCGCATTCGGCACATGGCCCTGGTATTTGGTAATTTCCTCGAAGAAAGGAAGCTGCTGGGCTTCCTGGAACCCGCCGAGGCCCTGGGTGCCTGATCCGGTCTCGGGGGTGATCACCACGACCGGCGAATGGGCCCAAAAGGCCGCCGCCGTGGAGGTGACGAAATTGGTGACGCCCGGGCCGTTCTGGGCGATGCAGACTCCGTGACGGCCGCTCGCGCGAGCGTAGCCGTCGGCCATGTGGCCGGCGCCCTGCTCATGAGCCGTGGCGATGAAGCGGATGCCCGCGGTCGGGAAAAGATCCAACGCATCCATATAGGCGGAGCCAACGATGCCGAATACGCATTCGACCTCATGGGCGACAAGGGTCTCGACGAAAGCCTCGCTCGGGGTCATGCGGGTCATTCTGCTCTCCAGGGATGAAACCGGCGGCGCGACGGCGCCGGACAAAATTTGGGGATCAGGCGGAGCCGGCTTTGCCGGTCTCGCCCATGAGTTCGTCGGCGAAATGGAGGGCGACCGCCCTTTCAATATCCGTCATAGCATCTCCTTAATTTGCGGTACACAGGAAACATTCCGGTCGATGTTTTGCATGAGGCAGAAGGCGAAATTCCGCAAATTACGGGACAATGGGCCGGGCGGAGAGACCCTCATACGTCTTAACGTGGATTTCCTCGGCTAGCCGGATGAGCGGGCGCGACGCGGGCGGGGCACGGCTGATGGGCAGTGGGGTTATTTCGAGGCGCAGTTTGCGCAGGAAAGCGCGCGCGAAGTCGTCATAATCATTTGCAATCTCGATGAAAGCACCCGCACCTAGGATAACATTTTCTCGGTAGTATGTTTCCAAGTCGAAGAAATCGACGTTGGTATGAGCTTGATAACGACCCAGACTCATCGGGCCCGCCGTAGTTGATGTGCGTGCTGAATATTCAACGATACGAGTGAGGATCGGCAAACCGTTGATCTCGATCCCCAGGGCATTTGCCGCTCGTCGAGGTATGGCAGGGTGTACGCCAATATTGTTGCTGCCGTCGCCCGATACATCGATCTTCAACTGGCGGCCTTCAAACGCATTTTCGGCAATCAAACGAACGCCAAAGTCGATGGCCCCGCCAATCCCGGTGAAGACACGGTTTGGATCGCGTTCAGCCTTTTCCACCTCGGCGGCAAATGCCAAGACACTGGCCGGATCCTTCAACAGGTGCCAAGGGATCATGTATTGCGCGTTGACCTCCGAGCTCCATTGGAAGAGTGACACGGCCACGCCGTCATGCTGCCCGATAAGGTCGACGATTTCGGGCGTTCGAAAGGCATTGGCAATGCCTTTCATCAAAAGACCGAATTCAAAGCCGTCGATGCTCATCGAGGTGTCGACAGCGAAAACGAGTTCAATCGAAATGGGAATCTCTGCCCGCGCGGGTTCAGTATGCAGTAGCGCCACGGCAGCCCAAACAGCCATCGCGGCGTTTGAGACAGACTGCATCAGCAGCGTAGATCTCGTTCCTTCTCTCATTGTCTGCCAGCAAACCTGATTGGGACAAATGCTCCCTGGTTATCGGTTGGTCGAAGGCGCGCGGCTCATCCGCCCCGACTTTCATCGTCAAATCATATCAGTATTTCGGGGCCCATTCGAAGGAAACTGCCTTCGCAGCGCATAAAAACATACCCGCCGGAGTCGAACGGATAGGGGGCGTATGCATTGAACGGCACACCTACCGATTACCGGTGAACCTATTGAAGGAGCTTGAAGCCGCGTCCCTCGGCTTCATAGCACCTTACTGGCGGTCAACGGACGCGGTGAACCAAAGAATCCATTGATGAGCCAAAGCGTCATCCGAGCGCGTGGAATTGCCCGATATACGGACTAAAGCGCCAGCTCATCGGCGAAATGGCAGGAGACGAAGTGATCGTCGTCGATCTCGCGCCATTCGGGCTCCTCCGTCGTGCAGCGATCCTGCGCGAAGGGACAGCGCGTGTGAAACTTGCAGCCCGACGGCGGGTTTATCGGGCTCGGAATTTCGCCTTCAAGCTTGATCGCCGTTTTTTCCGCGTCCGGGTCGAGGTGGGGAATAGCCGAGAGCAGCGCCTTGGTATACGGATGACGCGTCGTCGCGAATAATTTCTTGG
>Ga0066376_10004349_pt1 | contig 12331 bp, 10 predicted proteins | sample Knorr_S15_td_Bot_FD_77009 | JGI IMG/M metagenome (GOLD analysis project Ga0066376, IMG submission 77009) | Marine microbial communities from Southern Atlantic Ocean transect - Knorr_S15_td_Bottom_ad_5009_LV_A | ecosystem: Environmental > Aquatic > Marine > Oceanic | place: Southern Atlantic... | reverse complement strand
TGCTGGTGCTCGTACTCCTTAAGCTGCCGTGTGATCTGCTCGGTCTTCATTTGCTGGTACTTGGTGTAGTTGCCCGTATAGGCTTTGAGAGAGCCTCTGTCCATTTCCCAAACGTGATTAGCTACCCTGTCCAGGAAGTAGCGGTCGTGAGAGACCACTATAGAGCAGCCACGGAATTTGGTCAGGAAGTCCTCAAGCCAATCCAGTCCATCGAAGTCCATGTAGTTGGTGGGCTCGTCCAGAATGAGAAAATCGGGATCAGATAGTAGAGCCTTGGCTAAGGCAGCTCTGGTGCGCTCTCCGCCGCTGGCAGCGTTGGCAGGAGTGTCCAAGGTATCAGCAGGAAGCCCCACGCCATCCACAACCTGGTCGAAGCGGTGCTGGTAGTCATAGCCGCCCAGCGCCTCGTACTCCTCCAATAAAGAAGCGTACTTGCGCTCGGCCTGTCGCCGGTCCTGGTCGCTGGCATCCTGGATTTCCAGGGCGCTAGAGGCCATTTCGTCCTCGACGCTTCGCAGGTGGTCGAAGGCGGACATCACCTCGTCACGCAGCGTACCCTTAGCGTCCTGCTCCGGTGACTGGGCCACGTAGCCAATGTTGATGCCGTTCTGCCAGGTTACGCTTCCCGCATCGGGTGTTATCTGGCCAACCAGCAATTTGATGAGCGAGCTTTTCCCACCGCCGTTAGGTCCCACGATTCCCACGTGAGAGCCCTCGTCGACCTGCAGGTCTACTTTGGAGAAAATCTCGACTTCGCCATAAAGGAGCCTCAACTGGGAGGCGGTAAGGACAGGCATTAGCTAGAAGTTAAATATCCTGAAATTCATAGGGTTCTATTAAGATTAACCGGCCAGCTGCCGGTAGTCCAGTGTTGCCGGTGTCTAGATACTCAGACTGGCTAAACAACAGGCGATTGGGAGCCGATACGAGTCTGGAACCAGACCAGCATTCTCGTCAGGTACTCCTCCCTCATGCGCGGGTGGGCCGACCGCATCATGCTGTGGGCGCAATCAGGAAATCGCACAAACTCGACCTCCTTGCCCAAACGCCGTAACGCGACGAAGTACTGCTCGCTCTGCTCGATAGGGACGCGGTTGTCGGCCTCGCCGTGCAGGAGCAACACCGGCGTCTCAACCTTGTCGACGTAAGTCAAAGGCGAGTGCTTGGAGTAGAGATGTGTATTGGAGTGTCGAGGCCCGCCTGTGTGTATCTCCAGGAATCGCACACCGATGTCGGATGTTCCATACATACTGGTCAGGCTAGTGACCGGCGCACCCAGAACCGCAGCCTTGAAGCGAGTATCGTGGCCGATAATCCAGCCGCTCATATACCCGCCGTAGCTGTATCCCGTCATGCCCAGCCTGTCGGCGTCTATGAACGGCCTCTCGCTCATCTCATCCACCGCCGCCATGATGTCCAGGTAGTCTTCGCCACCCCAGTCACCATGGACAGCCTTCATGAAGTCCATGCCGTACGTGGAAGAGCCTCTGGGGTTCACCGCCAGCACGACGTATCCCTGGCTAGTAAGCACCTGTTGGATCGGGTTGAAGGCATCGGTGAATACGCCACTGGGACCGCCGTGGATATCCAGGACCATGGGGTAGGTAGACGAAGGGTCGAAATCCGGTGGCAACAGGACCCGACTTTCGATCTCGAAGCCGCTCCTGTTCAGGCTGAATTTCTGGACGGTCGTTGTCGAATGGTCCCGGAAGTAGTCCTGGTTCTCGTGGGTCAGCTGCCGGGAGGAGCCGGACGTCAGGTCGATCAGATGCAGATTTCCTGTGCCGTCACTGGGCGTTATGGATACAACCGCTGAATTTGCCTCGGCGTCGAAGGCGACGCTGGCAACGGATGGGCTGCCAACTGTTAATTTGCGGGCTTCGCCTCCGGTCGGGCTGGCCTCGCACAGGAAAGACTCGCCGCGAGCGTCCGCCAGGAACAGCACCCGGTCGTCGGATGTCCATCGTATCTCCGGCGGATAGGAAACCGGCATGAAACCAGCAGCCGGCCTGATGCTGTCGTCTGTAATTGCCCTGGGTGCGGAGCCGGCCTCCAATACCCACAGCATACCCTGCCACGCGGAGCCCACCTCGGGGTCGTCGGAGCCGATAGCTACCAGGCGTTTGGAGTCTGGAGCCCAGGCCAGGGACGCCATATGGTGCAGGCCTTCGGAGACTACGCGAGCCGTCCGCGAGGTCACGTCCATGACGTACGCGGCGTTGTCGTTGCAGATGTCCCTGTCGTCGCGGGTGTCAGATATGTAGGCGAAACTGCGGCCGTCGGGAGACCATACGGGCGTCCTGTAATCGCCTTCGCCGTCTGTAATCTGCTCGGCATCGCCGGAAGCTGCGTCGACTATGAACAGCTGATGGAAGGCATCACCGCGCCAGCCAAGCGTGTCCACCCTGTACCGGATTCGCCGCACGACCTTTACCTGCGGAACGCTGTTGGCTACCTCGTCATCGGTGGCGTCAGTGGCGTTTGGGTCTACGTCGGAGACTAATGCCAGCGACTTTGAGTCGGGCGACCAGACGTATTCCAACACCCCGCCTGGGAGGGACGTAACGGCCCGGGCCTCGCCACCGTCAGTTTTGATTGCCCAAAGCTGTCTGGTTTCGTCCTCGTCGCGCCTCAGGAAAACCAGAGTCGAACCGTCGGGTGAGAACGTCGGGCTCGAGTCCCGGGTTCCTGATGTGAACTGAAATTCTGTCCCATCTGCCACGTTCATTAGAAATATGCTGGCTTTGGATTTCAGAGTCTTGTCTTCTACGAAAGATTTGACGTAGGCAAGCCTCTGGCCATCTGGCGATAGCGTAGGTTCTGCCACTGAAATCAGGTCGTAGACGATGCTGGGCGTGATGGGCTTGGGCATGTGTGTTCCTTTATGGTAAGTAGTTGAGAATATTATATGCTACGGGCTTGAACATACCCTAGCCAGTCCAGCTATTCAACGTTTTCTAACGGTACTGTCACATATATTCTTATAAATTTAACCGTGCTAACCCTTAGGTATTCACCTGTACATGCTATGGTGGAAATAACCTATATCGAACTGGGTGTGGGTACAAGCGAAATATGGGTGAGCACCTATGGGTTCTGTAATACCGTTAAGTATCGCTGGTATGGTCCTGGCATTTCTGATTGCTGTTCTAGCGGATTTCCCGATCGAGGAAGCCGTAAGTCTGCACGATCCGAATGACGAGTCATATAGCGTAGAGGCTGTGCACGAGGTGGGTAACCTGTTTACAGGTAACGTCACGTCTTTAATCGACGAGATGGTGTCCTATCAAACAGACCCGAATTACGCCCGAGCAGAAGCACGGCGCGAAGACATGGTTGATCTGGGATACAGGCTAACGGATGATCTCTCCGGTTTTCAGACGAAAATGGAGGGTGAGTTCTCGCTGCTCATGGAGCAAGCTGATGAGCTAACCGCGACTGAAGAAGAACCGCCTGTGGAGTAGGTCTTGTACCGGGCTAGACGCCAGCAATATTGCGGGCTTCGTCGAGGCATGCCTTCAGGTCAGCGGCCGTCTCTGCCTCTGCGTATACCCGCAAAAGAGGTTCGGTGCCTGAGAACCTGATTAGCACCCAATACCCGTCTTCCAGCACAAACCTGTAGCCGTCACGAGTGTCGACGGTCTCCACTTTGCGTCCGCCAAAGGAGCTCGGCACGGCCTTCTGTATACGGCCAATGATGGTCTCTCTTTGGCTCTCCTCGAACTTCAGGTCCAACCTGTCATAGACATGAGGGCCGACCTTTTCAGTCAACTCTTCAAGCAGGTCGCTAACGCCCTTTTCGGTTTTTACTATAAGGTCGAGCAACATCAGGCCGCTCAGGATGCCATCTCGCTCGGGAATGTTTCCGCGGAATGCGTAACCGCCGCTCTCTTCACCCGCGATAAGCGCGTCCTCACGCATCATGATGGGGCCAAGGTACTTGAAGCCCACCGGCGTATCAAAGACTGGAACCTCGTAAATCTCGCCCAGCTTGTCGATCATGCTGGTCATGGTGATGGATCGGACAAGGGGACCTGTGTTTTTCAGGACTTCAAGCTGGTGGTAGCAGAGTAGGGCAAAGGTCTCCAAAGTGGTCACGAATTTGCCGCTGTCGTCCACAACTCCGAGCCTGTCAGCATCGCCGTCAGTGGCTAGCCCAAGGTCTGCCGTCTGGTCTTGCACCTCTTCCATAAGGCCCCGCAAATTGTGCCCAAGGGGCTCGGGCTGGGCCATGTCCGGGAAGGAGGGATTGCGCTCGGAACGCAGTTCGGTGATTTTGGTCGAACCACCGCTCAAAAGCTTGGAAAAGTAGCCTGCGCCTACGCCGTGCATGACATCGACGACGATATCTAGACCTGCGTTGCGAATGGCTTCCAAGTCGACGAGGTTGGCTATGTGGCCGAGGTATGTAGGCTCCGGGTCGATGTATTCAAGAAGGCCTTGTGCTTCTGCTTTGTCCAGCGGCATTCGCAGAACCTTGCCGGTCCTCTCGACATCTTCTATGTACTCTTCCAACTCGGCGACAATCTCCGGTGAGGCGCTGCCGCCGTAGTCGGGTTTGTACTTGAAGCCGTTCCATTGGGCCGGGTTGTGGCTGGCCGTAATGACCACGCCTCCACCGGCATCCCGCGCCACGATATTGTAGGCGGCTACGGGGGTAGGAGCGGACCTGTCGCACAGGTAGGTCGGTATGCCATTGGCTGCGGTTACCTCCGCCACGGCAGCAGCGAAGTCCTCGGAGGCAAACCGAGTATCGTAGCCAATGACTATGCCCTTGGAGTCCAACTGATGGGCCTTTAAGAAGGCGGCTGTCCCCTGGGCGCAGAGGCGCACGTTATCGAACGTGTAGTCCTCCGCGATGACAGCGCGCCACCCGTCCGTACCGAACTTGATGGGCATATACCGCTCCTAGTTTTACTAGTTAGTCTTAAGAACCTGCAGCATCACCGAACGCCTCAATCTTGAGGGCCGCGGCCTTGTCCGTCTTCTCCCAAGGCAGGCTGATGTCCGTGCGCCCGAAGTGACCATAGGCCGCAGTCTGCTTGTAGATTGGGTTTCGCAGGTTGAGGTCTCGAATAATAGCGCCTGGCCTCAGGTCGAAGTGTTTGTCCACCAGCGCCTCGATTTTCCTGTCGTCGATCTTGCCGGTGCCGAAAGTCTCGATGGAAATCGAAATTGGCTTTGAAATCCCAATGGCGTAGGACACGATCAGCTCGCATCGCTCAGCAATGCCTGCTGCAACGATGTTCTTGGCTACGTAACGCGCAGCGTAGGCGGCTGAACGGTCGACCTTTGTTGGGTCTTTTCCAGAGAAGGCGCCACCGCCGTGTCGGGCGATTCCGCCGTAAGTGTCAACCAGAATCTTGCGTCCGGTTAGTCCGGTGTCGCCCACAGGCCCGCCGGTCACGAAACGGCCGGAAGGATTGGAGACGTATCTGGTGTCATTGTCACGAAGTTCTGCGGGGATGACCTCTTTGGCGACGCCTTCAATGAGGTCGTGCTCAATTACATCCTGGCTCACTTCTGGACTGTGTTGGGTGCTCATAATTACAGTATGGACTCTTTTGGGCTTGCCATACTCATACTCAACCGTAACCTGGGACTTGCCGTCTGGGCGCATCCAAGGGAAGGTGCCGTCCTTGCGCTTCTCAGCCATCTTCTGGCAGATGCGGTGGGACAGCGCGATGGGCAGAGGCATAAGCTCAGGAGTCTCGTCGCAGGCAAAGCCGACCATCATGCCCTGGTCGCCGGCTCCGGTTGCTTCGATGTCGTTATCGGTGGAGGTCTCAGTGCGGACTTCCAAGGAACGCGTTACGCCGTGGGAGATGTCTGGTGACTGCTCGTGCACGGATACCACGATTCCGCAGGACTGGTAGTCGAAACCGAACGATGAGTCGGTGTAACCGGCGTCCTTGATCGTGTTTCTGACAATCGACTGGATGTCGATGTAAGACGTGGTGGTGATCTCGCCCATAACTATTACTAGGCCCGTGGTGGTGCATGTCTCGCACGCGACTCGAGCGTCAGGGTCTTCAGTTAAGATGGCGTCGAGGACTGCGTCGGAGATCTGGTCACATAGCTTGTCTGGGTGGCCTTCGGTCACTGATTCCGACGTATAAAGATACGATGGCGATTCCATAAATGTGTTACTCAAAATTTTCCTCCTCAGGAAACCCGGACTCTTGTCATAGTGAGCGGTCTAGTTGTTGACCGCCTTTATCTGTTCTATCTGATGAAGGGGCTCAGGTTACCCCCAGTTTTGCTTTCTGCTCTTCGTTTAAGACCAGCAGGTCGGCCTGCCCCCGAGCAAGGACCACGTCGTCCTCGTCCGTCAGGCTGCCTGCAACCTTCATGGCCCTTCCAGACTCTTCTAAAAGCCACGACTTGGCTGTGATGGCCTGACCAGTCTTAATTGGCCGACGGTAGGTCGTCTCCATGCCCCGCATCATCGCTACTATGCCATGCTGATAAGAGTAGTTTTCCATGACCTCGTAAAGCAGCGCGGCGATGATACCGCCGTGGGTAATTTCCGGCCAACCCTGATGATCCTCCTGCGGAACGAAGCTGGCGACCACAAGATCGCCTTCGAGCCTGTAGCTCAGCTTCAACCCAATTGGGTTTTCACTCCCGCATCCAAAGCAGTTGGGATAGCTCTTCAACACCACAGCGGCCACCGCCTTAATTTGTTTCTAGGTGCCTACATCCCAGCTGTTGAGGTAGGTCTCTTGTTCTTGGGTCAGGGTGTCGATATTGATGCCCATAGCACCAAGTTTCAGCCGACCAATCTCCTCATCTATGTCCTTTGGCACTACGTAGACCTGTGCCTCAAGGCTCTGGTGAGTCTGAGCAATGTATTCGGCAGAAAGCGCCTGGTTCGCAAAGCTCATGTCCATTACTGCGGAGGGATGCCCCTCGGCAGCGGCCAGATTGATCAACCGACCTTCACCAAGAAGGTAGAGCTTTCGCCCGTCGCCCATGAGGTACTCTTCCACGAATGGCCTGGCCTCCCGCTTTCCATCGGACAGCTCTTCCAGCGCCTCGATGTCGATCTCAACATTGAAGTGGCCGCTGTTGGCGATAAGAGCGCCGCTCTTCATGACCTCGATGTGTTCGCGGGCCACGGCCTTTATGCCGCCAGTAAGCGTAATGAAAATATCGCCGATCTTTGCTGCTTCTAGCATCGGCATGACCTGGAAGCCGTCCATGGCCGCCTCAAGGGCTCGTATGGGGTTAATCTCTGTCACGATGACATCGGCGCCCATGCCCTTTGCGCGGGAAGCAACGCCCCTGCCGCACCAGCCGTAGCCAGCGAGGACAATCTTCTTGCCTGCTAGGAGCACGTTGGTGGCCCTGATGATGCCGTCCAGTGTGCTCTGGCCTGTGCCGTATCGGTTATCGAAGAAGTGCTTGGTATCCGCGTCGTTCACGGCGATGATCGGGTACTTCAGCAGGTTGTCCTTGGCCAGACTCTTGAGTCGAATGACGCCGGTGGTTGTCTCCTCCGTGCCGCCAATAACGTTCTCTGCGGCGTCTGCCCTGGTGGAGTGAAGCAGTGCAACAACATCCGCGCCATCGTCCATGGTCATGTGGGGCTTGGTGTCGATGATAGCGGTCATGTGCCTGTAGTAAGTGTCGTTATCCTCGCCCTTGATGGCGTAGGTGGGGATGCCGTATTCCACTACAAGAGCCGCTGCCACGTCGTCCTGAGTGCTCAGAGGATTGCTGGCGCAGATTACCACGTCGGCCCCGCCGTCCCTGAGGGCGATCATGAGATTCGCGGTCTCGCTGGTCACATGCAAGCATGCCGCGACCTTGAGGCCTGCTAGTGGCTTCTCCCTGGAGAAGCGTTCCCTAATCATTTCGAGGACTGGCATCTCTCGTGCGGCCCATTCGATTCGCTTTACCCCGTCTCGGGCTAGTGATGGGTCTTTTATGTCCCCTTTGTCCGTACCTGTAGTCAAATTTTCCTCCCTGATTTAAGGCGCATGTTAGCGCCGACCATTCCAATTGCATTTAGTATTTTTTGTCTATAGATAAAAATTATCCTTGTGGCAGGGATTCACTTTCCGCCAAGGGAGTAAAATTAGATAGTTCTGCGAACGCTCGGAATCGCTTTTCGATCTCATCGTTGGTGAGATGCCCGATTCGGTCCGCGCTGAAGTCCTCCACGCAGAAGGAACCCATCACCGAGCCTAGCACCGTCGCCCTGCGGAACCCGTCGGCCGACAGGTCATCGGTGGCGGACAGGTAACCCATGAAGCCGCCCGCAAAGGAGTCGCCTGCGCCTGTGGGGTCTACAACGGTCTCCAATGGGAAGGCTGGCGCGGCAAATATAGAATCGCCGTTGAACAGCAGCACGCCGTGCTCGCCCCGCTTGATGACGATGGCTTTAGGGCCCAGGGCCATGATGTGCTTCGCTGCCTTGACGAGGTTGGCCTGCTCTGAGAATTCCCTGGCCTCGCCCTCGTCCATGAAAAGCACGTCGACCTTGCTGATGATCTCGCTGAGGGCGCTGTTTTTGCCGCCAATCCAGAAGTTCATCGAGTCCAGTGCCACCAGACTGGGCCTTGTCTCCATCTGGTTCAGCACATCCAGCTGAAGTTCTGGGTCTATATTGGCTAAGAAAAGATACTTCTGTCGTTTCTGGTCATCAGTTAGCTTCGGCGAGAAATCAGCGAATACGTTGAGCTGGGTGTCCAGTGTATCGCGGGTGTTGACGTCTTCCGTGCCGTATACACCAGACCACCGAAAGGTTTTGCCTGCCATGTGCTCCAGTCCGGAGACATCGACCTTATGGTCCTCCAGCAACTGCACGTGTTTCTTGTCAAAGTCATCGCCGACAATGGCCACTAATTTCACACCAGTAAAGTAGCTACTCGATATGGAAAAGTATGTGGCTGAGCCGCCCAGGGAATCCTCGCGCTTACCTGATGGCGTTGCGACGGTGTCGTATGCTACCGAACCGACTACCAGTATGGACATATATGCTTTACCTTCCTTATTCGACACGGCTAAGGGTGGGCCTTGTATAACACGAGTCCTGTTTCGCACAGAACCAATCCCACGCAGAACTGAGGCTATAGATAAGCACGCAGCCCTTTGCGGGGTAGATTAGCTAAATTATTCGAGAGTCCACTCGATCGAGAGGAGAGGACTTTGGGCAGGCCTACTTGTTGGCTTCTCGCTCGGCCTTACGTCGTTCCTTCATCTTCTTGAGGGTCTTGCGGTGCTTATTCCAGGCTGCTCGCTTGGACTTATTCATAGCTTGACTTTCCTTTCCTTGATGAGGTCCCGGATGAGTTCCCGGCTGGACTTATTTATCTGTTCCGCGACTGGTGGGGTGGCCACCATTTATCCAGGCGTCGGTCCCCTCTTCGATGTTGTAGAGATTTTCGCCATCGAAGCCCATAGCAGCGGCCATTTCGGCAGCCACTCCGCTACGCACGCCCTGGGCGCAAATGAACAGCAGTTTCTTGTCTTTGGGCAGTTCGTCGATTCCTCCGAGCAGGTTGTCCAGCGTAATGAACAGAGCGTCCTTTACGTGGCCTTCCTTGTACTCGTCCTCGCGCCGCACGTCGATTACTACCGTATCTTCTTTGCCATACATTTCGGCGGCTTCATCTATGCTTATCCGGTAGTATGGCTCTCCCGCATCTTTCCTAGGCATGTTCTTTCCCCCTGCTGATGTTGCTGTAAAGGCTAAAGATACCTTCTTACCAAAGGACCTAATTTCCTTTTGGACTCTTCCCGTATATGCTCTCGACTAGTAATGATAGCGTTCTCAAGCGCCGACTCGCAGACGCACTCTCTGACTTTCGGCGCCCGGTTAGCTACGTCGGTTATGATGCGCCGGGATGTGCCGACATTTTGCATTAGATTGGCGATTACTATCTCTACGGAGACCTCTTCTTCCGTCTGGTGCCAAACATCGTAATCAGTTACCAAAGCCAACGTGGCGTAGCAAATCTCCGCCTCACGAGCCAGTTTTGCCTCAGGCAATGCCGTCATGCCTATGACACTAGCGCCCCACGATCTGTAGAGCTCAGACTCAGCCCTGGTGGAGAACTGCGGTCCCTCCATCACGACGTACGTTCCGCCCTTGTGCACCTTTACGTCCTGGTCGGCCGCTGACCGGGCCAAGACATCGCTAAGCGCTGGGCAGAATGGGTCGGCAAACCCGACGTGGGCCACGATGCCGTTCCCAAAAAACGTATTGCTTCTACTCCTCGTTCGGTCAATGAGCTGGTCCGGAATCAGCAGGTCCAGAGGCTTGATGTCTTCTTTCAAGCTGCCTACTGCGCTAATAGAAATGATCTGCTCCACGCCGAGAGACTTCAGAGCGTATATGTTGGCGTGATACGGCAACTCCGTTGGCGAAAACCTGTGTCCCTTGCCGTGCCTGGGCAGAAAAGCCACTCCAACGCCGTCTAAAGCGCCTATCACGATACTGTCACTAGGCGCACCGTAAGGAGTGTCAGGCATTACCTCTTCGCGGGCTTTCAACCCGTCGATATCGTAAAGCCCAGAGCCGCCGATAAAGGCGATTTTGGGCTCAGACAAAGCAGAACTCTACGCTGATGCAACACGATAGCGTGCCACTTTCCGGCATGCTGGCGCCAGGGAAGACGAAGGGCTGCTTATGTGACGTTGTTGCACTACTCATATGAAACTTAATGGGGTGCTGAAAAGCTCGGACTGCCATTACATCGGAACAGTTGGATGTAGCGTGTCAAAGAGGCAAAAAAATACTTCTCTCGATGAGAGAAGTATAAGGCAAACTTCACTCTCATCTCTGCGAATTCAAAGAACTCGCCGGACTTAGCACCATTTCCAGAGTCGCTCCGACTCCGGGCGGTTGCCGGGCTTCACGGGGCCGATCCCTCCGCCACTCTTGATAAGAGAACCTATATTCAATTATTAAAATTTAACCCCAAGATTCTACTAGCTTACCAAACCCCTGTCAACCATTACGATGCGCTAACGAACCCGGCCGTAGGCTGGTAGAGGACTTCCAAGAAGGGGTCGGAGATACTCCAAAAAGCTTTCCGTCACAAAGTCGTTGGCCGTATCCAGGTATTCTGGCGGCATCGTCTTCACCTTGCCGCCTACTTCAGCCAGCGGCGCTGTTCCAGTAGTACAGGCGTATTCCGGACCAGAGGCACGCTCAAGAGTAATGATAAGGCCGCTCTCGCCTGCGATGGCCCGTCTAATGGCCTCTCGCCCTGCTTCCTCGGCCTCAGAGGCGTCTGATTCCGAGACGCAAGCCATCATGGAGCGCTGAATGGTTCCTGGCTTCTCAAAGCGGGCCCTGACCTTCAGGCGCTTGCTGACCTGACCCGCCAGGTAGCGTCCCGGGCCGTCGAAGTAGGCGTGGCCGAAGTCGTCCACGTACCAGGGTTCCGAATCGCCACCGATGATACCGTCTGGACCACGGGTGTTTTCTGCCATGACAGCCACGGCGAATCCGTACTTTGTGTACGCCTGCTCGATGCGGTCCAGGAAACGAGTCTCGTCCATGGGAACTTCTGGCAGGCCAATGATATGAGGGGCATCTCGCTCCTCTTGTTTCGCGGCAGCCGCTGATGCAGCCAGCCAGCCCGCGTCCCTGCCCATCACCTCGATGATGGTGACCGGTGCGGCTAGTCCCATGGCCTCTGCATCCCGGCCCGCGCCCATGGTGGCCAGCGCGATGAAGCGAGCTGCGCTGCCGTAACCAGGCGAGTGGTCCATCAGCACCAGGTCGTTGTCGATGGTCTTGGGCACGTTGATAACGACTAGCGGGTATCCGGCTTCTTTCGCGGCCTCGCCAACCATGTGGCCTGTCTCTGCGGAGTCGTTGCCGCCAATGATGAACCAGTAGCCAATGCCATTGCGCTTCAGCACGTCGATGATGACTGGCACGTCTTCAGTCCGCAATTTGCGTCTTGTCGAGCCTAGCGCTGCTGCGGGCGTGTTGGCGATGCGCTCCCACTCGTCGGAGCCGACGGCTCGCAGGTCCGCAAGCTTCTCGTCCAGAATGCCTTCCATTCCGTACATTGCGCCGTATATGCGATCAAAAGCCTTGGACGCGAAAGCCTCCTGCACTACGCCGTACAGGCTGCGGTTTATGACGGGAGTACAGCCGCCAGACTGCATTACGAGAATGTTGTTGCCAGAGCTGGTTGTCATTTGGGATTGGTTGCCATAATTGATGATTACTCTGAATATAAACGGCTAACGTGGACTGAAATCCGGGTGGTTTATGGCCAGATCAGCTTGCCGTCGTCGTAGGCTGCTTCAAGGAACTGGTAGGTATAGGCAGTCTTGTAATCGAAGGGCTTTGCCAGAGCTT
>Ga0066376_10004346_pt1 | contig 12338 bp, 13 predicted proteins | sample Knorr_S15_td_Bot_FD_77009 | JGI IMG/M metagenome (GOLD analysis project Ga0066376, IMG submission 77009) | Marine microbial communities from Southern Atlantic Ocean transect - Knorr_S15_td_Bottom_ad_5009_LV_A | ecosystem: Environmental > Aquatic > Marine > Oceanic | place: Southern Atlantic... | reverse complement strand
TCTTGCAAGAAGCTATCGGCGACGCTCCATCGGAACGGGAGGTTATCGAGCGCGACCTTGAGAAATTCCTGGGCATGGAGCGGGGCCGGGTAGAGTTCGACACCGTCTCCCCCATCGTCGCCCAAGAAACGGTCAGGACCGCCTTCTACGCATTGGCGGCTGCCTCAGTGTTCATCATGTTCTTTGTTTGGTACGCCTTCCGGCGGGTGCCCAAAGCGCACCGGTACGGGGTCAGCGCCATCTTGGCTCTGATGCACGACCTGCTGATCATCCTTGGGATATTCTCGATACTGGGCCGGGTTATCAACCTTGAGGTGAACTCCATGTTCATCGTGGGGTTGTTGATCGTGGCCGGTTACAGCGTGAACGACACCATAGTGGTGTTCGACCGTATCCGCGAGAACGTATCACGCCACCCCGACCGGGACCTAGCGGGCACGGTCAACCTGAGCATCATGGAGAGCATGGGACGCTCACTGAACACCAGTATCACGACGCTGGTGGTGCTACTGGCCATGCTACTCATCGGCGGTAACAGCATCCGCGAACTCTTGTTGGTGCTGGCTATCGGCGCGGTGGCTGGGACCTACAGTTCCATCTTCATCGCCAGCCAGTATCTGGTGATGTGGGACCGGGGCGAGATCGGCCGGTTCTTCAAACGGAGCTCGTCGGCTGCCGCATCGTCGCTGATGCACCTGATCGGACGCTAACTGGGCAACAGAACTATGCGCCCGGTGGGCCTTCGTTCCGACACCAGCCGGTAGGCCTCCGCCGCTTGATCTAGGGGCAGTTCCAGGTCGACCACGGGCCGTAGTTTGCCTTCCAGCGCCATCTGGCCTGCCAGTTCCACCGTTGCTCTGGACACCCCCGACGCACCCAAGACCTGGGCGTCGCGGAATATGACCTCCGCCGGGTTAAGGCTGACCCTCTCCCCTTGTATCTCGCCCAGCAGCACTAGCTTGCCGTACTGGGCCAGGCTTCGCAGGGTTGAGGGAAAAAGGGCCGATCCCACGGTGTCGATCACCACCTCCGCGCCCTCGTCACCAGTCATCGCCATCACCAACTCGGCGAAGTCCAGGCCGTCGGTCTCCAAGAACTCGGCCGCGCCCAGTTCCCGCAGGGCATTTTCTTTTTCCGGGGACGATGAAACAGCAAGCACCCGCGCTCCCAAAGCCGCCGCTGCCTGGACTGCATGGGCGCCCAGCCCGCCGCCAGCGCCCGTGACCACCACCGTCTGTCCTGGGGCAACTTGGGCCGTCTCGCGGACCGCCTGCAGGGCAACCCCCATGGGGCAGGCCAACAGCGCCGCGCCCACTGGGTCCAATCCCTCTGGGATCTTGACCAGACTGTGTTCGGACAAGGCCACGAACTCGGCGAACCCTCCGTCGCGGCCGTGACCGATGCCCTCGCCCTCGCGGCACCGGTGCTCACGTCCGTTGGCGCAGCGGTCGCAATTGCCACAGGCCTCGGTGAGGATGCTGACCACCTTGTCTCCGGTCGTCAGTCCAGTGATATCGCTGCCGGTCTCTTCCACCACGCCTGATATCTCGTGACCCAGGATGATATTGGGCGCAACGCCCCGGCGGAGCACCCCGGCCATCACCGACCGGTCGTGGTGGCAGAACCCGCAGGCGGTGACCCGCACCAAGGCTTGGCCCGGCCCCGGTTTGGGCGTGGGAACGTCCAGTATCTCCAGCCCCGGAGGGTCGCCCGCTTGCTTCAGATATAAGGCTCTCATACCCGTGGATTATAGTCCGATTGGCATCGCCTGAAACGTATACCGGCAATGGTGCGCTAACGTATAATTGGCCGTGTTGTTCCCTTTCGCTCAGGCTCAATTCTCATTGCGAAGAGGGACCGAAAACCTGGGCTTGATCTGGGGCTTTCTAGTTGATAAATATAACCAACCGGGAATTCGTGCGGCTGGTACGCCGAGCCTACCGCGAGATGCCCGGCCACATCATCCAGGCGTTGGACAACGTTGACGTGGTTGTTGAGGAGTGGCCCGGCCCCGAGGAACAGGACCTCATCAATGGAGAAGGAACGTTGTTCGGGCTCTACCACGGCGTGCCCCTCACCGAGCGCGAGGGCGGAGACCCCATGCTGCCCGACCGGATCGCCATCTACCGTCAGCCCATCTTGCGCAGTTGTTCCAGCCGCACCGAGGCCGAACACGAGATCAAAGTGACTCTATGGCATGAGATCGGGCATTACTTGGGCATGAGCGAAGAGGACCTGCCCGGGCTGCGTTACGGCTGATGCCTCGGGTATTGGCTCGGGTATTGGCTACGGGGGGCAGCCGCGCCGGTTGGGGTATGGGCACCGGCATGGGCATCGGCCTGATTCCCATCGCCCCGGCCACTTGGGCCAGCCTCGCGGCGGTGCTGCTCTACGGCTTCTCGGCCCTTGATGAAGACTCAACCGGCTTCTTCTTGCTCTGCGGTCTGGGCTTCTTGGCCGGGATCTGGGCCTGCCAAACGCTGATCACCGAGGACGATCACGACCCAAAACGGGCTGTCTGGGACGAGTTCGCCGGCATGTGGATCACCTGTCTGTTTCTGCCGAAGACCCTGCCCTGGCTGGCGGCCGCCTTCGTGGTGTTCCGGGTATTGGACATCCTGAAACCGTGGCCGATACGCCGGTTCGAGGCGCTGCCGGGAGGACTGGGCATCATGGCCGACGACCTGGCGGCCGGTGTGGTTGGAGCCGTGGGGTTGAACGTGGCCTACCGGGTATTTTTCTAAAGACGTGACCGAGCCTAGCTACGGTGCCCGGCGATTATCCCCGCTGGAATTTGTACCGTGAAGCCGAGCCTGGTTACGTTGCCCGGTAATTACCCCTATGTTATACTTCGACAAGCAAAAATCTCCCCGTTTCCAGCTTCGGCCCAAGCGTCGAATACGGACTTAGCGGCATAGATTTTGCGGGTACCGCCGCCACCCCGGCGGACTCTCGGACGTAGCCGGTCAGACCGATCGGCAAAAAGGATAGGCATACTCAATGGTTGAATCCCAAGACCTCCCGGTGGAGCCGGCAGCGGAAACTCCCCAAGCACCGCAGGCTGCCCCAGCCGCGGCTGTCGCCACTGAACCAGCCCCGGCCGCCCCGGCACCCGCGCCCGCTGCGCCTCCCGCGCCTCCCGCGCCTCCCGCGCCCCAGGTGCGCGAACACCTCACCATGAAAGCCCTTCTCGAGGCGGGAGTCCACTTCGGGCATCAGACCCGGCGGTGGAACCCCATGATGAAGAAGTACATCTTCACCCAGAGAAACGGCATCCACATCATCGACCTGCAGCAGACTCTCGGCATGATAAACAACGTCTACCAAGAGATGGTTGACCTTGTGGCCGAGGGTGGCAAGGTCTTGTTCGTCGGCACCAAGCGCCAGGCCCAAGAGGTGATTCAGAGCGAAGCCGAGCGCTGCGGCATGTTGTACGTCAACCAGCGTTGGTTGGGCGGCACCATGACCAACTTCCAGACCATTAAGACCCGCATCGCTTACATGCTCGAACTTCAGCAGAAGCGCGACCAAGGCTACTTCCGGGTCCTCCCCAAGAAAGAGGGCGTGAAGCTCCGCGACACGCTGAACCGATTGGAGAAGTATTTCACCGGCGTGCGGGACATGACTGAGGTCCCCAAGGCCATCTTCGTGATCGACATCGGCCGGGAAGACATCTGCATCGCTGAGGCCCAGCGCATGGGCGTTGAGATCTTCGCGATCGTCGATTCCGACTGCGACCCCAACAAAGTTGACCACATCATCCCCGGCAACGACGATGCCGTTCGTTCCATCCGGTTGATCACCAACCGCATGGCCTCCGCCGTTCTGGAAGGCCTCGCCCAGCGCGAAGCCATGGAACAGGCGCGGATCGAAGAGATGGCGGAAGTGGACGAGTCCCAGTTCCTGACCGCTTACGTGTCGCCCGATGACGAAGAAGAAGGTCTCCCGGAGATGGAAGGCCTGGATACCGCCACTGTCGCCGAGGTTGCCCCCGTGGCCGCCGCCGCCATAACGCCGGTAGCCGTGCCGGAGGTTGAAGAACCGGTAGCCGCAGCCGCCGCGCCAGAAGCAGTAGTTGAAGAACCGGTAGCCGAAGCAGCCGCACCCGAAGCAGCGGTTGAAGAGCCAGTTGCTGAAGCAGCAGTTGAAGAGCCGGTAGCCGAAGCAGCCGAGCCCGAAGCGACCCCTGAGCCGGAAGCTGAAGCGGTAGAAGAAGCCAGTGAGGAAAAACCGGAAGAGTAATCTTCCGGGGTTCTCAATCTACGGTCAGACCTTGGCCGATCATTTAGGAGCAGGCAATTGGCGGTTGACGTTAAATTAGTCCGGGACCTGCGCGACCAGACGGGCGCCGGGATCATGGATTGCAAAGAAGCCCTGGAGAGTTCCGGCGGCGACATGGAAAAAGCCATTCTGGCCCTGCGTGAGAAAGGTGTAGCCAGCGCTACCAAGCGCGTGGGCAAAGACACCAACGAAGGCATCATCGAGACTTATCTGCACACCGGCGGACGGGTCGGGGCCATGGTTGAGCTTGGCTGCGAAACCGACTTCGTCGCCCGGACCGAAGAGTTCCAAAAGCTGGCCCACGACATCTGCATGCAGGTCGCGGCCATGGGACCCGTCTACGTAGATGAATCGGAGATCGAAGAAGGCGACGACCGTCCTCCGGCCCAGGTTGCCCTCATGCTACAGCCCTACATCAAAAACAGCTCCTCGTCCGTCGGCGAGATGGTCAGGGAGTTGGCCAGCAAGGTCGGAGAGAACATCCGAGTGGTCCGTTTCACTCGATTAGCAGTCGGCGAATAGTTCAATAACAGGGTATGCCTGAACTGAAATACCGTCGCATAATGCTTAAGATCAGCGGCGAGTCTCTCAAGGGAGACACTCCGTTTGGTATTGACCCCATAGCCGTTAACTACCTCGCAGAACAGATCGGCGAAGCCGCCGCGTTAGGCGTGGAGATTGCCGTTGTCATGGGAGGGGGAAATATCTGGAGGGGGGAAGCGGCCGAATCCAGAGGAATGGACCGGGCGACCGCTGACTACGCAGGTATGCTGGCAACTATAATCAACGCACTGGCCCTTCAAGACAGTCTGGAGCAGCAAGGGGTCGATGTCCGGACCCAGAGCGCCCTGCAGATGCAGGCCGTGGCCGAGCCCTACATCCGCCGCCGGGCCATCCGGCACTTGGAGAAAGGCCGGGTTGTGCTGTTTGCCGCGGGTACCGGAAACCCCTACATGACCACCGACACCGCTTCGGCGTTACGGGCCTTAGAGATCAGCGCTGATGTGCTCCTGATGGCCAAGAACAACGTTGACGGGGTCTACGATTCCGACCCCAACGAGAACCCAGACGCTGTCAGATTTGGCACCCTGGACTATATGGATGCGTTAAACAGACGGTTGGATGTGATGGACTCCACCGCTCTTTCGCTCTGCATGGACAACCAATTGCCCATAGTGGTCTTCAATATTTTTGAACCGGGCACCATGGGCAGGATCCTCAATGGCCAAACTGTGGGCACACTAATTAATGGGAGGGACTGATTATGCCTCCACAAGATGACAAAGCCGACTTAACCCCCGAGGTTGTACTGTCCGAGGTATCCACCAAGATGGACCGGGCCGTGGACGCTTTCAAGCGCGACCTGAACCAACTGCGCACCGGCCGGGCCACCCCGGCCCTGGTGGAGAACATCGAGGTCGACTACTACGGCTCCATGACCCCGCTGAAGCAGATCGCCTCCATCTCCACGCCCGACGCCAGGGCCATCATGATTCAACCCTGGGACGCCGCGGCCATGCGAGAGATCGAAAAGAGCTTGCAGTCCTCCGAAATGGGGTTCAATCCGTCAAATGACGGGTCCACCATCACGGTGCCGATTCCCCAGCTAACCCAGGAGCGCCGTCTAGAGATGGTCAAGCTGCTCAAAGGCAAGATCGAGGATGGCAAGGTATCCGTTAGGAACGTGCGCCGGGACGGTCTTGAGTCTCTGCGGAAGCTGGAGAAGGACAAATCCATCTCCCAGGACGACGGCCGCCGCGCCCAAGACCAACTACAGAAGACCACCGACGGCCACACCAAACTGATCGACGAGACAGGGTCCGCCAAAGAGGCGGAGATTCTACAGGTCTAACGCAGTGCAGGCTGAATCGGTCTCACCCCAGCCGCCCGCGGGCGACGGCGCCAACGTACCGGTCCATGTTGCTTTCATCATGGACGGCAACGGGCGCTGGGCGCAGAAGCAGGGCCTGCCGCGCATAGCCGGTCACGAGTATGGCGTGCAGTGCATCCAGCCCATATTGGAGACGTTAGCGCCGCTGGGCGTGAAGTTCGTAACCCTCTATGCCTTCTCAACCGAGAACTGGGGACGCCCCCAAGATGAGGTTGACGGCATCATGGATGTCTTCTCAGAGGCGATAGCCAGCCAGACCCAAGCTTTGCACGAAAAGAACGTGCGCATCGTCCACGTGGGCCGGACCGAGAACATGAGCTCCGACCTCCGAAACGGCGTGGCTGAAGCCGAACGTTTGACCAGCAAGAACACCGGCATCACCCTGAACGTGGCCTTCGACTACGGCGGCCGCGCTGAGATACTGGAAGCGATCCGGCGCATCATCAAGGACGGGATCGACCCGGACACCATCGACGAAGAGCTGTTCAGCCGCTACTTGTTCACCGCCCACAGCCCAGACCCGGACCTGATCATTCGGACAGGAGGAGAACAGCGCATCAGCAACTTTCTCCTTTGGCAGTCGGCCTACGCTGAGATGTACCATACGCCGACCCTGTGGCCCGACCTGGGCGCCGCAGAGTTGATAAAGGTGTTGGAGACCTTTGGGAGCCGCCGCCGCCGCTACGGCGCTCTCAATCCCGAGGACCAATACCCGGATGAAGCGCCTCAAAATCCCGACCTAAACCCCAGCCAAACCCCTCAGCAGTAGGCACAGGAAAGACCTCTTGTTCCAACGGTCGCTGACCGCGTTGGCCGGGATTCCCGTTCTGCTGGCCGCCATCTGGTTTGGCGCCCCGTGGCTGACCGCGTTGGTCATAGCGGCCGGTCTGGTGGCGATCTGGGAACTCTACCGCATGACTCCCGCCCTAGTCGGCCCTTTGCCCGTTCTATTGGGCGCAGCCTGGGTGGCGGCTATCATCTCGGGGGCCCAAGCCGCATCCGGGCGCGATAATTTCCTGGTCATCTCCGGTGGCGTGATGGCCGCCGGTTCATTCACGGCGCTCCTCTGGTTCATCGCGTTTTATCGAGGCGACGAGCCGGACGGACAGGGAGATGATTCAGCCGGAAAGAAAAGATTCCCCATCGGTTTGGCCTATCTGGTACTCGGGCCTGTCTACATCGGGTTCTTTCTGGCCACCGCTTTGATGCTGAGAGAGATCACAGGCTCCGAGGTTGAAGGATCAGTTGATTTGGGACGTAGTTGGCTCCTGTTTGCCCTCCTGGTGACCTTTGCCGTGGACACGGGCGCCTACCTGGTGGGACGCGCGGTGGGCAGCTGGCCGATGGCCCCCAATATCAGCCCCAACAAGACTTGGGAAGGGAGCGCGGGTGGGTTCGTCTCAGCCGTGGCCGCGGCGCTGGCCCTGGGCCTGGTGTTTGACTTGGGCGTGCCGGTATGGCAGCAAGCGGTGATCGGGGCTGTGGTGGGCGTGGTGGCCCAATGGGGAGACTTGATCGAGTCCAAGCTTAAACGCCTTGCCGACGTGAAGGACGCAGGTAGTATAATTCCGGGGCACGGTGGGCTGTTGGACCGTTTAGACAGCATGTTGTTGAGCCTGCCGGCCGTCTATTTTCTGGTAGTGACGGTGTTCGTTCCCTGGACCGCCACTGCATCTGCGTGAGTTAATCGACAATGAAAAAATTAGTTGTATTGGGCTCCACCGGGTCCATCGGCCGGCAAACGCTGGATATAGTCCGGTCGTTCCCCGAGGAATTCGAGGTCGTGGGCCTGGCCGCCGGCAACAACATCGAACTTTTTAACGAGCAGGTCAAAGAGTTCCAGCCCAAACACGTCTACTGCATCAACCCCCCCGCTGGTGGCTTCCCAGGCCAAGAATTCACTGCCATGGAAGATATGGTGTGCCTGGAGAACGTGGACCAAGTGATGGTTGCGCTCATGGGCAGCGTGGGCTTGATACCGACTCTGAACGCGCTCAAGGCTGGAAAATCCGTCGCCCTCTCCAACAAAGAGCCCATCGTGATGGCCGGCGGGCTGATCAAGGAGTACGAGAAGCGCTACGGCGGAGAAGTCCTTCCCGTCGACAGTGAGCCCAGCGCCATCTGGCAGTGCCTGCGTGGCGAGGATAACGAGATTCTTCGGTTGCTGATCACTGCCTCAGGCGGGCCTTTCCGCACCACGCCCCTCGAAGAGATGGAGTCAGTCACACCGGAGCGAGCCCTGCAGCATCCAACCTGGAAGATGGGCAAGAAGATAACGATAGACTCTGCTACGCTGATGAATAAGGCGTTTGAAGTGATCGAGACGCATTGGCTGTTCAGTGTGCCCTGGGAAAGGATCGAAGTGGTTGTCCACCCTCAAAGCACCATCCATTCGATGGTTGAATTCGCAGACGGTTCGGTTAAGGCCCAGATGGGTCCTCCGGACATGCGGTTGCCCATCCAGTACGCGCTGTTCTATCCGAAACGCCTGCCAAACAAGATGATTCCCAGGCTCGATACATCAAAATCACAGTCTCTGACCTTCGACCCAATGGAATCGGGGCGCTTCCCGTGTTTCGAGTTGGCCGTGGCGGCGGGCAAGAAGGGCGGCACCTATCCCGCGGCCCTGAGCGCGGCCGACGAGGTGGCGGTCCAGGCTTTCTTGGATTCCAAGATCGGCTTCACCGACATCACCAAGGTCATTGACCAGGTGCTGACCGAACACGAATCGCTGCCAGGAGAAAATGCGGAGGACTTCTTGGAAGCCGACCGCTGGGCCACAGGCCGGGCGAAAGAATTAGCCGGCGGCTGAATCCTCTGCAAGGTTTAGCCCGTAATACCTACCGGGATATCTCCCCAGTCTCACACCGATTTCTAATAATAATCCGGTACAGTAATTAATATGGAAACTGTCCTCATAGCAGTCGGCTCTCTGGTGCCACTACTCCTGATCCTGGTGGTCATACACGAGTTCGGCCATTACGCCACCGCCCGCGCCATGGGCGTGAAAGTGCTGGAATTTGGTGTTGGCTTCCCGCCGCGCGCATTCGGTGTTTACACCGGGAACACGGCCGTTCTGATCGACGGCGCCACCCGGTATGTCGGCCTGTCCGGCCCGGGTGACTTGGGCCGGGGCCAGAAGATCAAGGTGAGTTCCACCGAGGACGCCAACGGCAATCTGGTGGCCCGCGTTATCGAGCTGAGCAAGAAGGTGGCCAAGGGCGAGCAGGAAGATGAGCCGGAAGAACGCCCCGGTGAAGAAGATTTGCTGAAGCATGAGGGCAAGATACGCTCGGTCGGCGACGGCTCTATGGTGCTGGCCGACATGCTCTACTCAGTGAACTGGGCGCCCATCGGCGGGTTCGTCCGTCTTGCCGGAGAGGCCAACCCCAACGTACCGCGCAGCCTGGCCGGCAAAGGCACCGGCACCCGGTTCCTGGTCCTGGTCGCCGGGCCGTTGATGAACGCCATACTTCCCCTGCTGATCTTCACCGTGATCCTGATGATTCCCCGGGACGTTGCGGTGGGACGTCTGGTCATACAGGAAGTCGGAGAGGGCACGGCTGCCTCAGCGGCACAGGTACAGGCAGAGGACATCGTCCTCCAGGCCAATGGCCGGGACATCGACAACCGTCTGGACTTCACCCGTGAGATCAACCTGAACGGCGGCTCCCAGATGTCGATGCTGGTCGAACGCGACGGCCAGGAATTTTTGCTGCATCTGCGGCCCAGGTTCGACACCGAATCGGCCCGGTGGCTGGTCGGGGTATTCCCGCGCTTGGACGACGTGACCATCGTAAAACAGTCCGAGCCCATCTGGGAGGCCATCCCCAACAGCTTTGTGAACACCTGGGAGATGTTGGTGCTGGTCAAACAGTCCCTGGGCGGGGCCATTGGGGAAGGCTCGTCCCCTGAGTTCTCCGGACCCATCGGCATAGCCCAGGTCACCGGGGAGATCACCCGGTCTGGCGGTTGGATCGGCTGGTTGGGCGTGGGCGTCCTGCTCAGCATCAACCTGGCCATCCTGAACATCCTGCCCATACCCATGCTGGACGGCGGCCGGATATTTTTCGTGGTGCTGGAATGGGCGCGCCGCGGGAAGAAGATACCCCCCCAAAAAGAAGGCATGGTCCACCTCATCGGTTTCGCGCTGCTGATGGGCGGCATCGTGCTGGTGAGCGTGAACGACATCAGCAGACTTATAGATGGCCGCAGTTTCTTGGGTTAGAGCCCCCTAGCCTTCAATCAGGGGACGGAGCTTCTTAGGTTAACTGCGCTAGACCTGCGCCTATCTCACCCGTCCCGCTCTGGCACCTTTTCCCTCATTCGTGTACCATAAGCCTGCCTACGCATAGCATTGCGAGGTACGCCTTTTTAGGCGTGATATCACACGATTTTGACCTCTTCTTGATTGTTGAGGATGAGCGGTATGAGTAAACGTAGAGTAACCAAGCCGGTCTATGTGGGCGGCGTTAAGATAGGCGGCGGAGCGGACGTTACGGTCCAATCTATGACCAAGACCGACACGCGGGACGTGAAGGCCACGGTCAAGCAGATCCACGAACTGGAAGAGGCTGGCTGTGAATTGATCCGCAGCGCCGTGCCCGATGCCGAAGCGGCGGAGGCCATGGCCGAGATCAAGAAACAGATTCACATCCCCCTCATCGCCGACATCCATTTCCATTACAAGCTGGCGCTCACCTGTCTGGAGGGCGGCATCGACTGCCTCCGCTTGAACCCCGGCAACCTGCGGAACGAAGACCAGGTGCGTGAGGTGGTCCGCGCGGCCAAAGCCCGCAACGTCCCCATCCGCATCGGCGTGAACTTCGGCAGCCTGCCCCCGGTGGGCGGAATAGGCCGCACCAGGGGCTTCTCCCGGCACATGGACCTGGTGAACGCCCTGCCCAAGGCCGGACAGGCCCAGGAAGGCGACTACAGTGTGGTTGACCACATGGTGGCAACCGCGCTTTGGGAGATTAGCCTGCTGGAAGAACAGGACTTCGACCAGATCAAGATTTCCATGAAGGCATTTGACGTCCCTACCACCGTGGAGGCCTACACCCGTCTGGCCACCATGATGCCCTATCCCTTGCACCTGGGCATCACCGAGGCCGGCACTCCCATGGCCGGCTCCATACGAACGTCGGTTGGCCTGGGCGTGCTGCTCTATAGCGGCATCGGCGACACCATCCGGGTATCGCTGAGCGGTGACTCCACCCAAGAGGTTGAGGCCGGGTACGAGATACTGAAGTCCCTCAACATGCGCAAGAAGGGTTCCATCCTGGTGGCCTGCCCCAGTTGTGGCCGGGCCGATGTGGACGTGGTCAAGCTGGCCAACGACGTTGATGCCCTGCTCAAGAAGGCCAACAAAGAGATCACCGTCGCCGTCATGGGGTGCGAGGTCAACGGCCCCGGCGAGGCCAAGGACGCCGATGTCGGCATCGCCGCCGGCGCAGGCCGCGCCGTGATCTTCCGCAAGGGCGAGAAGGTCCGCGTGGTGCCCGAGTCGGAGATGTTGACCGCCCTGATGGAAGAGGTGGAGAACACGGTAGTAGAATCCGGCGACTAGACCGCTGGGCGCCCTAAGATGGAACTCCAACGGGCGTCCTGAGCAGCTCAAAAGCCATGGATGTTTAATCCTCGAGTAGCCAGAGTTGGAGACCGTTCTCTATGCTTAGCCACATGTCCCGCGTAGTGCCAAAAGACCTACTCTCGGGATTGTAGCCGTACAACATGACTTCAACTTCATCGAGCCTGTAAGCGTCGTCGGAGCCTTCGGTTAAGCCAGCTGCTTTTCTGATATAAACGTATTGCACGTCATCGAGTTCGATCCGGTAACGCCGTGGATTGTTATTACCACCGGGCTCGGATCCGCGCGGTTTTCTGGAGCCCGTAATGGCCGTTCCATCCCAAACGGTTCCGAGCCAGTATTTGACGTCTGTGCCAGGTTCAAAGTCATTGAACCCTTCAACGTCCAGGGGAAACTCTCTGCCGCCACGAGTTCCGACGACACCTATGTAAATATGGGCGTCTGTGCCTGCCCCGGATTGGGACGAAGTCTTCAGATCAACAACCATTCCTCTCAGATGTGTCATATACGAATCTCCTTTTTTGGATGGATTACGATAGGGTTGTAGGGCCGATATTTAGCTTTGAAACACCCTTG
>Ga0066376_10004345_pt1 | contig 12340 bp, 9 predicted proteins | sample Knorr_S15_td_Bot_FD_77009 | JGI IMG/M metagenome (GOLD analysis project Ga0066376, IMG submission 77009) | Marine microbial communities from Southern Atlantic Ocean transect - Knorr_S15_td_Bottom_ad_5009_LV_A | ecosystem: Environmental > Aquatic > Marine > Oceanic | place: Southern Atlantic... | reverse complement strand
TTTTCGGTGGCCGGCGCGCCCTCGTTGGGCTCTTGCTGAATGAAGCCACTGACGGCCGGGACGGAACGGTAGACCCCTTCATCGAGTCGTCCGTCCAGCGCAAGCGGCTCCCGGATGCGTGTCGCTCGCATCGTGGCCTCGCCCCGGGCGTTGCGCACCACCATGGCCGGCAACTCCGGGGGGGGCGGTCCGTCGATGATTCCGCGCGGGGACAGGGCAAAGCCGCCGACACCCGGTCCCCTGTCCGATGGCCGCGTCGCCACATCTGATTGGGCACCGCCGCCGGTCCGGGGGGGCAATATCGGAGCTTGGCGTTCGGGGTTCATCAAGGCCGGTCCGACGTCAGGATCCGCGGTCAGTTGCGCGGCCAGCCGCGCGGCCAGTTCGTCCTGCAACGCAAAAAGCTGACTGAGCTCGCCGTCGACAAGGGCCGAGCCCAGGACCCGGCCGGAGTCGGTCTCGGTCACGAGCGCCGTGATACGGAGTCTGGAGCCGATCCGCTCATGAGTGCCCTGGGCGATCCGCGCCGCGCCGCGTCGTTCGGCGAGCAGGACCGACTCGACTCGGACCCCATTGCCCAATATCGTCGCCAGGCTTTCCGCAATGCCCTCGCCGATCCAGTCGTCTTCAGGCGCGCCGCCGATGCTGGTGAACGTGACGACGACGAGCGACGGGTCGGCGCCCGATCCTCTGGGAGGCTGAGCCCAGGCGCGACCGGCGGAGACGGCCAGGACCACCACCAGGGCGGTCACGACGATGCCGGTCGATGTAGAGGGCGGCAAGGGCGGTCGGATGGTTTCGTTCTCAACCCTTCGGAACGAAAGCGAGGAACCGTCGGGGGTTGTCGACCAGAATTTTTCGGATCGCCTCCTCCGGGACACCGGCAAATCGCAGTTTGGGTACGAACTGCATCAGGACCGATGCCCATCCGTGGCCGTAGTATCGATTGAACTGGCGTATGTTGCCCTGATCGGATGAGAGCAGAATGTGATCTTCGAGGCCAGCCTCGAGCAGGTCCTGGACCATCCGCACCTTGTCGTGGGCGGGAATGTCCGACCGGCCCATTTCGTGCCCCAGGGTGTCGAGCCCGATGAATGCGCCACGCCGCGCGACTTCCTTGTGGGTGCCGAGCGGGTCGTGCTCAGGTTTGATCGTGGCCATGTGCCCGATGACGACATGCGAGAAGTCGACGCCTTGGCCTTCGATGATGTCCATCTGGTCCATGGCGCAACTCGGACAGCTCTCATGCGGCGTGTGCGTGAAGAGTGGGAGCCCCGTACGCAGGTGGGCGCGGGCCACGGCGCGGTGCACCTTGCCTTCATCCGGACGCATCTCGAGTGACGATGCGATTTCGCCGAATGCGCCCCAGCGCTGCGCCGCGGCGTCGCTGACCAGTTCTTCGACCAGTTGGTCCTCTGACATCTCCGCCACCCGCACCGGGTAGATGGAGAAGCCGATGTCTTCGAAGTAGCCGCCGGCCATCACGATCCGCACATCGCTCTGGTTCGCGATGGCGTTCAGGTTGCGCACCTGATCCGCGGTGCGGCGACCGGTCGCGGCATCGACGATACAGCCGAGCCCGTTGAACGCGCACTCACGCAGTTCGTTGACGGCCAGGTCGACGTCGTCCTGGCCGACGTGCTCATGGAACAGAGTGGCGCCGTTGGCTAGCTCGCTCGGGTCGAGGTCGCCCTGCAGCGTTCGGATGATGGCGCCGGCCGGGAAGCTCGGCGGTTCGACGCTGGTGAAACGCTGCTGAGCCTGCAGGGGCAGCCCACCGGTACCGGCAGCGACCACGCCGGCGCCGGCGGCGGCGCTGAGGAGCCCCAAAGCTTCGCGGCGGGTGTAGCGTGCGTCGTGGGTCGGGATGGTCATGACGGTTCCTCGTGTCTCGTTGAGCGCATAGTATGGTCCGAGTCGAGCGCTCTCGAACAGCTTTGGCTGGGGCGGAGCATTGTACGGGGAAGACTGTGGGGTGACGATGGACGACTCACGGCTGGGCTTCGGAGACGTGGTGGACCTGAGTCCGGTGCAAGTCGACGATGCCGGGTACCTGTTCATTTCGCCGGCGATTCATGACTGGGCCGTGGTGACGCAGCGTGGGATCGACACCGTGATCGATCTGGAGGGCGGCCTCGACGTGGGGGTGCCGACCGCGCCGAACGAATGCCTCTATGTCTATTTCCCGATCCTCGACGAGCATCTTCCGAACCTGAACAAGCTGCATGGCGTGGCGTCGATGTGCGCCTCGCTCATCAGTCACAATCATCGCGTCCTCTCACACTGCGGCATGGGGTTGAACCGGTCGGCGCTGGTGGCGGGATTGATCCTCCACAAGCTGGGCATGCCCGGAACCGAGGTCCTCGCTCGCCTGAGAGCGAGACGCCCTGGGGCACTGTTCAATGACCAGTTCGCAGCCTTTCTGGAGGGGCTTTGATTGGGACGGGGCTTGCTAAGGACACTGAGCAGAATACAGTTACCACCTTGGCCGCCGGGGCATCCCGCGTGGCCGCGTTGGGTATTGTCATGACGGCTTAAATACTGCCGGTATGCGCGCTCCTCGCGCTTTGTCGGCCGGGCGCCGCGACGCCCCAAGATGGCAACTCTATTTTGATCAGCGTCCTAGTCTAGGAGGCTGCTGAAAACGTCGGAGGGGGTTTTTTGCCGAGGCGTCTGCGTGGCAAGGCGCGAGGAGGGAGCAGCCAGGCGGGCTGTGACCGACGAAGCAACGCAGTCCACGCGGGCGCCTCGGCCAAAAACCTACGCGAGCAGGCCGAAGATGCCGCCGGTGTGGATGAAGAGCGGGCGCGGGCCAAACCGGTCCGGTTCGTGGAGCAACGGGCGGAACGCCTTGCCGGTGTAGACGGGGTCGAGAATCAACCCGCTGCGTCGGGCGACCGACGCGATGTCGGACATCTCCTCGGGAGTCGAAAGGGCGTAGCCCCGGCCCTTGTACCCTTCGATCACCGCGACTTCGTGGGCCCGGACTCTCGGAAGAGCGGGCCAGCGGTCCGTCATTTCGGCACTGATGTTGTCGACGATGCTTGTGAAATATTCCGCGTCATCGCACACGGCGACGCCGTACACCGGGATGTCCAGGGCGCGGCGTCGGAGGCCAATGGCCAGTCCGGCCAGGGTGCCGCCGCTCCCGGTCGCGCACACGACGGCAGAAGGCGGTTCGTGCCACTGTGAGGCCATCTCGTCCACCGCCCGGATATAGCCCCAGGCGCCGAGCGCGTTGCTCCCGCCCTCGGGGATGACGTAGCCGTCTGGACCCGCCGCTTCAGTCATGATCGCGATGCGGTTGCGATATTGCTCCGGCGTGATGAACCGGATGTCGGCCCCGACCAGCCGGTCGAGCCGGAGGTTGCCGGTGGGCGTGGCCGGAGGCGGCTCGGAGGTTCTGAGAAACAGGACGCAATCTAGACCCAACCTCGCCGCGGCGATGGCAGTAGCCCGGCAGTGGTTGCTCTGGACACCGCCGCAGGTCACGACCCGGCGGGCGCGTCCCCCCTGGGCGTCGGCGAGCAGATACTCCAGCTTCCGCACCTTGTTGCCAGTGAGCGACGTGCCGGTCAGATCGTCTCGCTTGACCAGTACTGTCCACCCCTCGCGAATACCGTCGACGCGCTCGATGGGGGTCGGCAGCCTGGCCAAGTCGAGCCGCGCCGGCTCAGTCTGTCGGTGACTCATGTCGCCTGATCCTAACCGGCCCCCCCTGTCTAGGCACAGGCGCGATGCTACATTCGGCGTGCCGAAGTCCGAGCCACGGCGCGCGACGGGCGCAGCCCGGTCTAGGTACTCGCCCAGGAGGGTACCAAAGCACGACGTGAAACAACGCCAGATGGGATGCCTCGCCCGAAAACCTCAGGAGGGTGCTAAAGAACGATCAGGGGCGGGAAACCTAGAACCTGAACAAGCGGGTGACCTTGACGACAAAGGCGCGGTTCTCGAGCATCGGAAAGCCGTGTGTGTTGGTCAGTTCCGTGTCGCGCTGGTCGTTGAAGACGACAAACAGTTCACTGCCGGGCTGATACTCCCAGCGTAGCCGGAGGTTGGTGCTGAGCGTGTTCCGGGTCGAGTTGTATTGCAGGAGTCCACCGAAGAACATCCGCGGGGTGAAGGTGTAGGTGACTCGGGTGGTGGCCAATTTCGCGGTGAAGTCCCCCTGCGGGAGTTCGACGCGGTTGACCGAGACGCTGGGCTCGAACGAGAACTGCGGGGTGATTTCGATCCGACCACGCGTGTACCCGACGGTTGTGATATTCCCCCCGAAAAACTCACCGCGTTGCAACGAGAGCGTCCCGGCGATGCGTCGTTGGGCCCCCATCGCATACGAGATGAAGTAGTCCTGGAACTCGTATCCGCCGACCGGGATGGTCACGTCGTCCGCGATGTCGAACGGGTCGAACAGGAATTCGTAGCTCTTTTGGACGTCGGCCACGAATCGATCGCTGTTCTCGAACTCGGTCTCGAAACTGCCCCTCGCGATCCGCGACTCGACCTGACCCGCGACGGTCTCGATGTAGTCGAAGCTGCCGCCAAACTTGAACTGACGGACGAGTGCCAGGGAGGCAGGTCGCGGGCTGAACTGGCTCTGAACGAACGTTCGTCTGAAGTCCGTGCGGCGCAGAAAACCGACCTCGGGGTTGAAGTTCTCCCCGACGAGCAGGTGGTCGACGCCCAAGGCATAGAGGTCGCCGTTGTACGTGAAGGCGGTTTGGTAGCTGTCGTTGTTCCGGTCAAACACGCCGTCTTGGGTCGACGTCTCGGTTCGCGCGTAGTAGCCGTTGAAGTTGACGTTGTCGTAGAACGAGAACGTGCCGTCCACGCCAAAGGCCTGGTTCGACTCGTCGCCGTCGACCGAGATCGACCGATTCGTGAAGATGCCGCCGATGCTACTGCGGCGGAGGACGTCGCGTTTGACGCGAAGCACGGTGAAGTTGGTGCCACGGATGCCCGAGTCCGAAATGGCATCGCCTTGCACGTCGTCGGTCTGGATGTTGAGAGCACCGACGCTGAAGTCGCCGACCTTGCCCGTCAGGCGGCCGCCACCGAGGATGGGTACCGTGTTGCCTGATTCCAGGCCGATTCGGCGGCTGAAAAAAATGGTCGGGGCGGAACCGCCGCCGAACCCGCCCGAACCGGGTCGGCCACCACCCCCCGGGGCGCCGCCGCCGCCGAACTGGGCGCCGCGGCCAAAATCGAAGGTGCCGCGCCCCTCCAGAAAGAACTCGCGCTTCTCGGGGAAGAACAGGCTGAAACGGGTCAGGTTCACCTGCTGTTCGTCGACCTCGACCTGCGCGAAGTCGGTGTTGTAGGTGAAGTCGGCGGTGAGGTTCTGGGTCAGACCGTATTTGACGTCGAACCCGAAATCACCGTCGCCGTCGTTGCGCACCGCGGGGTCCGCATTGAGGTCGGTCGCGCTCGATCCGATCGCATAGGGCTTGATCTCGAACGTCCGGTTCCCCTCCGGCACTTCAATGCCAGTCAGGGTGCCTGCGGCTGATATACGGAACAGTCCCGGCCCTCCAGAAATCGGGACCGGGGTCAAATACGTGGACTCGTTCTTGTGGTAGATCCGCCGTCCGAGCTGTATGCCCCAGATCTGGGCCCGGCCTGGCCGATACCGCAGGGACTTGAACGGGATCTGCATCTCGGCCGTCCAGCCACCCTCGAACCGACCGGTGCGCACGTCCCAGATCGGATTCCAGTCGCTGTTGGGGTTGCCCTCGTCGGTCAACTGAAAATCGAAGATGCCGCCGATCGGGTTGACCTGGAAGGCATACCCGTTTCGGCGGTCGTAGAAGGTGTCGAGTGAGACGTTGAACGTTTCGTTGTTGATGAGCTGAAATGAGTCCCGCTGCATCTCGTTGGCGACCCACTCCGATTCCGGTGCGCTGTCCCACAGCCGGGCCGAAATGTAGATGTTCTGGGTGTCGAAGAAGACCCACGCCTCGGTGCGTTCAGTGGTGGGTTCGCCCTCGTCCGGGAGTTGCTGAATGAAGCCCTCTATCGCCGTGGTGTTGGCATAGACGGCCTCGTCCAGGACCCCGTCCAGGGTGATGGGCGCCTCGAGCCGGACCGCGCGGACGGTCGCATTTCCGGACGCGTCTCGCGCGACCGTGGCGGGAGCCACCGGGGGGGCTGGTCCGTCGATGAGGTTGCCGGTGATGGCGAGGCCGCCCCCGGACGAGACCGAGGGTCGACCGGGTGGGGCCAGCGGCGAGGCCGCGTTTGGCGCGGGACCAGGAACGGTCGTCCCCGTCGGCGCGGTGGCTGTCCGCAACGGAAGCCCCTCGCGCAGGCGCGCCGAGAGCTCATCCTGCATGGCGAAGAAGTCAGCGGCCTGTCCATCGACCCGCACGCGGTGCACCGCGGTGCCCGACTGGGTGTCCACGATGCGCGCGGTGATACGCAGGTCGTCTCCCAGTCGCTGATAGCCCCCGGTCACGATCCAGCGGGCCCCGGCGGCGTCGTCGCCGGACGCTCCGGCGGGGCTGGTCGTGACAAGGATGACCACCCTCGCGCTGTCGGTCAGATCAGCTACCAGCGTCTCGGCAATACCAGACCCCATCCACGCGTCGTCGGGCGCGCCGCTGATGTTCGAGAAACGCTCGACCGCCACGGTGCCAGAGGCCGAGGCCGGTGCACTCTGGGCGTGCACCGGCGCCGGGGTGCGCCCAACCGGGGTGGGGGCGAGTGGCTCGGTCCACGCGACAGACGAGGTAAAGAAGAGGCTCAGGCCGGCGACGCCGACGAACGATATACGCATACGCACGCAGATGATACGTGTAATGGCGCAGCTTCGCTTACGCGAGTGTTGCTGCTAGCGCCAGTCGATGGCCACGTCCGGGTCCAGGCGTCCACGCATTTCCAGGCTCTTCTCACCGGTGATGGCGTCGACGCGTCGAAACGTGACGATATCGATCCCTGGCTGCAGGATGGTCGGTGGATAGGCGGCAATGACAGCCAGGTCGCCGAACGGCACGTGGGCTCCGAACCGGGTCAAGGCGGTGACGTCGTCGGTCATCCATAGCGGTTCGACGAGGGTGGGCTGAGGCTGTCGACAACAGGTGGGCGTGTCGGCCGGCACCGCGCTGAGGAAGAGTGGAGCGCCACTGGCGGTCTCGACCGGGGCGCGCATGGCAACGTAGACCACCGCCGCCCTCATCCAACCCGGCACCTCGTTGGCGCGGAGCGGACGTCCCGTCGCCTCTCTGGCGTACGACGCCCACGCCACGCGCAGGAACGGTGTGTAGACGACTCCGGCCGGCCGGCTCCCTGGCTGGCCCGCACCCTCTACCTGCGTCAATGCGTAGGTTGGCGGCTCGCCCTGCCGGCCCAACGTCAGCGCGGCCTCGATCTGGCTCGATGTCAACGCCAGGTGGCCGCCGGTCAGACCGGTCAGCACGCGAAGTGTGGGAATGCGGTCCGATGGGTGCAAAGCGGGCGGTTCGAACAGGAGCACGACGATCATCAGCGCCGCGATCACGGGCGCCGTCGTGGTCAGGGTACGAAGCATCGGGAGACTGGCTCAGGATCGTGGCGAACCGAGTATACCGGTGGGTATACCATGTCAGTCGTCTCGCCCACGAGCGGCGCGGCCCTAGAAGTTGCTGAAAAGCAGGGGAGCGACCACGATGCGAAAAAGTACCGTCAGCCTGAGTGTAGCCTGCCTCACCTTCGCGACGGTGAGCTCGGTGGTGCTGTCGGGCCAGCCCGCCGCGAACGACGGTCCCCGGTATGAGAACGGTACCCACCTCGTTCGTCCGGACGACTACCGGGAGTGGACTTTCCTGAGTTCCGGGCTGGCGATGGCCTACAACGAGGACCAACCCGCCGGCGCCTCCACGAGGCCGCAGCTCTTTCAGAATGTCTTCGTGAACCCCTCGTCCCACCGAGCGTTCATGGAGACCGGGCGGTGGCCGGATGGCACCACCTTTGTTCTGGAGTTTCGTCGGGCCGCCACCGACGCCGAGATCAGCCGGACCGGGCGCTTCCAGACAGATCGGGTGATGCTAGAGGCCGAAGTGAAGGACGCGCGGTTTCCCGACGGCTGGGCGTTTTTCAACTTCGGACAGGACGACGCACTGGCCGAGGTGGCGGAGCCGCTGGCCGGCGCTCAGGTCGCCCGGTGTATTGAATGTCACACGGAGCACACCGCGGTCGAGCGGACCTTTGTGCAGTTCTATCCGACCCTCCTGGAGGTGGCCCGGCAGAAGGGCACCCTAAAGCCGGGCTTCTAGGTTTCCTGGCGAGGTGCCCGTCTGGACGGCGTTGCTTCCTCGGTCACAGCCCGCCTGGCTGCTCCCTCGTCGCGCCTTGCCAGCCGAACACCTCGCCAGGAAACCGGTTCGGCGGGAAAGGTGGGTTTGGCGGTGCGACTCGTCGGTCCCAGCCCATCTGGCTGCTCCCTCGTCGCGCCTGGCCAGCCGAACACCTCGACAGGAAACCGGTTCTGCGAGAGGTGTGGGTTTGGCGGTGAGCTTGTCGGTCGTTGCCCAGGCGCGCACATGCGCGCCTCGCGAACGCGGAGTGGGGCTCTTGGGGTCCCCGCGTAGCGGTCGCGTGGGGTTCGGGGCGCAGCCCCGTCTGACGAGAGGTCAGAGGTCACGCACCGTGAGCCGTAGGTGAGTTCTACGGCAGCACGTCGCGGCCGGCGAAGACCGCGGCGTCACCGAGCGCCTCTTCGATGCGCAGCACCTCGTTCCACTTGGCCATCCGCTCCGAGCGCGAGAACGACCCGACCTTGAGTTGTCCCGCGCCCCACCCGATGGCCAGATGGGCGATGGTCACGTCTTCAGTGTCGCCCGACCTGGCGGAGACGATGGTCCCGAACCCGGCTCGGCGGGCGGCGTCGAAGGCGGCCCTGGTCTCGGTGATCGTGCCCGCCTGATTCGGCTTCACCAGCAGGGCGTTACAGGCCTGTTCCCTCGCCGCCCGTTCGACGCGTGTCGCATCGGTGACCAGGTAGTCGTCCCCGACGACCTGCACGCGGTGGCCGACGGCGGCGGTGAATTTCTGCATGCCGGCGGTGTCGTCTTCCGAGACGGGGTCCTCGATCGACACAATCGGATAGCGTCCGATCCAGCCGCACAGCAGTTCGCAGAGTCCGTCGCTATCCAACTCACGATCCTCGAGCCCGAGGCGATAGCGTCCCGACACGTGGAACTCGGATGCCGCGATGTCGAGTGAGATGGCCACGTCGTCGCCCGGGGTCCGCCCGGCGTCCTCGATGGCGCACAGAAGGCACTCCAGCGCCTCCTCGTTCGTGTCGAAGACCGGCCAGTAGCCACCCTCGTCAGCCACGCCCTGGAGGCGGCCGCGGTTCGCCAGCCTGACCCCAGCGGCTCGGTAGACGTCGGCGGTCCAGTCGAGCGCCTGCCCAAAGCTGGACACCCCGATGGCCATGACCATGAAGTCCTGCACGTCGACCCGCCGTCCGGCGTGCGCTCCACCGCCAAAGATCTGAATCTCGGGGAGCGGGACGATCGGCGGTGCGGCTCCCAGCAAGTGACGCCAGAGCGGCTTGCCGGCCAGGCTGGCGGCGGCATGCAGGGCGGCCATCGAGACGGCGATCAGGGCGTTGCCACCAAGGCGGCTCTTGTTCGCTGTTCCGTCGAGCTCGATGAGTACCTGGTCGAGTCTGGCCTGGTCGGTCACCGCGAGTCCGTCGAGCGCGGGGGATATTTCACGCTCGACGCCTCCAATGGCCTGTGTCACATCCTGGCCACCGTGCGACCGGCCCGCGTCGCGCAGATCGACCGCCTCGCCGCTGCCGGTCGACGCGCCGGCTGGCGCCATCGCGCGCCCCACGATGCCGTTCGGCAGGTGCACCTCCGCCTCTATCGTCGGACGTCCCCGAGAATCCCAGACTCGTCGGGCTGTCACTCGCTTGATGGTCTCGTCGACGGCGGTCACTGACCGGCCTCCGCGAGCGCGTCTGCCCACGCCTGTCGTACCGATACCAAGGTGTCAGTGGGGCGGCGGAGCAGCGCCGTGGCCACCCGCCGCACCAGCCCGCGGTCGGCCTCTGTGGAGAGGTACTCCACCGGTGACTTACCGTCGACGCGCGCAAGCAACAAACCCGGTAGCAGGTGAGCCGCCCGCCGTTCCACGGCTGGGGGCGCCTCCCAGGTCACACCGGCCATGTAGGCGTCGGCCAGCGCGTCGAACGACCCGAGAAACCCGGCTGTTGCCCTCGGTGTCCACAGACACTTCAGCAGCAGGTGATTGAGACAGAACGCGAGGTCGAACGCCGGATCGCCATACCAGGCACACTCTGCGTCCAGCAGTACCGGGCCGTTGGGGCCGACCAGCACATTCTTGGGGCTGGTGTCGCCATGCACCAGCGCGCGTTTGGTCGCGGCGGTCTGCGACGCCAGGTCTCGCAACCTCGGGGCCAGGTCACGGTGACGACGGGCGGTGGCGAGCAGATACGGTTCGAGACGGATCGCGTGAAAGATATGCTCGGTGTCGAACCGTTTGGCGAGGTCCGGCCGGTCGGCCGTAGCCGCATGAATTGCGACCAGACGATGTCCGACGGCGCGGGCCGTCTCCGCCAGGGCGATCCCGCGCTGGAGGAGCGACTTCCAGACCGGATATGTCTCGGGTGCCAGAAAGCCCATGACAAAGCATCCGGATGCGGTATCTTGGGCCACGAGCGGTGGGACGCTGTCCGGTGCGATACGCGCGACCTCCTGCATCCAGGCCCACTCATACCGGTTCCGTTCGATCGGTACCTCCCACACCGCGTCGACCTTGAGGCGGGGCAACGCCCGTTTGACGCACACCGGACCGTTGGGCAGGTCAACTCGCCAGATGTCGGACGAGACCCCACCCGGCAGTGTGGTCATCGTCGGGACCGCGTCCGCCTCGACGAGGCGCATCCGGCGGAGCGCGGCAAGAATGGTGGGGTCGGGCGCGGACACGTCACCTTATGATAGCGGCGTCGCCGCTGATGCAGATTGTTCTCCACTACGCCGCTGGCGCCGGGTTCACGACTCGGCTCTCCGAGCTCGCAAGCCAAGGGCTTGCGGTGTCTGTCTGTCCGATTCCCGACAGGAGTCGTTTCGACGCGCTGATGGCCGATGCGGAGGTTCTCTGGCATCTCATCGAGCCGGTCACCGCTGCCACCCTCGCGGCGGCACCGCGTCTGCGACTCATTCAGAAGATCGGTGTCGGTGTGAATACGATCGACCTCGCCGCGGCGCAGCGCCACGGAGTTGCCGTCTGCAACATGCCCGGCACCAATACCCAGGCGGTGGCCGAGATGACCCTGCTGCTCATGCTCGGTGCGCTCCGGATGGTCGCGCACCTGGATTCGTCCACTCGGGCCGGCGGCGGGTGGGCCCTGCCACCCGCGCTGCAGGACAGATTCGGCGAGATCCATGGCCGCACCGTGGGGTTGGTCGGGTATGGCGCTGTGCCGAGCTGTCTCGCGCCGATGCTGCAGGCCATGGGGGCGCGCGTGTTGTTCACTAGCCGCAGCCCGAAGCCGGGGGCGGTGGGGGAGCCGCGATCCTTGCGGGAGCTCTTGGCCGAGAGTGACATCGTGTCGCTGCACCTCCCTCTGACTCCGGATACAGAGAGAGTCATCGATGCCGACGCCATCACCGGTATGAAGCCGGGCGCGATCCTGGTCAACACCGCTCGAGGGGGGCTGGTGGACGAGCCGGCTCTCGTCGCCGCCCTCCGGTCAGGTCGAATCGGTGCGGCGGGGTTGGATGTCTTTTCCACCGAGCCCGCCCCGGCGACGGACCCCCTGTTCGAGCTCGACAACGTGGTCGTCAGCCCGCACCTCGCATGGCTCACACGGGAGACGCTGGAACGGAGCCTCGTAGTCGCGGTCGAGAACTGCCGGCGTCTCGCGGCAGGAGCCGAGCTGTTGCACCGGGTGGTCTAGCCGCCCGTGGGAGACAGCATTGAGGCATTCGACTCGAGTCGGTAGGCGGCGCCCGATCAGGTGTGGTGCCGGGCGGCGGGAGCGGGCATCTCGGTCCGCGAACCGGACCTCATTTAGACGGGGCTTCGCCCCGAACCCCACGCGAACGCTCCGCGGGGACCCTGAGAGCCCCACTCCGCGTCCGCGAGGCGCGCACGTGCGCGCCTCGCGGACGTCCGGGACGGTTTCCTGTCGAGGTGTTCGTCTCCTGAGGAAACGTAGGAGCCGGCCCACCTCGACCGGGCCAGAGGGCCTCACTCGTTTCCTGCCCGGAACTCCACGCCCCGCGTGTGACGGGCTGCCAAGGTGACGGCGCGCGACAATGCGCGCCCCGCGGCCGCGGAGTGGGGCACTCGGGGTCCCCGCGGAGCGGCCGCGTGGGGTTCGGGGCGC
>Ga0066376_10004344_pt1 | contig 12341 bp, 11 predicted proteins | sample Knorr_S15_td_Bot_FD_77009 | JGI IMG/M metagenome (GOLD analysis project Ga0066376, IMG submission 77009) | Marine microbial communities from Southern Atlantic Ocean transect - Knorr_S15_td_Bottom_ad_5009_LV_A | ecosystem: Environmental > Aquatic > Marine > Oceanic | place: Southern Atlantic... | reverse complement strand
GAAGACCGCTACATGGCGCCCGATATCGAGGCGGCCAAATCGCTGGTGCAGTCGGGCGCTTTCGATGAGTTTATGCCGGTTGGCCTGTTGCTCAGCCTAGGCTAGCGCCGCAACCGTTTCGCGGTAGCGCTGAGCGATGGTGTCCTGGTCTGGGTGGCGGCCCTGGCGTACTACCCAGCGGCCACCGACCATGACGTCGCTGATCGGGTTGTGGTTGCCGCTGAAAATCAGAGCGTCGAGCAACACGTCGCCTTCGCGCCCGCTGAGCAACGGATGGTCGCCGTCGAGCACCAGAAAATCGGCGCGCGCACCCACCTGCAGGGCGCCGATGGGCCGCCCAAGGGCTTCGGCGCCGCCGGCCAGGGCGGCGCGCCACAAGCTTGCGCCAATTGAGCCTCCTTCCCCTACCGGGGTTATGTTGCGGCGCTCGCGGATCAGACGCTGACCATATTCAAGCCAACGCAGCTCCTCGATGGGGCTGACCGAGATATGGCTGTCGGAGCCGATTCCCAGGGCGCCGCCCGCCGCCATATAGGCAAACAGCGGGAACAGCCCGTCGCCGAGATTGGCCTCGGTGGTCGGGCAGAGCCCGGCGACGGCGCCCGAGCGGGCCAGGGCCAGGGTCTCCTCGCCGGTCATATGGGTGGCATGGATCAGACACCAGCGCCGCGACAGGTGCGCATGATCGAGCAGCCATTCGACCGGGCGCGCGCCGCTCCAGGCGAGGCAGTCGTCGACCTCAAGCTGTTGCTCGGCGATATGAATATGGATCGGCGCCGCGCCGTCGCGGGCGTCGAGGGCGGCCACTGTCTCATCGAGAAGCTCGGGCGTTACTGCGCGCAGGCTATGCAGGGCCATACCGATACGCACCTCCGGGTCATGGCGGTAGCGGGCGAGCAGGTTATCGAGAAGGGCCGTGAAATCAGCAGGCCCATGCAGGAAGCGGCGCTGACCGGGGCTCGTGTCGGCGGCCCCAAACCCGCCATGCGCATAGAGTACGGGCAGATGGGTGATGCCGATGCCCACCGCCTGTGCCGCCGCGATGACCCGGTGGGACATTTCCCCCGGATCGTCATAGGGCGCCCCGTCCGGGCCGTGATGCAGGTAATGGAACTCACCGACCGCCGTATAGCCGGCCTTGAGCATCTCCACATAAAGCTGGGCTGCGATGGCTTGCACATGGTCGGGGGAGAGCCGGCCGACGAAGCCGTACATCACCTGGCGCCAGGTCCAGAAACTGTCATCGGAGGGGCCGGCGCGCTCGGCGAGGCCGGCCATGGCGCGCTGAAAGGCGTGGCTGTGCAGGTTCGCCATGCCGGGGATGACCGGGCCGGACAAAGGCTCAGCCCCGCCCGGATTGGCGTCCGGCGTCACGGCGACGATGGCGCCGTCTGAATTGACATCGAAAAGAACGTTGCCGGCCCAACCGCTTGGCAGCAGGGCGCTCTCGGCGAAATAGGCTGTCATGGGTGAGCATTAAGCCGCGCTCGCGCGCCGCCCGCAAGTCGTTTAGCTTAAGCGGATGATGGAGCAATGGGACAGCCTGTGGACCAACGCGCGGCTGGCGACCATGACCGCGGGGGGTGCTGCCTATGGCGCCGTAGAGCAGGCGGCGCTCGGCGTCAAGGACGGACGCATCGCCTGGGCCGGACCCATGGCCGATATGCAGGGGGTCTCGGCGGGCGAGGTCCATGACGCGGGCGGTCGCTGGATCACCCCGGGGCTGATCGATTGCCATAGCCATATTGTCTATGGCGGGGATCGGGCGGCCGAGTTCGAGCTTCGCCTGCAGGGCGCCAGTTACGCAGAGATCGCCCGTGCCGGCGGCGGCATCGTCTCGACCGTGGCGGCGACCCGCGCGGCCGATGAGGATGCGCTATACGCCAGCGCCGCTGGGCGTCTCGCCGACCTCCTGGCGGAAGGGGTGACCACCACGGAGATCAAATCGGGCTACGGCCTCGATCTTGAGACCGAGGCCCGGATGCTGCGCGTCGCCCGCAGGCTTGGCGAGGCCCTGCCGGTCACCGTGCGCACCAGCTTCCTCGGCGCGCATGCCGTGCCGCCCGAATTTGAGGGGCGCAGCGCCGATTACATCGACTTCGTCTGTGATGAGGTTTTGCCGGCGATCCATGGCGAAGGCCTGGCCGATGCGGTCGATGGTTTTTGCGAGACCATCGGCTTCACTGCCGAACAAACCGAGCAGGTTTTCGCCGCCGCGCGGGCGCTCGGCCTACCGGTCAGGCTTCATGCCGAGCAGCTCTCCGATCAAGGCGGCGCCGCGCTCGCCGCGCGCTATGGGGCGTTGAGCGCCGATCACCTGGAATATCTGTCGGATGCCGGTATCGCCGCCCTGGCCGAGGCGGGTACGGTGGCGGTGCTGTTGCCCGGCGCCTTCTATTATCTCGGCGAGGCCAAGCTGCCGCCGCTCGACGCCTTGCGCGCCGCTTCGGTGCCTCTGGCAATCGCCACGGATTGCAATCCGGGCTCGTCGCCGGTCACCTCGATCCTGTTGATGCTCAACATGGCCTGCAGCTTGTTTGGCATGACGCCCGAGGAGGCGCTCGCCGGGATCACCCGCAACGCCGCCCGCGCCTTGGGGCTGGCCGATAGCCATGGCACCCTGGAAGCTGGCAAGGCTGCCGACTTCGTGCTCTGGGATATTGAGCGTCCCGCGGAACTTTCTTATCGTCTTGGCGCCAATCCGATCCATATGGTTATGAAGGGGGGATGTATCGTCGGCCAATAAATAATCGGGTAAGGCCGTGAGGAGGAAAAGGCGCGATGTATCACTTGTATTACACGCTGGAATCGTCTGCCATGGGCTGTCATGCTGCGCTTGAGGAAACCGGCGCGGACTTTGTATTACATCGTGTCAATACGACCCGGAAGCGGACCCGCGATTACCTGTCGCTCAATCCGCTGGGTAAAGTGCCGTCCCTGATCGATGAACGGGGCGACGGCGAACGCCTGATTCTGTATCAGTCGGGAGCGATCCTGCTCTACCTCGCCGACCGTCATCCCGAGGCCAAGCTGGCGCCGACCCCGGGCAGTGCCGAGCGCGGCCATTGTTATCAATGGCTTAGCTTCATGGGCGAGATGCTCCAGGCGTCCTATATGATGAGCTATTACCCCGAACGCTTCACCACCGACACGGAAGGCCGCGAGGCGGTGGTCGCCAAGGGCGCCAAGTGGGTGATGGAATATCTGAGCCTGGTGGAAAGCGCGCTTATCCCCGGCCCCTATTTCCTCGGCGATACCTTCAGCGTCTGCGATCTCTATCTCCACACCTTGTCGCGCTGGAACCCGCCCAATTATCCGCGCTTCGCCGATTTCCCCAGCCTGGCGCGCAACGCCGCCCTGGTGAAAGCGCGCCCGGCGGTGCAACGCATGCTGGAGGTGCAGGGCGAGGCGGCGTGAGTGAGGTTGGTCGTTCAGTCCCGCAGACTATCCGTCCGAACGACGCCCTGGGCTTCCGCTTCCAGGTGATCGTCAAGGCAGGAATTATGAGGACACCTTACTTAATTATTCAATTAAGTAAGGTGTCCTCATAATTCCTGCCTATAATTTGATGAGGGCCCCAAGGCTTTCCTCTACGACCACTGTGGGTTTCGGTTCCATAATCACCTCAACCGATAGATCCTAAGACACCCGGGTTTCAATCAGTTTCAAGCTCGAGGCCGAGAAGATTGACCCGGGCGTTGTAGTCCTCAAACAGGGCTGTGATTATGACGATCTCCAGGATCTGCCGATCCGACCAGCCGCGTTTGCGTAACTTGTCCACATGCTCCTGGCTCGCCTGATCGGGCCGCTCCATGGTGGAGAATTCGACCATGGCGCGGTGCTTGGAATCGATCGCCGCGGTCGTGTAGTCGTCGCGGATCGACTGGGCCAGAGAGGCCTCGATCCCGGCGTTGATCATCGACGGCATATGGTGGGTGTAGCAATATTCGCAGTGGTTTTTCGCCGACACTGCGGTGGCGATCATCTCTTTCTGGGCGCGGGTCAGGTCGCTCTCGTCCAGCATCAAAACCTGGTAGCGCCGCGCCTCGATCACCAGGGCCTCGGGCCAGGGGCTGAGCATGCGCGTCGTCTCATAGACATAGCCGTCCATCTCAAGGGATCCGTCATAGGCGCGCTTGACCACGCCTTCGGCCTCGTCATTGGATGCAGTTTTTATGAAAGTCATTGCTAATCCACCATGGGCAAGTTGAGGTTTTGGTCGCGGGCGCAGTCGATGGCGTCCACATAGCCGGCGTCGGCATGGCGCATGACGCCGCTGGCGGGGTCGTTGGTCAGCACCCGCTCAAGACGCCGGGCGGCGTCCTCCGTGCCGTCGCAGACGATCACCATGCCGGCGTGCTGGGAGAAGCCCATGCCGACGCCGCCGCCGTGATGCAGCGACACCCAGGTGGCGCCCGAGGCGGTGTTCAGCAGGGCGTTGAGCAGAGGCCAGTCGGACACTGCGTCGCTGCCGTCGAGCATGGCCTCGGTCTCGCGGTTGGGGCTCGCCACCGAGCCCGAATCGAGATGGTCACGGCCGATCACCACCGGCGCCGACAGCTCGCCCGAGGCGACCATTTCGTTGAAGGCGAGGCCGAGACGGGCGCGTTCACCCAGGCCGACCCAGCAGATGCGCGACGGCAGACCCTGGAACGGGATGCGCTCGCGGGCCATATCGAGCCAGCGGTGGAGAGAGGGATTGTCGGGGATCAGCTGCTTGACCTTGGCGTCGGTCTTATAGATGTCGTCGGCCTCGCCCGACAGCGCCACCCAGCGGAACGGCCCGATTCCCCGGCAGAACAGCGGCCGGATATAGGCCGGCACGAAGCCCGGATAGGCGAAGGCGTCGGCGACGCCCTCGTCGAGGGCGACCTGGCGGATATTGTTGCCGTAATCGACGGTGATCACGCCGGCCTTGTGCATTTGCACCATGGCGCGCACATGCTCCGCCATGGACACGCTCGCCGCCCTGGCCACGCCCTCGGGGTCGCTAATCTTGCGCGCCTCCCATTCTTCCAGGGTCCAGCCCGCCGGGAGATAGCCGTTGATTGGATCGTGGGCGCTGGTCTGGTCGGTCAATATGTCGGGGCGGATGCCGCGTTTGGCGATTTCGGGCACCAGTTCGGCGGCGTTGCCGAGCAGCCCCACCGAGACCGCTTCGCCGGATTTTCGGGCCGCTTCGATGATCGCCAGGGCCTCGTCCAAGCTGTCGGCGCGGCGGTCGACATAGCCGATCTCCAGGCGCCGGTCGATATGGCTGGGGCGGCACTCGATGGCGATCATCGAGGCCCCGGCCATGGTCGCCGCCAGGGGCTGGGCGCCGCCCATGCCTCCGAGACCGGCGGTGAGAATCCAACGGCCCGTGAGGTCGCCGCCGAAATGCTGACGCCCGGCTTCGACGAAGGTCTCGTAAGTGCCCTGGATGATGCCCTGGCTGCCGATGTAGATCCACGAACCGGCGGTCATCTGGCCGTACATCATCAGGCCCTTGGCGTCGAGCTCGTTGAAATGCTCCCAGGTCGCCCAATGAGGCACCAGATTGGAATTGGCGATCAGCACCCGGGGCGCGTCAGGGTGGGTCTTGAAGACGCCGACCGGCTTGCCCGATTGCACCAGCAGGGTCTCATCGGCCTCGAGGTCGCGCAAGGATTCCACGATACGGTCGAAACAGGCCCAGTCGCGCGCCGCCCGGCCGATGCCGCCATAGACCACGAGATCTTCCGGGCGCTCGGCGACCTCGGCATCCAGGTTGTTCATGAGCATCCTGAGCGGCGCCTCGGTAAGCCAGCTTTTGGCCGATATTACGGACCCTCGCGGGGCGCGAACCGAACGGGTGTTTCCAGCCATGAATACGGTTTCCTGCTATTGCTTCACCGCTGTCAGTATGGCGCGGTGGATTGCGAAAATCATTCGAATTCCTTTCATCACAGGGCATCACAATGTTGCGAGAATGGCCGTGGCGGGCTTTCACTGGCGAAAATTAATGCGTAGGTTCGCTGCACAAGGGGTCGCCCCGACGGGATGAAATAGCGCCCGTCTGTCGGCGATGAGGAGGGTTCCCAAACTAGATTTTAAGGAGAGGTTTTATGGCTGCTACAATTTTACACAAGATACTGGCGGCGGCGGGTATTGCCGGCTTTGCGATGGCCGCCACCCTGCCGACGGCCGTTCAGGCCACTTGTACGGCGGCTGCGGCTGCCTGCAACCCATGCTGCGCCAACGCCTGCAATCCCTGTGCGGCGGCGGCTTGCAATCCTTGCTCTGCGTCGGCTTCGGCCTGCAATCCGTGCAATCCTTGCGCGGCGGCACAGCCTTGTGCATGAGGTCTAGACGATAGTCTGGTTTTCATGCCCGGAGACGCTGCTTTCGTTGGTCCCCCCACGCGCGAGCGGCGTTCTTCCGATTTTGACGGGGTGCGGCGTCGGCTAAATTAAGGCCGCCCGCACCCCGGCGATTTGTTTTTCGACTGAAATCGCCACCGTCGACGTGATCTCAAGATCACGGTCCTCATAAACATCACGATCCGGGTATTTGCGTTGCCAGTCGGCGATGGCGACGTCGCGTTTGCGTACCAGATCGATGATCTGGGGCTGGAACAGGCGCACCATCGCCGTGACCCAGCGATTGGCCGGCCAGGACGGGCTCGCATGGTCGATGTCGAACAGATCGAGCATGGCGATGATGTCGTCGGCCACATACCAGCTCTCGCCGGTGACCCAGCGGTTGACCGAGAGCAGGCCGATGGGAAAGCCTTTCGGGTCCATGGAGATGCTGATCAAATGGCCGAGGGCATCGTCGCCCTGTGGCCATTCGGCCTCACCGTCATAGGCGATGGGCGCTATCCCGGCGGGCATGCCCTTGGCGCGCAGGAAGCAGTGGAAATGCCCGTGTTCGCCTTTGCGCTGCCCCTTCACATGGGCATGGTAGAAATACTGGCTATGGGTGGCGTGATCGTAGATGTCACCCTTGGGATAATGGTTCCACTCGTAAAAGGTGCCCTGATTGCGCAGCAGTTCGCCGACCACATTGTCGCCGGTCTTGGCCAGCACGCGATAGCATTCCACTATATCCTCGCCGGCGGCGAGCATGGTTTTCAGGGAATCAGCGGGAAGCTCTTTAATCTTTTTCATAGTCGTTAATATACTCCAACGCGTATCGCTGAAATGACATAAGTCATCTCTACTCATCGCCTTCGACGACGAGTCGGAAACCGATGAGGATATGTTTGATGCCTTCCGGCCGGCCGTGCCGCGCTGCCGGGCGGCAGAACCCACAGCCCTTGTCATCCCATGAGCCGCCCTTGACCAGATAGCGCCCGTCGCCCTTGGGCGTGGATGTCCACTCGAAGACCTGACCCGCTCCGTCGAGCAGTCCAAAGGGGCCGGCTCCCGCCGGAAATGATCCCACCGGCAGGGTCGAGAAGGGACCGGCGTCGTGGCTGTTGAGCCGGGCTCCATCGAATTCGTTTCCCCAGGGAAAATAGGCGCCGGCCACGCCACGAACTGCTTTTTCCCATTCAATTTCGCTCGGCAGACGCCAGGTTTGCTTGGTCTTCGCGCTTAGCCAGGCGGCGTAAGCGACGGCGTCGCCGTGGCTGACCAGGACCACCGGATGCTGCTCGCGGCCGCTTGGCAGCGCGGCCCCGGCCCAGGCAAAGGGCCGGCTGCGCGAGTAGGGATGGACCAGGCGGTAGCCTTTCCAGCTGGCCTTATCCACATCGGGGGCCGGATGTCCGGTAGCGGCGATGAAGGCGGCGTATTGGGCGTTGGTGATTGTGGTTTTGGTGATGCGGTAGGCGGGCGTGTGCAGGCTCTGTCGCAGGCGTTCGCTGTCATACCAGCGGTTCTTGCGGGTAACGCTGTGGCCATAGGCGGCTTCGTCGAGCTGGTAGGCGGCTTCGCGCTCGGCGGCGTCGGACCCGGCGATGAACGCGCCTTCGGGAATGGCCATGAGAGCCGGCAGGCTGCCGTCGTCGTTGCTACCGCCGCCGGCTACAGCGGGCGATATCGAAGCAAGCGACAGTAAAAACACCGCGGCGAATAAATTAATCATCTGCAATATGAAGTATCGGACAGGCTCATCGTCAAGAGCGTGAATCAAGCAAAACATAACTTCCGTGATGACGGGAATTCACAATGTAGTGAGAAAAGGACTAAGCAGTTGGTTGAATTGTTCCGCATCCAATATGGTCGCGCTCTGTTGTTACGAATAACCAAAGAACAATTATTCATCAGGTGAGGAACCGATCATGTCGTTTAGATATAAGCTCCTGTCGACCACGTTCATTCCGTTGGTGCTGGGTGTGGGCGTTGGTGTTGTGGTGGTGGGGAGCGAAGCTCAGTCGGCCTCCAACGCATCATTCCAAGTTGCCGCCGCATGCAACCCCTGCGCGGCGGCCAACCCTTGCGCCGCGGCTTGCGGTGCTTGCAACCCCTGCAACCCGTGTAATCCCTGCGCGGCGGCCAATCCTTGCAGCCCCTGTGGGGCCTGCAATCCTTGCGCAGCCGGCGCACCGGTCGAGTTGACCACCGCCGAGGCCAGGGCGGCCTATGAATGCGTCAAGGGCGGCATGCAGGCCGGCTATGCCAAGTCGAAGCTGATGTCCGATACAGGCTTGGCGATCGCTGGACAATATCAAGGCTGGTCGCTCTACAACACGCAGCCCTATGTCTTGAACACCCACGGCGGGCGCTTCGTCAACAACTACGGCAACCGGCGCGCCAAATCCTACGGCAAGTACGAACAGGCAGGCGTCATGCCCGCCGGTGCGTTGCTGGCCAAGGACAGCTTTGCGGTGAAGCACGGCAAGGTGGTCGCCGGCCCGCTGTTTGTCATGGAGAAAATGCCCGCCGGCTTTAACGCCGACAGCGACAACTGGCGCTATACGCTGGTCATGCCCGGCGGCAAGGTGATCGGCACCACCAACGGCAAGGGTTCGGGCAATGTGGAGTTCTGCATCGGCTGTCACATGTCGGCCGGTGACACCGACTCCATGATGTTCCTGCCGGAAGACTATCGGGTAGTGAACTGAGCCCGGTTACGAAACTGAGTGGCGTGCGCCGCCAGCCTGCCCAAACCTCCAAGCCCATGGCGGCGGTTTACCGGGGAATAAGCAGCAGTATTTTGCTGCTCCTGGTGGCCGGCTGGTTGGTGGCCGCGCCGCAGGCTTCGGCCGGTGAAAATGCCGCTGCGTCCCGCATCGAGGCGCCGACGGCATCGGCCCTGATCGGCGCCGGCGAACTGGTTGTGGTTGATGTGCGCAGCGCTAGCGAATGGGCGCAGAGCGGCGTTCCCAGGGGCGCCGTGGAAATCAGCCTGTTTCCCAGCCCGGAAGTTACCAACGCAAACTTTATCGATGAGGTGCTGGCAGCCGTCGGCGGCGATAAGTCGACGCCGATTGCGACCATCTGCGCCACCGGTATGCGCTCATCGCTCGCTCGCAAAATCCTCAAGAAAAACGGCTTTACGGCGGTCTACGATATTGCCGAGGGAATGATGGGCTCAAAATCAGGTCCGGGCTGGCTGCGCCGCGGCCTGCCGATTGAACCCTGCCAATCTTGTTGACGACTCCAGTTGCGCAAGACGCGCGACTGGGGTTACATTCCGCCCACAGATTGAATCAAACACCTTCGGGAGAATTGAATGTTCAAGTTAAGAGCGCTCGGCCTCGCCACGGCGATGATTGTCGGGATGAGCGGCGCGGCACTGGCCGCGGGCGATGCGGACAAAGGCGCCAAGATTTATAAGAAATGCAAGGCCTGCCACACCCTCGATGAGGGCGGCAAGAACAAGGTCGGCCCCAATCTCTTCGGTCTTTTCGGCCGCACGGCCGGCACCATGGAGGGCTATAAATTCTCCAAGGCCTTTAAGGCCTCCGAGGTTGTCTGGGATGAGGCCACCCTCGATGAATTTCTCACCAAGCCGAAGAAATTCATCAAAAAGACCAAGATGGGCTTCCCCGGTTTGAAGAAAGAAGGCCAGCGCGCCGACGTGATCGCCTATCTCATGAAGATGACCCAGTAGGGCCTAACTTCGATATCGAATAAAAGCCGCGGGGCAAACAACCCCCGCGTCTTTTTTCTAGAACAATATCCGAACGGATTGAACCGATAGGGTTCAACCCGTTCGGGTAAAATTGCTCTATTCCCGGATGACCAGTACCGAACGCTTGAAATGGCGCACCACCCGCGCCGCGTTGGGGCCGAGTAGATAATCCTTCAACGATGGCCGGTGCGAGGCGACGATGACGAGATCGGCGGAAATTTCATCGCCGGCCTTGATGATCTCTTCATAGATCGTGCCATGGGCGACCATAAGGCTTTTCTTGACGCCGTCGGGGATATGCTCGCTGGCAAAGACGCCGAGCTTGGTGCGCGTTTCCGCCAGGGTGCTCTCAGCATAATCCTTGGGAAAATGCTGTGAGACGATGCTCATGCCGAAGTCGGGGATGACGGTTAAAATCGTCAAGTGGGCGCCGCTGGATTGACAGAGCCTGACGGCTGTGGGGACGGTCTTTATCCAGGAGGCGTCGTCCGAGAGGTCGATGGACGTGAGTATGTTTTTGAACATGATATCCTCTATGCCTCGGCGGCGGCGGCGGTTTCACGACGGCCGCGTTGCAGCATGATAATGAGACCGAGCGCTAGCAGTGCCGGCAGATAGAACCACTGTTTCGCCGGCCGGTCGGTTTCCACCTCGATACTGGCGACTTCGAAATCGAAATCGATCTTCTGGCGTTCCGCGGTGCTGCCGAAGACCACGTTGTCGACAAAGGTTTTGTCACCTTCAACGATGAGTTCGAGACCGGCCTCATACAGCCGTTCCTCGCCGCTGCCCGCCGCGCCGAGAGGCAGCATAACCGTCTTATCGACTATGCGTCCTTCGATATCCTCGCCTATGACCCGGATGCGGATTTGCGAATCCACCGGCATCATCCCGGCAATGTCGAATATCTCGCTGGCGGGTTTGGATTCCAAGGGCGGATAAATCTGATCCATCCAATAACCCGGCCTGAACAGCGTGAAGGCGACGAGCAGCAGAGCTAAGGCTTCCCATATCCGGCTTTTGACGAGGAAATACCCTTGCGTCGCGGCAGCGAACAACAGCATCGCCGTAATCGCCGTGGCGACGGTGACTAACAGGTGATACCAGGTCTCCACGCCGATCATCAGGAGCTCGGTGTTGAAGATGAACAGGAACGGCAGGATCGCCGTGCGGATGTCGTACATGAACCCCTGAATACCGGTTTTTATGGGGTCACCCTTCGATATGGCGGCGGCGGCGAAGGCGGCCAGGGCCACGGGCGGCGTGTCGTCGGCGAGGATTCCGAAGTAGAAGACGAACATATGAACCGCGATCAACGGCACGATCAGGCCGTTTTGCGCTCCCACGGTGACGATCACCGGGGCCAGCAGGGACGACACCACGATGTAGTTGGCGGTGGTTGGCAAACCCATGCCGAGAATCAGGCTGAGAATGGCGGTGAGAAACAGCATGATCAGCACATTGCCGCCCGAGATGAATTCGACGAACTCGGACATGACGAAGCCGATGCCGGTCAGGGAAATGGTGCCGACGATGATGCCGGCGGCGGCGGCGGCGACGCCGATACCGATCATGTTGCGCGCACCGCTGATCATACCTTCCAGGGTGTCCTTGAAGCCGTCTTTAAGACAGTCGAAGACATCCTCGCCGGTTTTGCGGATGATTGCCTTGAGCGGCCGCTGGGTGAGCAGCACGAACAGCATGAACAAGGTAGCGTAGTAGGCCGAAAGGCCCGGAGACAATCGCTCCACCGTGAGGCACCAAACCAGCACCACCACGGGCAGAAGATAATAAAGGCCCGCTTTAATGGTCGGGGCCGGATCGGGCAGCACGAGAATCTCCAGATCGGTATCGAGGTCGGGGAATTTGCAGCCATACCAGACCAAAATCACATAGGTGATCATGAGCAAAACCACGGAAACCCAGAGGGTTGCCTCGCCGAAAGCTTCCTTCATCCAGCCGAGGCCGTAATAGACGATGACGGTGAGCACGGTAAGGCCCAGGAACGTCAACAGGAAACTCATCAGGCTGCGTATGAAGTTCGGCGGGTTGCGGCGCGGCAATCCCTTCATGTCGGCCTTCAGGGCTTCGAGATGGACGATATAGACCAGCGCTATATAGGAGATCAGCGCCGGCAGGGCGGCATGTTTGATGACCTCCACATAAGAGATGCCCACATACTCGATCATCAGGAAGGCGACGGCGCCCATGATCGGCGGGGTGAGCTGGCCGTTGGTCGAGGAGGCGACTTCCACGGCGCCGGCCTTTTCAGCCGAGAAGCCGACCTTGCGCATCAG
>Ga0066376_10004342_pt1 | contig 12343 bp, 10 predicted proteins | sample Knorr_S15_td_Bot_FD_77009 | JGI IMG/M metagenome (GOLD analysis project Ga0066376, IMG submission 77009) | Marine microbial communities from Southern Atlantic Ocean transect - Knorr_S15_td_Bottom_ad_5009_LV_A | ecosystem: Environmental > Aquatic > Marine > Oceanic | place: Southern Atlantic... | reverse complement strand
TGGTCACCATCCGCTGCACCGGGGGCCAGATCGACCTCGTGCACACCCATGGAGTGGGAGATGAGTCCATGGCTATCCCCCAGCACCAGAACGTCGCTGACGGCATCCTCATCCTCAGGGGTCCACACCCACCATTGACCGGATTCATCCTGCAGGGAGAGGCCTGAGCCTGTGGCGTACCAGTCCCACGAATCGGTCTGCTCGATCGAGGAGATTGAGGCGGAGGCGAGGCCCGAGAGATTGAACCAGGATTGGGCCACGTTGAACAGGGGAACCTGAAGCAATTCGAGTGATTGGACCTCGATTCCGACCGCGTCGACCGCCGCCGATAGGTTGGACACCTCACCGACATCGAGTTGTCCGAAGCCGCTGTTCCGGGCCACAGCGATCATGCCCTGATCCGCATCGGTCTCGACGATGAGCCCCGCATCCTCCGCGATCAGAACCAGATCGGTGGCGGCGATGATTCTGGCTTGCAATGCTTCGCTGCCATCCCCGCGTGCAGCGATGCCGATGTGATTAATCAAATTCGTCTTGCCGGTGATGGACTGCGCTGCATCGAGTGGGGTGAAGATGAGGGGTTGACGACTGTTGCGATGCCCGGTCGAGACATCGGGGATGACCTGCTGGACCGTGAGATTGGTTGACCCTCGGATGATGCCTACCTCGAGGTCGACATCGATCCAGTGAATCTCGATCAGATCCCCCGGGCCAGCCGAGATGCTGTCGGCGAGTTCCTCATTGATGACGACATTGCCCGGAAGAATATCCGAATATTGGAGACCACCTGAACCGCCGATCGCATCGAAGCCACCGGCGCCGGATCGCTCGGCGTCAAAGGCGTACCACGTGACCATTGGCTCGCCCAGACCCTGCTCGGTATGGAGCGCTGAAGCCATCAACGAAAGACCGGGCCGGACTCCATGAATGTCATCCCAGGCAGCGAGTTCGTCGGCCAGAGCATTCGCGCGTGTCTGATTCCATTCGGTCCACAGCGTGGTCAATGGATCCTTCCCGCGGATGAAAAAATCCGTATCACCGAGCGGTGCGAGGAACTGCTCATCCATGGTCGCATCCAGACTGTCTCCAATCACCAGGGAAGAGGTCACAATCGCGCTGCCGACCAGCAGGCCGACGATTACGAGAGCCGTGTTGCGCTTGCGCCGAATCAGGTTGTTCTTCGCCATCGTCGCGAGCATGCGATGTCGGCTGGACAACAGCCATTGGACCCCGGTCCAGGTCACCAATCCGGCGATCACGGACAGCCCGGTCGAGGTCAAGGTACGGCCCAATCCCCAATCCGAATCGGCCGACTGTGAGCCGAAACTCAGGAAGGCGACCAAGATGATCGCGAACAGACTTGAGAAACCCGTCGCCAACTGTCGAGACAGCGTCCACGGTCCGGCCAGCGACATCGCCAAGCCTCCTTACTCCTCTTCTCCGTTGAGATTGCCGATGCCACCCGTGATCACAGAGTCCTGGATCGTGATGTTCTGAGTGATGTTCTGCACGGCGGATTGGTCCAAGTCTGACTCTGCCTCGGAAGGCTCCTCTGAGTCGGACTCTGGTTCGGATCCACTGTCCTCGACGATTCGACCATCGAGCATGACGATGATTCGAGAACAGCGGGCTGCGACAGCGGGGTCGTGGGTGACGAGCACGATCGTGACACCTCGTTCGGCATTGAGGTTGATCAGCAGGTCGAGAACCTCGTCGCTGGTCTTGGTATCGAGATTACCGGTCGCTTCATCGGCGAGGATGACCGCTGGACCGTGTACATATGAGCGCGCGATCGTCACCCGCTGCTGCTCGCCGCCGGACAATTCCGCGGGAAGATGGCCGGATCGATCCTCAAGACCGACCGACGCCAGAGCATCGAGCGCCATGCTGCGCGCCTCGCGGGGTGAATTGCCCACCATCAGAAGTGGCAGTTCGACATTCTCTACCGCGGACAGAACCGGCAGGAGATTGAAGGACTGGAAGATGAAGCCGAGCTTGGTTCCGCGCAGCGTGGTCAGTTCGCGGTCACTCATTGAAGAGAGGGGAGCGCCGTTGACAAAAACCTCGCCAGAACTGATCTCATCGAGCCCTGAAAGACAGTTCAGGAGGGTCGTCTTGCCACAACCGCTGGGTCCCATGACGGCGACCATCTCACCCTCTTCGAGTTTCACGCTGACCTTGCGCAGGGCTTCCACCCGGTTCGTTCCGGTCTCGTAAATCTTCCACAACTCCCGAGCTTCAAGGACGGTGGGCATGATACGGTGACGACGGAGCAGGGATATAACTCCCCGGCTACAGCCGGGTGCTGATGCTCACCTATGATGTGTTGCTGTTCGGGCCACTGCGCGACCGCTTTGGCAGCCGATCGCTGCGAGTGGAATTGGAGCCGGGCATCACGGCGCGGCAGTTGCTCGACCATCTCTCAATCGATATAGACGTCGTGAAAGTCGCCATCGATGGCACGATTGTCTCGATCGATAGCGTCTTGTATGCGCAATCAGAAATCGCCATTCTTCCACCGGTTTCAGGCGGTTGAAGCGCCGTAACGTTGAATGAGGGCCGACCGACAGCGCGAGATGGTGAGAACATGGCGTTCGGCACACAGGAACTCGTCATCGTATTGGTAGCATTCTTCATCTTGTTCGGTGCAGAGCGTCTGCCGAAGTTGGCCCGCTCACTCGGTCAGGCCAAAGGAGAGTTCCATGAAGGCCTGAAGGATGTCAAGAATGTGGGTGACCTCACAGAGGATGATCTTGATCGTGGAGGCCGCACCGAGGCCGCAGCCCTCGCCGAGAAAGCTGAGGAAGCGGGAGTCGACATCGAGGGCAAAACCCCCGACGAAGTCGAGGAAGAGACATCCGATTGACCAATTGGAAACTCGTTTTTCCAATTGGAGAGTAGCCATTGATGATTACTGAATTCCAATTGAAGATTCAGGCTCTTTTCAGGCGCAGTGCCGATCCGCAATCCGGGCAGATCTCACCCTCGTCCCAGACTGCCTTGCACCCGGTGCATGTCAGAACATGATGACGAATCTCGGTCAGGCCATCCTGCACCACACCGCGCCATGGGTGACCGCATTCGGCGCATACATTCTGCATGCGGTAATCATCGGTGACCAAAGTCAGATCCAATTCGAATGCAAGAGCGAGAACATCCAGGTCGACATCGGACAGACCACTGAAGTCGCCCGTGTCTTTGGCAGCACGGGTCGCGGGGTCCAGACTGAGCGGCGCTTGAATCCGAGGACCTTGGGATTCGATCAGAAGAGCGCGAGAGGGCGATAACCGCTCGATCTCGGCCAGTTGACTCGGCGCACAGACCCCATCGAGCAACGCCTCGAGCGGCCAGGCGAGCAGGGCTGCAGTGTCGAGCACCTCCATGACGGCAGGTCGTCGTCGGCTCGCCATCAGCCTTCCGCACCCGACCCCGATGGGAAAGGGTCATGCCGCAAAGAGCACGCCTTGGCACCATGGGCCTGCTTCCCGCCTCTTTCTGGACAGCATGGGACGCTGTTGTCATCTGGGCGACCGATCTCGGTCTTCCAGGCCTAGCTGTCCTCTCCTTCACCGAGGCCTTTGTCCAGCCGATTCCCCCCGAAGCGCTCACCCTGCCGATGTTCAACGCCGCTCAGGGCGATCCACTGATGATCTTCCTGATCTGGCTGGTCGCCACTGTGACCAGTGTCGCCGGGGCGGTGGTCGGTTGGTGGCTTGGACGCCGTCTAGGGCGAGGTGTAGCTGACCGTTTCATCGCCAATCGCCATGTGCGCAGGCTAGAGACACTGACTCGGCGCTACGGCGAGATGGGAGTCTTCATCGCCGCTCTCAGTCCGATCCCCTACAAGGTGCTGGCCTGGGTTGCAGGTATGGGTGAGATGGACCGTGCGCGCTTCATCTACGCTGGTCTTCTAGGCCGCGGTCTACGCTTCGGCATCGAGGCGATTGTGATCGGAATCTGGGGGCCTGAGCTGTTCGCGCTACTGAATGAGTGGTGGGTATGGGTGATTGTGAGCGCGCTTGGGATCGTCCTATTCATCCCCGCGAAGCGCTGGTGGGATGGCCTGCTCGACGAAGAGGAATGAACCGAACGCCTCATGAACCCGATTCACCGCGGCAGGCTTGTCGCTCGCGTGGTGTAGCTAGGCCCATCATGGTGGGTTTTCATCCCGCTGACCCGGGTTCGAATCCCGGCGCGAGCACCTCAATATGTATCGATAAGAGTCGGTGCTCGGCCGGGATTCGCCCGTTCCGTATCACTTCTGATAATGCCTGTTGCCTACTGCCTCTCGCGGTAGGAGGCGAGCATACCGGAGAGAAGGATGCCGAGCACGATACCGACCTGGATGCCCTGACTGCGTGCCCCATGCCCGGCCAGATCGCGGAAGGAGAAGGCGAAGGCGATCGTGATCGGCCCACCGAGGAATATGAAACGGAGCAGCCAGCGCGCGGGTGTGGGCGCCTTGCCGACCGGGCGCAGCGTGACTGAACCCTGCTTCAGCAGCAATTCCCAATCGAGTTCCCGCTCGATCTGGCGCAGTCGTTCGATGACCATCGGACGCAATTTCGGAATCGTCTTGGAGTGCAATCCACGACCGGTGATGATGCGGACACGTCCGACCCACTCACGTGAGGCGATGATTTGCTCGACCACGGTGCGCGCCTGTGGCACGCCGAGTGCATGGAGATCCACCGTCAGCACACCCCTGTCACGGCGGATGTGACTCGCTGTGGTCCACGGCTGTTCGGAAGCCCATGGCAGGGCTTGGGCCTCCTCCTCCACAGGCATGAACAGGATCTGGAGTCGGTCCAACGCGTCCACTTCGGTCTCTTTCGAAGCGAGCCTGCGACTGCGTTCGACATAGCGCACTGAGGTGTAGGTCAGAATCACCACCGAGGTCACGACACCGACCAGAATGCCCACTCGAAGGGAGGCGCCGAGGTCATCGACCTCGATCCCGGTGGAGAAGATGTGCATGAAGAAGGTCATCGTGCCGATCATCGTGCCGAGCACCGCGGACAGGACGAACAGGTCACGCACGCGCAGATCGACCATCATCGCGGACGGGGTCCCTCACGCTATCAAAGGGTCGGAGCAGTCCGAGGCACCGAAGCGCATTAGACCCGGAGCGGCTACGTGCAGGGCATGGAGCCGGTCTACCGCAATGGGCTGCCGGACCGCAGTCGGGAACGCAAGGTGGGTCTGTGGATCGCCGGCATCAGTGGCTTCTATCTGATCTCGATGTTTCTCGTGCCGGCTCTGATGCCGGCCGACACCATTCCCGAGATGTCGGGCCGAGCCAACATGCTCGACTATGCGAGCGAGGATTCCTGGGGCAATGAGAACCACTCCGACGATGGCGCAGTCGGCCATAACCAGAGCGCGCATGGGGGAACATTCGCCTGGAAGGAGTTGAATCCCTACTACGCTTTCGTCTACGGTTTCGGCGACCTCAACTGCCATCAGAAACACGATCGGTCCTGGGCCATCAACGGCAATCAGATGCCGGTCTGCACCCGAGACGTGGGCATCTTCGCAGGCCTCGTTCTCGGCGGGTTGCTATTCTCACGCAAGGGGTTGAATCGATGGACGCTGCGCGACACCTTCCTGACCTTGCTACCCGATAATCGCTCCGAGGCCCTCTATGTCAATGATCGACGGATGAAGGCGATGCTCGCAATCGGTTTCCTGCTCGTCCTGCCCTTGGTTCTCGATGGTGGGACTCAGGCGCTGACCGCCTATGAGTCCATCAATCCGATCCGACTCGCGACTGGCATACCATTCGGCTTCGTGCTGGCGTGGTTCTTCGCTTCGAGCCTGTCTTCTCGACCGGCCAAGTTCGATGGCGATGCCAGTCGGGTGCGCCTGCCCGCCGACGCTCGTCTGATGACCGATGCTCCGACCGAATCGACGCCTGCGGAGAACGAGTGATGACCGATCAGGCGGCGCCGTCCTGCCACCATGCAAGCAGCGCTTGGCGTGTGGCAGGAGGTTCGGACCCAGACCGACCCGATCCAAGCAGGCCGAGACGAGCGAGGCAGGCATCGGCTTCTACCGGACGTGAGCCGAGCACAGCGGCGAGGCCATGCTTCCAGGAACTTCCAGGGTGATCACGCCGCCATTCGGACAACGCCTCCTTCAACGGCCAGATCGCCAGTCCCACGCGGCCGAAGGCCTGCCAATCGGGCCGCAGCTCAGTACGGGGGGCGTCGCTGCCCGTGATCGGTCTGTGGACGCGCACCCAGCCCGATTGTTCATGCAGGAACTTGACCATGCGCTGGGTATGGCGCTCGGTCACCATGCGCACGGGGCCCAGCCATCTTCGAAGTTCAGAGATTTCTGCGCCGGGCAGCAGGGAGAGAGTGCCGACGATCGAGAGCACGGCATGGCTCAGCGGGTCGTGAGGCGCGTCCATCCGCGGGGGTGCGTCAGATGCCTCCACGGCCTCTGTGTACATCTTCGCCGCATCCCTGACAATCTCCCATGGCTTGGCGCCATCGAGCCAATTCTGATTGCTCCGCCTTGGTTTCACCTCGAAGACATCCAGGGTGGTCTGGCCTCTTTGAGCGACCATCGCCTGACCGAGCATGCACAGTTCGACCTCCTCGGCTGAGAGATTGAGAGGGGTGGGCCGGTCATGCAGGAAACGTCGGATCTCGTGGGCGAGTCGCTTGCGCAACTCCTTCTTCGTGCCGTGATTCAGAATCGGTCCGACCACGACGCCGAGGTCGAAGGGTGCAGGCATCGGCACCTCGCCGCCGAGCAATGCATGGTAACCTGCACGAATCTGGGTCTGATAGGCATCGGTTTCGAAGTATTCCTGCTTGTCGAGACTGATGAGGCGCAGCGTGCCCTTCTCGATGCGCGTCAGGGCGGCTTTGGGATCACAATCGACCCAGATGCAGAGGTCGGGAATCAGCGCCGCTGCGTTCATTCGAGCGACCGCCGCAATCCCCAGGTCACCGACCACGCCCTGGTAGACCAATGAAGAGTGCACATTGCGTTCGCTGACGACGACGCGCCCTCGACCCAGACGCGGGCGGATCCAGGTATGGGAGTGGTCCATGCGGTCGGCGGCGAAATAGACCGCTTCGCGCACCGGCCCGGCCTCGCCGGTCCGAACCGCTTCGACGGCGAGCAGACCGAGTTCCGCATCACGCCGCGGCTCGGCGGTCACATCGACTCCAGAGAAAGTGAACTCCTTCTTGAGGATCTCGGCGATCATCTGCGTGGCCAGGCCCTTGCCGGAGCCATCGCCACCCTCAACGGAGATGAGGTACATCGATTCACCTCTAATCCTCATCCGCTTCGATGTCGGCGAACTGATGTTTGGTCGAGGCCAGCATGCCCATGCCTACGAGGATGAGCAGCGGTCCGATGAAGATGCCACCACGGCTGAACAGCGCCAAACCGCACAGGTATTGGGTGCGGCGGTAGCGCTGGCCTCGCTTGATCTCGGCCGCACCGACGAATCCGAGCAGAGCGGAGATGATCGTCAAAGAGGCGATGACCGTCGCCAACAGAACCGCCTCCGCGAGGTGGCTGTCACGCCGTAGATCCTCCTCGACAAGGCCCTCACCGGGGGTCAGTGTGAGGGTCAGATCGGCCTGATCACCGGGGCTGAAGGTGATGCGCAGGGTCTGATTTCCGGGATGGATGACCTCGAGGATCAGCGAGTCCCGCGGCACCGAATCCATTCTGAATCGACCATCTCGGTTGGTGAATGCCTCATGGCTGGTCGCCACGCCATCGATGTCGAGAATCACGACGTGGACCCCTTCGACAGGTTCTCCACCCGTCTGATTGACCTCGTCCAGTGCGGAGATGATCTGGCCACTGACCATCTCCTTGTCATTCGACGTGAACAATGAACTGTCGAGCACATCCTGAGGGTCCGCAGCGAATAGCAGAATTCCGAACCACAGGCCGAGCAGGCTGCCGACGAGGATCAGGCCAATCGCCACGCTGGTCACCCATTCGAGATCCTCGGACTCCTCGGAGCGGATCACGGCCTTCTCGACCTCCTCGTCGAGGTCGAGGCTGACGACGAGATCCTCTTCCTCATCGCTCATTCCGCAGGTCCCCCATCCTCTGGGTCGGGCTCGCCGTCCTTCAAGTTCATGGCGAGCAATGCGAGAACGACCAGAACGAGAAGGCCGAGAATCGGCAGCGCCCAGACATCCGTTCGGCCCTCAGCGAGAGTCGAGGAACCCTCCTCCGGAATCTCTGGCTCGGGTTCAGGTTCGGGTGAAACGAAAGAGATGTGGTGCATCTCGGTCCAATTCTTGCCGGTGATCCACAGCGAGTCCGTCTCTCGGTCCCAAGCGATGCCATTGAGCACATGCCCGCCTTCAGGTTTCAGCCCGGAGGCATCGATATGCAGCACGACCACCCCGGACATAGAATCGATGCCGACGATCACCTCACTCTGGTAGACATTGGCGAGAAGCAGCCCTTGATACCATTCCAATTCGTTCAGCCGATAGAGCGGTTCACCATTCAATGTCACATTCACCGTGCCCTCCACCTCAAAGGTCGTGGCGTTGCGGTAAGTGAGAACATCCGAGCCATCGGACATAATCAGGCGTGAGCCATCGAAGGCCAGACCCCAGCCTTCCCCGTCAAAGGTGTGATTGCCGGTCGCTTCGAAAGTGTCGTAGCGATAGCGGTGAGCGACGCCCTTCTGCCAGGTGAGTTGGATGATCTCTTCCCCGACGAGGGTGATGCCCTCGCCGAACTCTGTCTCATTCAGGTCGATGCTGCGCAGAACCGTGCCGGTCTCGACCTCTACCTCGCGCAAGGTAGACACCCCGCGAAGGCCGGTCGACTCGAACAGTCGACCCTGATAAAACTCCAGACCCTGGGTGTAAGCCCCTCCATCGTGGGGCACGGTCTGCTCGACCTTCACGATCAGGGATTCAGGCCGTTGTAAGGCATCCTCTTCAGGCTCTGAATGGCCCGTGGGCAGCAGACTGGAAAGCAGCAGGAGTGTGAACAGAATGGCGCTCCACCTGCGTCCAGCCCCGACCATGTCCGAACAATGCTCCATCGTGTGTTAAATACCTCTTCGGACGGAAGATTGCGTGGAACACGTAGTGTTCCTGTGAGGTCTGGAAATGGCGGCTGTCAATCGATCCCGAAGTCTGTTCCTCACACTGGTCATGCTGCTCGCTTCTCTGGCCCCGCTCGCCGCCGCTGAAGAGGACCCTGAACAGCCTGAGACGATCAACTCGATCGCCTATGGTCTGGAGGGCTTCGACCCCTCGACGATGGGCAAGTCCTATCTCTACGCTGGAGAGGATGGAGAATCGATTTACAGCGCGACCCGATTCCTCAAGCAACAGTGGGCTGCCGATGATTATCCAGGCCTGGTGCTTCCCTTCGAAGAGGGCCGGACCGGCGGTCGAAGTGCTGGCCGCGCCTGTGAGAATGCGTGGACGGCCGGCCAGGTCGGTCAGGTACAGACCACGGCGGGCCTGATCACGGTCAGTGCGATGCACGTCACCATGAACTCCGCGATTCTGATCGAGAACGGACAGACCGTCTCCTCGACCACTCTGAACAATATCGGCTCAACCTGGGAGACGACCATCTTCCCCACCGATACGAACTACTTCGGCACCGCGCCGGACGTTGACAACAACTGTCAGATCGAGATCGTCATCTATGCCATCGATGGCGGTGGCAACACGGGCGGCTACTTCATGCCGAGCATGGCGTCGAACCGCGAGGTGATCTACGTCGACATCGACGACCTGTCGTGGCGCAACACGATTCTGGCTCACGAATTCCAGCACCTGCTGCACAATGCGCGAGACCCGTTCGAGTACATCTGGATCGATGAGGGCAATGCGGACATGGCGGCCTTCCTCTGCTTCGGCGCCTCCGGGACGGTCATCGGCCACGCCAATACCTGGACGCAGAACGCGAGCGCCTCGGTTCGCTGGTGGAATCAGCGCCTCAGCGACTATGGAGCCGGCTTCTTGTTCATGCTCTTCCTCGCCGACAATCTGGGTGGCGGCACGGCGATTCGTCAACTCGTCGCCGACAGTCGGACCGGCGGTGCTGGCATCGTTCAACTGGCCAATACACTGGGACCCGGCGCCACCCCGATCGGCACGACGATGTCCGACATCTTCGCCAACTTCACCGCCTCGGTGGTGCTCGATGACGGCACTCAACCCGAATTCGGCCTCGACAATATCGACATGTACGAGTCCTGTGGCGGCGGTCAGTTCTGCCGCTTGCAACTCAGCGGTTCAAACCTGAACTGGGCCACCATGTGGGCGAGCGGGTCCAAAGACACCGAGGGCTGGGGCGTGCACGCCTTCCGCTTCCTGGACGGCACGGGCTCCCCCCTCAACATCATGGTTCAGCCGACCGAATTGGGCTTCTCGGGCTCCATCCTCAAGCATGATGCTGCGGCCGGAACATGGTCGATGGAGCGCCTTCGCTTCGACCCGGTCACGGGAATCGGTACCGCGCTGGTGCCGAGCTTCGGCAACGTGACCGATGATGTCTATCTCATCACGTGGTATGAGAGTCAGGTCGATGATTGCGACTACACGAGTCCGAATTGCAACTTCCCCGGTGGCATCGCCTATCCGATCTCCCAATTCGAGGTCTTCGCCGGACTCATCACCCAACCGGCCGATATCGCCGTGACGCAGGAGTACACGACCGACCGCGATGGCGATGGTGATCACGACACCCTTGAAGCGACCATCGAGGTCACCTCCTCGGCCTTCTATGAGGTGCTCGACATCTCCATCGATGCCTATGTCAACAATACGCTGATGGACAGCATGAGCCTCTCGGTCGAAGCGGGCAACAACATCGCCGTCAACAATACCGTGTGGTTCACACCCCCCTGGGATGGCGATTGGACGCTGCACTTCAGCATGCGAAATCAGATCGGTGAACTGGTCGACGAGGCGCTGACACTTCCACTCGCCCTGTCCAACATGGCGCCGGTCGCCGTAGGCAGTGTGGCCAGCAACATGACCCAGACCTGGCTCGGACTGCAGTTCTTCGGTGCGGGCTACGACCTCTGGGGTCTCGGCCTCACCAATGCCTCCTTCACTCATAATGAGACGCCGGTGGGCTACCTCTGGGACTTCGATGATGGGTTTGCAGGTTCTGGACTGAAGGACCCACTGCGATCCTGGCAGACCCCGGGCTCGTACAACGTGACGCTGCGGATCATCGATCAGGGTGGCCGTCAGAGCGCGGTTCAGGGTTGGATGATCAATGTATCCGATACCCAAGCGCCACTCGCGCGCGTCGACATCGGCTCGCCACCGTCGCCTCTGAACGCGACGCCCTATCCACTGCTGACTTCTCAACGCGTGGTCTTCTCCTCTGCGCGAACCGTGGACAATGTGCCGCTGAGTCAACTCACCTTCACATGGGACTTCGGCGATGGTGTGATCGAGATCGGTCAGGGACTCACGGATGTCAGCCATGAATGGGCGATCGGCTCCTCCAATGGTACGTCCTACACCCTGACTTTGACCGTGGATGATGGAACATTCCAGTCCAATGTCAGCCATACGATTCTGATCATGAACAGGGTACCGCGCCAGATCTGGTTCGAGAATCTGACGACGAGCACACTCACGCCTCTTCTGCTGCCGACCATCTTCACCGATCAGGATGGAACGATCATCACGACGAACTGGTCATTCGATGAGAATGTCAATCTCGACGGCGGCATCGTGACGATGGCTTCGCCGTTTGATCAGATGCAGAGTTGGGATGCGAATCCGACGCCGGCCTGGTCCTCGCCAGGTCTGAAGAACGTGACCATCTCGTATACGGACGATGCCGGCGACACCTCGGTGATGGTGCTTGGAGTCACCGTGCTGAACCAGCGACCGGTGGCCATCTTCATGCGCCCGGACGACGGCACGACAATCACGCCCTACACCTTCGACAGTTGGCAATCCTTCGACCCAGACAGCTCAGCGAGCCTCGTGTACAACTGGACGATCACGGGCATTCCGCAATCCTTCACCATCCCTCAGGTGACGCATACCTTCACCGAACCGGGTCAATACACCGTGACGCTGATCGTCACCGATGGTCTGGAAGTACCCTCACTTCCGAAGAGTTACATCATCCACATCGCCAATCCGCTTCCCGTGCCGGTCCTGACCGTTCGGGAAGCCTGGCTGAACGGTGAACCGCTGACGGTTCCTGGCTCGGGATCCGTCACTTACGATTGGCGCCGAACCTTCACCGAAGAGGGTGATATCTTCGTTGCACCGGGCACCGTGCTGCACTTCTCCTCGGCTGGCTCACACGATGCGGACGCCGAGTTCGATGGCATGCTGAATCCCGA
>Ga0066376_10004341_pt1 | contig 12346 bp, 11 predicted proteins | sample Knorr_S15_td_Bot_FD_77009 | JGI IMG/M metagenome (GOLD analysis project Ga0066376, IMG submission 77009) | Marine microbial communities from Southern Atlantic Ocean transect - Knorr_S15_td_Bottom_ad_5009_LV_A | ecosystem: Environmental > Aquatic > Marine > Oceanic | place: Southern Atlantic... | reverse complement strand
CTGCAGCATTGGTCATTGAATTGTGGTAATTCCGGAGACGATTTGATAATTCCGATATTGGCAGGTGACGGCCCTTGCATCCACCGATTTTGACGATTACAATGCGTTAGAATGTTGAGTATTCTAACTGGCATGTGCGGTCACAAGACTCAACTGTATTAGTAGTGCGACTAGTCCTCGATCAGCTCTGTATTCCGAGGTCTGTTCGAGCATGCGGTCGAGCTCATCCCTGGCATCTGGAGGGGCCGGCGACGCGCAGCGAAACCTATTTTGTGCTAGAAATCATCAAGTTCGATCAATTCCGTCTTGGTCCAGTCCAAACTCTACAAGCAATTGCGGACAACTCCCGACCCCGTTCAGCGATGCTCTCCTCGTTGAACTGACCATCCCCCCATCTGGACAAAAGTTGCTTGTTCAAGTAGAGAGTGCTGTGTTCCGCTAGTCCCGCCTGCTTCTTGGTCCAAGACCCGTTTGAAAGTGAGGGATTCAGTATCTCGGAAACGAGGGTAATATTTCCTAGCGAATGAACAAGCCGGTCTCTTTTCGATACCGCTCGTAGATTCTGCTCTTGGTCTTCATAAACTTCCATCGGCCAGTGAGCTGCCCAGTTCTGTGGCATTATGTGCTCCATCGTAAGCGCTCCTCTTGGAACATTCTGCTCTTCAGCTTTCGATGACCTCATCTCTTCTTCAATTCCTTCGAGGATGACGCGCAATCGCCCTCGCGTGAGTAACCTGTATAGAGGAAGTTCAGAAAGCGCATCCCTGAATCGCGCATCGTCCGGCCAAAGGCGAGACTCCGATTTTTGTGATCCGAGAAACTCTACGATGAGATCACCAATCCCCTCGTCACGAACGCTGAGAAATTCAAGCAAGTCAACGGTCAAACGATTATAGTCTTTTGTGGTCATTCTACAAGCCGTTCTGCGAATAAGGTAGCTTTCCAGCGCTTCCAAGGCCCTCTTCTTCTGGCTTTCAGAGACCGTCGAGTTAACACTCATTATGTCGAGCAGTACGGGCGTGATCACTCCAGCTTGCATGACACCCCATCTATAAAAGAAGGTCCCTTCTGAACTGAAGGAATCATACGACTCAAACGACGCGAACGTGTCTCCGCAATTCGAAAGAGCCCCAGCAATATCACCAATCGGCGAATCTGATGAATCTACGAGCTTGCGAAATGACGGAAATACTTGTTGAGACGGTACCTCGCGGATCAGTTCTCGAATGAGCCAATAGTTAATCATCACATCGACTCGAGGCCGACGTAAACGACCCTGCGTTACTTCTTTTCTCCACCACGCAGTTTCAAATTTTGACCAATGCTCGTCATGAATCAAATCAGGATCTAAACCACGTCTAGCAGCTACTTGAAGTAGATAGTTCTTTATAAGATCAGACGCCAGTAGCGGGGTGCCGCGAGCATTCAAGGTTTCAAAGATCACATATGAATCATCTTTGTCCTCAAGATCTATGACTACTAGCTCTAACAAACCGCTCAAAACAGATACGAGATTTTCTGCGCGCATTGAAAAAACTTCCGTTGACGTTATCCAGTGCCGTATCTGATCCCGAAAGTAATCGTGGGCTTGAACTATCAGTGAATCTGAAAAATCGGTTGTATCGTATCCATTTGTCATGGCCGCGCGGAATGCATCACGATCATTTGCTGTTGGCCACAGCTTGAATCGATCATCCCCAACTGCAAAGTCCTCGTCATTCAAAACCAGCTTGGATAATCGTTTTGCAGGCATCGTTAACTCTAACTCCTCCAGTATCTCCTGCGCTGCATCGAGTAATATTTGAAGCGTGGTCATTCTTTGCTGACCATCAATAATATCCCTCCGGTCAAGCTCTGACGTAATAGTTGGTATTTGTTGGATCACCACTGCTCCCAGGAAGTGAGTTCCAGCCTCCTCCTCGGCGAGTTTGGGATTATCCGGGTGTCTTTCTTGAGCTTCCTCCAAGCTCTGGGCGAGATTTTGGATGTCCTCCCAAAGAGGATCCTACTGCTGCTCCATGCGCCACACATAAGGCCGCTGAAAAGTTGGTATGACATATCGAATGTCCTTTTGAAATATTTCCTTGACAGTGTGCTTTCCGGCTTTCATGAGTATGCTGGTTCTGCGGCCTTGACCCGCCGTTGGGCAGTCCGATTGCCTCCCGGAGCCCTCAGAGTCATGGGGGACATCGGCGTAAAGTCAATCAATAGCACATCGCGATGGCCCTCAGGTTCACCGGGAGCCACTTCGACAGGTTCCACATGATGGAATACATCATTATCTGAGACAACAACCGTGTCAAGGCAGTCGGCGAGAGTGATTCTCACCAGTGGCCGCATGTCATTGTCGGCCACCAGACTCGCACCACCTACTAACCGATGACGCCTCATCAGGTGGATGAAAGTGAATGGCTCACCATCCTTGTGGAGCATGTTCGGCGACGATACCCCAGGCAGACCCGACCGCGCCACAACTCGGATCATATGGACACCGACGTCCACCGGTGTCGACCAGATATCCTCTGTAAATGTGGTGTTGGAGAAATCGAAGAGGATCATCTCACGTAGAAATCCATTGGCCTCCATCTCCTTGGTCAGCCTCTCAAAGTTGCGAATCACGCCGCCATCAGTGGGATTCAGCTGGCGGTCCTGGGTGTACTGCGATATCGGTCGGGGCTCAACTAGATTCAGCCATGGTAGCAAAACGTACCTGGAGTGTCTTCGATATCGATTGGCGCTCTTGCAGTACTGGTCGAGAGGAAAAGTCTCGTAACTATCCAGTAGCAAGCTCAGCTCCCGCTTCAGGAGAGGCGAAATTGCCAGATCGCGCCCCTTGAAACAAGCGTAGCCCTGCCGTTCAAGATCGTTGCGGGGCCGGGGCTCAATAGAAATCTTCGGTCCATGCATCATCGGTTTTCATAAGGGTTCAGAGTCACCAAGTTATCTTGCTGATTCTCGACTCAGGCCGCAGAACGGCTGGCGGATTTGCGGCGAGCATTCGCTCCCCTTCCAGAAATCAACCGTTTCCAACCGACTCAGCCAGTCGTGTGAACCCGCGCTTGTTATAGGTCGGGTTGAGTCACTTATAGCTAGAACCTCTTTACGGGAGCGCTATAGATCCAAGCAAAATAGAACTCTTTCGCGGCACTATTGTTGCATTGCAGTCCGGGTGACGCCGTTGGATTGCGCTTAGGCTGTCGTCGAGTGCCCTGCGCACGGCATTAACCAGTGATGGCGGCGGGGCATAGGCATACCGACGTTACCGGTCATCTCTTGATATTGACGGAAAGAGCAGTCCGGGACTTTAGTATGAATACTCTTCATGTATTTCGAACTCAATCGAAATCGTTTATGTACCTCGGGCGGGAATCGAACCCGCACGTCCTTACGGACATACGATTTTGAGTCGCATGCGTCTACCAATTCCGCCACCGAGGCAGGTAGATCAACCGGAATTGCACGAAGTGTACTCGTTCAAGATCCGGCGGGCGCGCATGTTAGCCCTAACTCCATTTTAAAGCAACGGATCACGAGGGTTTCACACTTCTACAATATCGGGATAACGCCTGAGCCACCCAAGTTGTCTGGCCGCCCAGAGGCCGATACAAATCGCTTCGGCGGCGTCATGGCGCAGTGAGGTTGGTCGTTTTGCGTCGGACCACGCGATAATCTTTCGAGCGAGCGAGATAGCGTGCTTTTTTGCGTCGCCCCCCGGCCGTCGGTGACGACTCAGAAGCAGATCACGGCGCCAACGTTCTGCATTTATCTGAAGCAATCTGAGGCCGCGACGTTCTATCTCACTGATCCATGGTGTGGCAATATCGCCGCCCCCTTCGATAGCTACCACCTGAACACCGTTGGCATCGTTCAGTACGGAAAACGCCGCTTTTCGAAGGCGTGCACGGCTGCCGTAGTTTCGCGATCGGTACCAGATGAGTCGACCGTCGCCATCAAAAAGGGCCAATCCGGTTCGCAGGCCAAGGTCTATGGCGAGAAGAGATTCAGACACCGAATTGAGTCAGATGGTGGTCCAGGTGCTTGTACATCGCCCAGCTTTTTTCTTCAGCAGTCCATTTTCCGAAGAGGGGGTGCTGACTTTCCTTGCGTCCGAGGACGCGCATGAATTTCAGAGAATGAAGGAGGCGATCTTTTTGGCGATCAAAGTCCTCGGGCTCAGTCATGACGTACTGAGCGTGCGTGCGGCTGTTTTTTGGATATGGCTTGTCTGAGATTACCATTTTCTTGATCATCCCACTCATCAACTTGAATATGAACGGTGTACCCTTCAGATCCTTACCATTCGCGACGTCTTGCACTTCGGCACAGTGCGCCAGCATTTGCGCAACCGTCATGGATCCCCATTCCGGCTGAGTGTTATCGGTCAGATTGTCGATTCTGCTGCACATAACTTCAAATGTGGCTTCGTCGTACAGATCTTTGCGTTCCATGGAAGGCTCAGTTCGAATGAATCAGAATCAGATCTTCCTGGGGCGGAGTGAGCCACTCAGCGCCATTATCGGTAATTACGGCCATTTCTTCCACGGATATCGTCTTTGTCGTCGAATCGGAGAGCTGCCACGAGTGAAAACCGTCGAAGGCGAAAGTCATTCCGACTTTTAATACTTGTGTGGGACTGATGGTCAGCTCACGTCCCAATCGGCCTCCGCTCAATCCCGGTCCGCTGTCGTGCGCCCAGTACCCGACAGGATGTCCCGTTCCCCACATCACGGGGATGCTCCCGTTCTGCTCCAGAACGATGCGCTGGGCCCTGTCGACCTCATTTCCTGTGGCGCCGGGCTTCATGGCGTCGAACGCGGCGCGGCTTCCAGCCCGCGCCGCTTCCCATTTGGTGATGGCGTCCTGGGGCGGCTCGGATTCGCCCGGCGCCAACACGTACGCAAATCGCTGAATGTCTGTCACCCAGCGATCGTAAACGCGGATACCGAAATCTATCTGGATGAAATCGCCCGGTTGAATCACCCGGTTCGTCGGATGGGAGTGGCCGCGGTCTTTCCCTGAGTTCACCGCGGGATTCTGTTCCGGAGCCCACCCGTCGCCAACGCCGAGTTCTGCCATCTTGGATTCGAGAAAATCGGCGATGTCTCTGTCCGTCGTCACTCCTCCAATTGCTGCCTCGTACGCCTCGATCTCCCACGCGGCAGTGACCGCAGCTGCGCGGCGCATAATTTCTATTTCGGCGGGCAGTTTCACAGACAGCCAGCTTCTGATGAGTGTCTCGCCCGATTTCATTCGCGCGGTCCAAGTGACGTCCAGCCCGTTCAGCATTGAGTCATACTGGGTGTGAGAGAGTCCATCGGAGATGGGACTTCGTCCAGTATTGATGCCAATGCTCCCGGGACTAAATCGTTCAAACTGCTCCTGTACGGTTCCCCAGAGTCCTACTCCACGCTCAATCCGAACCACCTCATCCATAATCTTCTTTTCTGCAAGTGCGGTAGCCTCGCCTGCTGGGGAAATAGCGATCGAATGCAGTCCATTTTCGCCGAGGAAAAACAGGAAGGCGGCGGATCCACCAGCATTCTCGCATCCAACATGCGCTGCCATGGGATCGTTGTTGTTTTCGCGGCAGATGATCATCCACGCGTCTATGTCATTCTCGCGCATGGCCGAGGGCAGCAGCGTAGCGATTCTCTCGGCCCGGATGTCGGGCCAGGGATCACCAGAAAAGGGGGCAGGATCGCTCGAACCAACCCCTGACGAACAGCCGGTCCAGAGAATCGGAAGAAGCACTACGACCAGGGGAATGAACGGATAGGATTTGGCGCGCAAAGTGGTGGTCCTGTTAATTGGAACTGGCATAAATATGCATGAATCGAATGATCGAATCTATGCCTTGCCTGAAGCGATCGATTCCAAAATGCTCGTTAGGGGAGTGGATGGCATCCGAATCCAATCCGAATCCCATCAACACGGTGTCCTGGCCCAAGATCCTCTTGAAATCGGCAACGACAGGGATGCTGCCGCCGCACCGGATCATGTAGGGTTTTTCTCCAAAAACGCCTTCCATTGCATCAGAGGCTGCCCTCATCGCAACACTGTCGGTGGGCACCAGTCCACCCTCTCCACCATGCAGATTGGTGAACGTGAGCTTCATGGTATCGGGAAGATATTTCTCGAAATGGGTTTTCAATTTGCCCGTGATTTCATCCGTGGTCTGTCCTGGGACCAGCCGGCAAGAAATCTTGACGCTGGCGCGGGCGGGAAGAACGGTTTTTGCACCCTCGCCCGTGAATCCCCCCCAGATCCCGTTACAGTCCAGCGTCGGGCGTGCGGTGGTGCCTTCAAGCGCAGTGTATCCCGCCTCCGTTTTGGATCGTGACGCTCCGACCTCGGCTACCCATTCATCGGCGTTGAACGGCAGGCTTGCGAAGGTCGCCCGCTCTTCGTCGGTCAACTCAATCACGTTGTCATAAAAGCCGTCGATGGTAACCCGGTGATTTTCGTCGTGCAGGTCCGCAATCATCTTCGCAAGAGCATTGATCGGATTTTCTATCGCGCCTCCGTACACACCCGAGTGGAGGTCTATTTTTGGGCCTTGTAACGTAATCTCAACGTACGCAAGTCCTCGCAGCCCGTAGGTGATCGAGGGCACTCCGTTTCCGAACAGGGCCGTATCCGAGACAACGGCTACATCGGCAGACAGCAGCTCACGGTTCGCCTCCATGAATGGGGGCAGATGAGAAGAACCGATTTCTTCCTCGCCTTCGAAGATGTATTTGACGTTCAAGGGCAAGTGACCGGCTGTCTTGAAATAGGACTCGGCCGCCTTGACGTGCATGAAGAGCTGGCCCTTGTCGTCGCACGATCCTCTCGCATACAGATTACCGTTCTTCACCACGGGTTCAAATGGAGCAGAATCCCACAGGTCCAACGGGTCCGGAGGTTGAACATCATAGTGTCCATAAACGAGGATGGTTGGAAGGGAAGGATCGATCAACTGCTCTCCATACACAATCGGATGACCATCGGTCTCCATGATGTCGACTCGCTCAACACCGAGGTTCTTCAGGTGGTCTGCTAACCAGGATGCAGCTGTCCGGATATCCGCGGCGTGCTCAGGATCTGTACTCACAGATGGGATTCGAAGGAAATCTTTGAGTTCATCGACGAAACGATCGAAGTGTGTTTCGGTGTACGAGAGGGCCTTTTCCATCGTGGAAGCGAGAAATGAAGTGGTAAAATTGTGGATGCGCAATGTAGTTCGCCCCGCCTCCAGAATCATAGCTAAAAGTGGGACTCGGCTTACAGTTCCGATTCATCCCGCCACCTTTTCAGGCGCCAGGAGGAGAGGGAATCTATCCTCACCAGATGAAAATTTACGTTTCCGTCGGTACGAAAAACGTCTCCCTGTTCGAGGGTCACCGTGAGGTTGAAAGAGCGTACGATCCGACTCTGGAGCAGGGGCACGAGTTCATCGCTGGTGATGATCTGATTCCACTGAAGGCGGATACCTGAGGAATTATGGAACAGGCGACGGGTTGTTTCGAGGTCCTGTGCGAAGCCCCATTCACGATCCACCTGTGCGTCAAAATCGTGCCACACGAAGATGAAAGCAGAATCCAGAAGGGGCTCGTAGAGTGAAAGATCTCTCAGTTCGTAGGCGTTTCGGAAGTTGGCAAAGAAGCCTTCTATGGTTGTCGGATCACCGAGCAGATCGCCGAATGGATTGCCATCTTCCAGAGCAGGTGCGAACGGATTGCATCCGGCGCACAGGACGCAAACGATAAAACGAAACCCTATTGAAAAAGAGCGGAGCATGTCACAATATCGTGACTACCCGGAGGAGCGTGCCACCTATTTCGTGAACTCTGCCTTCAGGTCGCTCCAGGACTGTTCATTTCCCAATTCCTGGTCAGTCCAATCCAGGAGAGCCCACAGTCCATCGGTACCCTGCTTGATGACCCACTGCATCCGACCCTGAACCTGCGTAGGCACTTCGGCTCTGCGGTGGTTGATGGTCAGTACATACGTGGCGTCAAAGACAAATTCGTCCGCGCCAAGGAGCGTCAAGGTTTGATCGTTCAGCTGGAGGTTATGTCCGGTGTTCAGAGCTGCGGCAGCGGTTAGAGCCGTAAAGTACTGTTCCTCCTGGGCCCGCGACCATGAGAAAAAAACGGATTCACGCGCGAGTGCTGAAGCGGTTGGACGAAAGACGAAATCGTCAGCGAGTGATCTTCTGTAATTGAATGTGTTGAGCTCTGACACCGCATTTTGAACGTTTTCGATGACTTGCTCGGGCGTATCAGGTTGAACGTAGGAGCCGGAATTCTCCAGGGGTGTCTCCGAATCTCTCGTCGAAAAGAGAGAACATCCTGCCAGCAACACTGCCACTGCAGAAAGAGAAAGAATGGCCCTGCTACGTATCATGATTTACAACCATTGGGCAGGATGGAGAGTGGAATGCTCTAATCCACCTCATAAATATATTGATTTATTCCGCTACTGGGCGACGAGAAAGGGTTCAAGAGCTTCATCGACACTGCGACTTCCCTCTACCCATGAGCATATCGTTTGCATCACGCGGTCGAGAAGAACATCCGGGCATGAAGCACCGGCCGTCAGCAAGATGTTAATTGGCGTAATCTCGGGGAGCCAGTCCCGTGTTTGAACTACTTTTTTCTGTGTCAGATCAAAGTGTTCGATGAGATCTTTCTCAAGCAGGCTCTCGTCTCCACTGATGAAGTAGGTGGACATCCGTTCCTCACACAACTCCACCAAGTGGCTGGTGTTAGACGAATTTGCACCTCCGACAACAATGGCCAGGTCAGCACCGTGCTCAATGAGCGCTCGTGTAGCATCCTGGTTTTCGTTGGTTGCGTAGCACAAGGTGTCGCTGTTGTCCGAAAAATGCTCGATTCCATCCTCTCCAAATCGGTCCTGCAGTGCGCGCTTTAGCAGTTCGGCAATTTCTGTGGTTTCAGTCGCCAGCATTGTGGTCTGATTCACCACGCCGAGACGAACAAGGTCTCTGGAGGGCTCAAACCCCTCGCTGTACCGGTCTTCAAAGTGTTCGAAGAAATACTCGCGGTCCACATCGCCGCGAATAACGTTGGCCAATTTGGAGGCTTCTTCAAGATCTCGAATGACGACGACGGGCGCTTTCGATTTGGCGTGGGAGAATGTCGCCCGCGTCTCCTCATGATATCGTTTTCCGTGTACGACGACGGTGTAATTCTTTGATCCTATGCTCTCGGATCGGGTCCAGACCTTTTCGACGAATGGACAGGTTGTATTGAAAGCCGCCACGTCTACTCCGATGTCCGAGAGGCGTTGCTCGGTTTCCAAGGTCGTTCCGAATGCGGGAATGATGACGATATCGTCGGCATCAAGCTCATCGAAGGGAATGAGCTGCTCTCCACTTGTCGTTCGAAGAAAACGGACGCCGCGCTCTTTGAGGTCTTCGTTTACGTGGGGATTGTGGATCATTTCCGACAGCAGAAAAACCCGCCTGCCGTTGGCAGTTTCCAGGGCCTGGTAGGCGATCTCGATGGCATTCTCGACGCCGTAGCAAAATCCAAAATGCCTCGCCAACTTGAAGCGGACTCGTCCAAAATCCAGAATGGAAGGAGAGAGGTCCTTCTTGCGTGGATCCTGAACGCGACGAGCCTCCTTGACCGTGGAAACTATCGGGCTGCGATAAAACGTTGGAACGTCGAAACGGCGAGCCATGGGTTGAGCATTCTTCTGAAATGATTCGGGGCCGTATTACGCCCTCGATCCAGCCGTGTTCAAGTACAACTGGCGATGGGTGGTGGAGATTGCTTAGAGTCTGCGTTCGATTCGCGGTTGGATATCCTTCTGCCAGGCCGCAAATCGGTTTTCGAACACAGCTTTTCTGGCTTCGCGCATCAACCAAACATAAAACGTCAGATTCTGAACCGACGCGATCTGCAGGCCCAATACCTCACTGGCGATGATGAGATGCCGCAGGTAAGCTTTCGTGAACTGCCTCGATGCATATCCTTCGAGTCCTGGATCGATTTCAGAGAAATCAGACTGCCATTTCTTATTTCTGATGTTGATGATGCCTTGCGTGGTGAAGAGCATCCCGTTTCGCCCATTCCTGGTTGGCATGACGCAGTCGAACATGTCGATGCCGCGAGACACGTTTTCAACAAGATTGGCTGGCGTGCCGACTCCCATCAGATAACGGGGCTTATCGGTAGGCAAAATCTCAGTCACAACGTCGACCATCGCGTACATGTCCTCCGCAGGTTCTCCTACAGAGAGGCCACCGATCGCGTATCCGGGGAAATCCAGTTCGACGAGTTGTGTTGCGGATTGGCGTCGAACTTCCGGATATACGACGCCCTGAACGATTCCAAACAGAGCTTGAGCGTGAGAATAGTGGCTCTGGGTCTCATGAAATCGTTTTTTGCAGCGTTCGGCCCATCGCACCGTCAGTTCATTCGACTCAATCGCATAAGCTTGGGTTGCATCGCCCGGCGGGCACTCATCGAGCACCATCATGATATCCGACCCGATGGACCGCTGGATGTCGATCACGGATTCCGGGGTGAACATGTGATACGAACCGTCAATGTGGGATTGAAACCGGGCTCCCTCTTCCGTCAGCTTTCTTCGCTTCGAGAGCGAGAATACTTGATAGCCGCCCGAATCGGTCAGGATGGGCCGATCCCAATTCATGAACGAGTGAAGTCCGCCTGCGGCCTCCATTACATCAGTGCCGGGGCGCAAATACAGGTGATACGTATTCCCCAGGATGACATCGGCGTTGATGTCTGATACCAGTTCTCTCGGCCAGACGGCCTTCACACTGCCAACAGTCCCCACGGGCATGAAAACGGGGGTCTCAATGATTCCGTGATCCGTAATGATGCGACCGGCCCGCGCACCCGACGGGTCTGTGTGTTCGAGAATGAACTCCATGCCAGCCGCTACTTGTTGATTCTCGCCGAATCGGCGGGTTGCACCAGCTGATTTTCACGCTCCTGCAGGCGAGCTTCCCAGAGAAGGAGCTCTCTTTCTCGCTCAGTAATCTGTTGGAACGACTCTGAAATGGCCTGCTCCCGAACTTCGAAAGGTGCCGATTCGATGCTGCCTCGTTCTTCAAAATACCGGCGAAACAGCCAGTTGTGTTTAGCGGCTTCCATCAGCTCGGCCATTCGAAACGCCCCCAGTTCGCCCCACACAACGGCGTTTTCGGCCGTCTGAGAGACCGCTTTCAGATCACCGGCTATGGCTTGAAGAGAATCTGTGGTTGCGAGCAAAGCCTCGTACACTGCGGGATCGTTCAGAAAACGAGCTAGGGTGCCATTGCCAGAGTCCGCTTTGGCCAGAATACGCTGGATGCCCGCTGTCGCTTCGCCCGCTAGATCAACAAGAAGCTCAGCGTTGGCTTCCGCAGAATTGGCCAGACTATTCAAAATTCTTCTCGTCTCGTTTGTTGTGGACACCATTTCCACATAGAGCGTGGAGTCGTAGACGATGCGCCCTAGCGTACCCTCACCTCGCTGCACATCGATCATTATCGTTTCAAACGCGATGGCCGCCTTTTCAAACGTTTGTACCGATGCAAGAGCTCGATCTGTTATTTCGAAAAGGTCGAACGGATCCTCACCAGGTAGAAAATCATCGGCTTCTGCGGGAGCATCAATTTCATCGGGATTGACCAGCACGATGAGCTGTTCTCCTACGAGGCCGTCACTCTTGATATGAGCCTTGGTGTTTTTACGAATGAGGTGACTTGCCCGCGTGGTGATGGACATCGTGACCACAATTTGGGCACCGGGTTGCGCGGGTAGCTGAACATCCTGCACACGCCCGACATTGATTCCCTGGAACTGTACCGAGGCGCCCTTCTGGAGACCCGCGACTTGCGTAAAGCGCGACTTCACTTCGATGGTGTCGCTGAAGAGGAAGGTCCGATTTCCGATGGTAAACAGCGCGACGATAAAGAGGATCGCTGCTGATACGATAATTAGACCCAATCGTGCAGATCGATTCATAGGTCGCTTTTAAGGTCGATGAGCATTTCCGGTGTCGCCTGTGGGTCGGATGGAATAATACGGTTCAAAGTGATTTCGCAGGGGCGATTCAGTTTCCAAAAAAGGTAGCGATCGCGGCGTGATTGTACCGCCGGACCTCATCAAGGCTTCCAGACGTTAAAAATCGGCCCTCATGCAAGAAATGTATGCTGTCGGCAATAATCTCAGCGCAGAGCAGGTCGTGCGTGATCGTAACGGAGGTTACTCCTTTTTCCTCGCGAAGTTTGACGATCAGTTCCGAAACGCTTCGTACCGATACTGGATCGAGCCCGGTCGTCGGTTCATCATACAGCAGAATTTCGGGTTCCATGATAATG
>Ga0066376_10004340_pt1 | contig 12348 bp, 10 predicted proteins | sample Knorr_S15_td_Bot_FD_77009 | JGI IMG/M metagenome (GOLD analysis project Ga0066376, IMG submission 77009) | Marine microbial communities from Southern Atlantic Ocean transect - Knorr_S15_td_Bottom_ad_5009_LV_A | ecosystem: Environmental > Aquatic > Marine > Oceanic | place: Southern Atlantic... | reverse complement strand
TCCTCGGAGTCGAGCCGGCGCCGAGTCCCAGTAGGCCCGCTGACGCACGAGGGTTCCGCTTCGCTGCAGGTTGTGGGCTTCGTACAGGGCCATCACCTGCGCCAGGTCGCGGGTTTCGTCGAAATCCTCGACCTCCCACTCCGCCTTGCCCAGACCGGCGTCAGGGCCCGCGCGACGGCCCAGGTGTTTGATGCGAAACCCGGCCATGGGCACGCTTCCCCACCCAAGATTCCGGTAAAAACGGGTGGGAATCGCCGAAAACAGGACGCTCGCCAGGTACCCCTGTCGACGCATCCAGGAGACCGCATCTTTCATCAGCGCACAAGCGTACCCCCGGCCTCTGAACTCCGGATCGGTGCATACACCCCCGATCCCGCCCATGCGGACAGCAGTGTCACCGATCCGTATTTCCCGGTCCCAGATCCTCAGAGTTGCCGCGATTCGGCCCCCGTCCTCCTCGACGACCCGGGTCTGCCCATACTGATAGCTCGAATCTCCGTGGATGTAGTGGCCAAAGCGCTCGTGCCCATCCGATCGGAATACCCGGCATTGCAGGTCGATCATCTCCGGCAGTTCTTCTGGTCGCGCGCCGCGAAGCTGCATCCTCCCCTCCCGTGGCTTGAGTCGATCGGTTAATCTAGGTATATCCTCTCAAAGAGTCATCTCAAATCGGCATCGAATCGCGCTCACTTATTTCGAGGTAAATCATGGAAGACACGAAGACTCCCGACGCCGACAGCGTCAGGAGCAAGGATCGCGCCCACGTCTGGCACCCGCTGTTTCAGCACAGCCAGCTCGACACTCAGGATCTCCTGGTCATGGCCGAGGCCGAGGGCTGCACGATCACCGACGCTGATGGCCGCACTTTCCTGGACGCCTACGCCGGCCTGTGGAACGTCAATGTCGGGTATGGCCGCAAGGAAATCACTCGAGCCGTGACTGAACAACTCGAACGCCTGCCATTCTATCCGCTGTCGCACATCAACGAGCCGGCGGCGCGTCTGGCGGAGCAGCTGTCCGAGATCCTGCCCGGTGATCTCAGCCACACCTTCTTTTCCAACAGCGGCTCTGAGGCCAACGAGACCGCGCTCAAGATCGCGCGTCAGTACGGGCGACAGAAGCATCCGGGCGAGAATCGCTACAAGGTGATCGCCCGCTATCAGGGGTACCACGGCTTCACCTTCGGCGCCCTCTCAGCCACGGGCCAACTCGGACGCCGCGTAAAATTCGAGCCGCTGGTGCCCGGCTTCTTCCACGTCGATCCGCCCTACTGTTACCGCTGCCCCCTCAAGCTCACCTATCCGGATTGCGGCATCGCCTGCGTGGAGGAGATCGAGGAGCTGATCCGCCGCGAAGGGCCCGAAACCGTGGCCGCCGTCATCGCCGAACCCATCATTGGCGGCGGCGGCGTCATCGTCCCGCCCGATGAATACTTCCCGCGACTGAGACAGATATGCGACCAGTACGGCGTCCTGCTGATCTTCGACGAGGTCATCACCGGATTCGGGCGGACCGGGAAGCTCTTCGCGTCCGAGCACTGGGACGTGGTGCCCGATATCGTCACCCTGGCCAAGGGGGTCACCAGCGGTTACCTGCCGCTGGCGGCCTGCGTGGTGACGCCCGAGATTTTCGAGAGCTTCCTCGGTGATCCCGATGAGCACCGGGAGCTTGCTCAGGTCTCGACCTACGGTGGGCACCCGGCCTGCTGCGCCGCTGCCCTGGCCAACATCGACATCATCCTGCGGGAACGGCTGTGGGAGAACGCCCAGCGCGTCGGCGATTACCTGCTGCGGGGGCTGCAGTCGCTGGATTTCCCTCACCGCGGCCAGGTGCGTGGCAAGGGTTTGATGATCGCCATGGAACTAATCGACGAGGATGGCTCCCTCCTCGATGTCGAGCGCACCGGCAGGGTGAAGAGCCGCATTCGCGAGGAAGGCGTCCTCATCGGCGGTATGAGCCACGCCATATCGGGTCCCGAGAGCGTGCTGATCCTGTCCCCGCCGCTGATTCTCACCGAGTCTGAGGCGGACCAAATTATCGATGCTTTTCGCGCCGGACTGGCCGCCGTCTAGGAACCATGAGCGCAACTGACACACCGACGCTGGAAGCGGTCATGAGGCACGACCGGCTGGTCGTTGTTTCTGGCCTTATCCTGGTCGCCGTGATTTCCTGGGCCTACCTGCTCACGGGAGCGGGAATGGGTATGACCGCCTTTGAAATGACGGACATGTCGATGTCGGCGATGGACTCGGCCGCGATGCAGCCCGCCGTCTGGAATGCCAGCTACGCCGTCCTCATGTTCTTCATGTGGTGGGTGATGATGGTGGCGATGATGCTGCCGAGCGCCTCGCCGATGGTCCTGCTCTTCGCTCTGGTCAACCGCAGACAGAGGGAACAGGGCAACCCGTTCGTCTCCACGAGCGTCTTCGCCGCCGGCTACCTGATCGCCTGGGGAGCCTTCAGCGCCGTGGCTACCGGGCTGCAGTGGGGTTTCGAACAGATCGGCGTGCTGTCGTCGATGATGGTCAGCACCAGCGCCCTGTTTGGCGGCCTTATGCTGGTCATCACCGGCGCCTACCAGCTCACGCCGCTCAAGCACGCCTGCCTGAGGCACTGCCGCAGCCCCATGCAGTTCGTCTCCAGGCACTGGCGCGCCGGAACCGGCGGCGCTCTCCGCATGGGCCTGCGGCACGGCGGCTACTGCCTGGCCTGCTGCTGGTTCCTCATGGGTCTGCTGTTCGTGGGTGGAGTGATGAATCTGTATTGGATCGCCGGCCTGGCGCTGTTTGTTCTGTTGGAGAAGACGATCCCCGTCGGGCATTGGCTTGGGTCCCTCACCGGCGTCGGACTTATTCTGTGGGGTGGGTGGATGCTGTATTCACGGCTTGTGTAGGGGTGCCTGCCCCGACAATGAAAAACCCGAAATTGAAAAACCCGGAGCCGCAATCCACGCGGCTCCGGGTTCTGTAATGCTCTACTCAGCTACGGCGGATCTTACATCATACCGCCCATGCCGCCCATTCCACCCATGCCTCCGCCGCCGCCGCCGCCGCCGTACATGTCGCCGCCCGGAGGACCGCCCGCTGCCGGCGGCGCCTTCTCGGGGACGTCGGCGATAATCACCTCTGTGGTCAGCAACAGGCCGGCAATACTGGCGGCGTTCTCCAGAGCCGATCGCGAGACCTTGGCGGGATCTACGACTCCAGCCTGGATCAGGTCTTCGTACTCCTCGGTGCGCGCATTGAATCCAAAGGCGCCCTTCTTTGCGTCCACCTTCTGAACGACGATGGCGCCTTCGACGCCGGCATTTGCCGCAATCATGCGCACCGGCTCTTCCAAGGCCCGGTAGACGATCTCGGCGCCCACGGCCTGGTCATCTTCCAGACCCAGGCTCTTGATGACCTTGCGCGCCCTCAGGAAGACCACTCCGCCACCCACCACGATGCCCTCATCGACAGCGGCTCGGGTGGAGTGCAGAGCATCTTCGACCCGCGCCTTCTTCTCCTTCATCTCCGTCTCAGTCGCCGCACCGACATTGACGACCGCCACGCCGCCGGCCAGCTTCGCCAGCCGCTCCTGCAGCTTCTCGCCGTCGTAGTCGGATGTGGTTTCGTCGATCTGGCGTCGGATCTGACTGACCCGCCCCTGGATGTCTTTCGACTTGCCAGCGCCCTCGATGATGGTGGTGTTGTCCTTGTCGAGGACAATGCGCTTGGCCTTGCCCAGGTCGTCCAGCGTCGCCCCTTCCAGATTGAGGCCAGCCTCCTCGGCCAGGACGCGCCCGCCCGTCAGGACAGCCAGGTCCTCCAGCATCTCCTTGCGGCGATCACCGAATCCGGGAGCTTTGATCGCGGCCACCGAGATGGTGCCGCGAAGCTTGTTGACCACCAGGGTGGCCAGGGCCTCTCCTTCGACGTCCTCGGCCACGATCAGCAGCGGCTTGCTCAGCTGAGCCACCTTCTCCAGCACTGGGACGAGGTCGCGCATGGAGGAGACCTTCTTGTCGTGAATCAGGATGTACGCGTCCTCGAGCACCGTCTCCATACGCGCCTGGTCGGTGACGAAATACGGCGACAGATAACCGCGATCGAACTGCATACCCTCGACCACGTCCAGTGACGTGTCCGTGCTCTTGGCTTCCTCTACCGTAATCACGCCGTCCTTGCCGACCTTCTCCATGGCATCGGCGATCAGGTCGCCGATGGTCTCGTCGCTGTTGGCGGAAATCGTCGCCACCTGGGCGATCTCGGTGCGGCTCTTTACGGCCTTGCTCTGCTTGCGAATATCGCCGACTACGGCCTCGACGGCCTTCTCTATGCCCCGCTTCAGCTCCATGGGCTTGGCGCCAGCGGTCACGTTCTTGAGGCCCTCATTGAAAATGATCTGGGCCAGCAAGGTGGCGGTCGTGGTGCCGTCACCGGCCACATCCGATGTCTTGGAGGCCACTTCGCGCAGCATCTGGGCACCCATGTTCTCGTAGGGGTCCTTCAGCTCGATCTCCTTGGCCACCGTCACCCCGTCCTTGGTGATCGTCGGAGAGCCATAACTCTTGTCCAGCACCACGTTGCGACCCTTCGGGCCCAGCGTGACCTTGACTGTGTTTGCCAGCTTGTTTATCCCCCGCTGCAGCGCGTCGCGCGCGGCATGGTTGAACGCGAGCTGTTTTGCCATCTGTCAGATACCTCCAATGGTATGGTGTGAGAATGCTGCGCGATAATAAAGTCCGGTTGAGCCTTATAAGTTAGCGCCGCATGGCCAATCCAGGAAGCCCCAAAAACGAATGAAGACCAGATCCTGGATCGAATGATGGAAAGCAAGCCCCGTACCCGCGCGCAAAACGGCAGTCAATTACATCATCTAAGAGGTTGTTTAATTGGATGTTAAGATTGGTATGCCGAATTTCGCTCGATGCGCGTGGATGCCATGTTGGCATATTTCTCGCTGTCTCATTGGCAGGCACATAATCGAGACAGTTCCTTCTGTGCCGCGACAGAGGCCGGACTGACACGTCCGAGCCGGCGATTAGGCGGCTGCCGTCCCGGGCCCTACGCCCCAGCCGGATCCAGCGGCCGCCCGTCGACCCAGGGGGCGAGCTCCTCGAAGGCGGCTGCCGCCCGCAGGACGGTGGCGTCGTCGCGCCAACGACCGACGATCTGGAGGCCCACGGGCAAGCCGTTGGCGGCGAACCCGCAAGGCACTGAAGCGGCCGGTTGCCCGGTGATGTTGAACGGGTAGGTAAAAGCGGTCCAGCTCAAGTAGGTGGTGGCGCGGCCGGCGATATGGCCGGGGTGGTCATTCCCCGCCGCAAAGGCGGTTACGGGCAGGGCTGGAGTCAAAACGAGGTCGTACTTCTCCATAAAGACACGCCAGATGTGGTAATACTCGTTGCGCCGCATGTAGGCTGCGGCCAGTTCCGCTGCCGAGAATTGCCGTCCCTGCTCGACTACGGCCAGGAGACCAGGATCCAGACGGTCTCTCACCTCGTCGAGATTGTCCAGGAAGACGCCGGCAAACGCCGACGACCATATGGTGTGCACCATCTCCCACGGATCGGCCGCCGATGGCTGGGCCTCCTCCACCTCGCACCCCAACTCCGCGAACCGCGCCGCCGCCGCCGCGGCGATCTCCCTCACTTCCGGGTCCACGGCCGCATAGCCCAGGTCCGGCGTCCACGCCACGCGCAGACCGGCGATCCCGCTCCCCGCCAGTGCCTCCAGAAAACTCCCCTCCGCCGGCCAGGACACGCGGTCCAGCACGTCCGCTCCCGCCATGGTGTCGAGCATCAGCGCCGCGTCTCGCACCGTCCGCGTAATCGGCCCGGCGTGCGACAGTAGTTCCACTGCACTGGCCGGATACTGCGGCACGAGCCCCCACGACGGCTTGAGCCCAAAGACGCCACAGAATGCGGACGGGATGCGGATCGAGCCGGCGCCATCCGTTCCCTGTGACAGCGGACCCATGCCCGATGCCACCGCCGCCGCCGCGCCGCCGCTGGACCCCCCGGCGGTGCGCCCCGACTTCCAGGGATTCTGCGTAGGGGCCATCAGGCGGTTACTGGAATCCCCCTTCCAGCCCATTTCCGGCGTATTGGTCTTTCCAAGCAGGACTGCGCCCGCTGCCTGCAGCCGCGCCGAGATCGGCGCATCGAATTCCGGAATCCAGTTCTCGTATAGCCGCGAGCCGCGCGTCGTACGGATTCCACGGGTGACTGTCAGGTCCTTGAGGGACAAGGGGATACCGGACAGCGGCAAGACCTCATTTTTGGCGTACGCCGATTCGGCGGACCGCGCCTGGTCCAGGGCCAGTTCGGGCGTAGGGGTGATAAAGGCGTTTATCTCGGGGTTGGACTGCTCGATACGGTGGAGAACCGCCTCTGTCACCTCCAGCGGCGACAGCTCTCGCTTCAGGTACAGTCGGCGCAACTCCAGAGCCGACAGATAACAGAGATCTTCTCCGCTCATACCTGCGTCTCTACAAGAGCCCGGCTGACCGGATCGAGCTTGCGGTAGTCGGGTATTTCGTAGCGATTTCCGTCAGCGTCGAGGACGAGGACGCGCCCTCCGCCCAACGGCCTGATGTCCCTCTTGCTGCTGCGGATCTCAAACACGCGGGGGCCGCGATCCGTCACCACATCCCACTCGGGAACGTGGAAGCGCCCCCCGATCCGGTTCACGCGGGTGATCTCAGCGGTAAAATAGCTCTGGTCAAGCTCCGCTTCAACCACTTTGCGGCTGTCGTCGTCGAGTTCGGCGGCATCCCGGATGATGCCCAGTTCCACGCCCTCCCGGTCCTTCACGATGAGAAATCGGGTGGCCTGGCTGATGGGGAAGGTGCGCACGATCCGCACCCGGGAGTGGACTTCGCCAGCGCCCGCATCGAGGCTCAGATCGTCGAATTCGTCCCTGAAGAAGCGCACCCTAATTGATTCCAGGACATCCAGTTCCTCTCTCAGGTTGTAGGTGTATTCTTCTCGATGTGAATCCACTCTGGCCCGCTCCTCTCTCACCGCGTCCTCGATCTTTCGCGCTGTATCCCGCATCCTCTTACCAGGCCCGAATCTTCGACATGTCCGTCTGAATCTTGCACAGTCGCGAGTACACACCACCCGCCTCGATCAGCTCCTCATGCGTGCCGATCTCGCTCACTCGACCCTTGTCGAGAATCAGCAGCCGGCTGGAGTGCCTGAGCGTAGATAGGCGGTGGGCGATGGCGAATGTCGTGCGCCCCTTGATCAGGCGCTCAAACGCCTGCTGGATCTGGACCTCGGTCTCGGTATCGACGTTCGAGGTGGCCTCGTCGAGGATGAGTATGCGCGGGTCCCGCAGGATCGCCCGGGCGATGGAAATGCGCTGGCGTTCCCCTCCCGATACCCGCGCCCCCCGCTCGCCGACCAGAGTGTCGTAACCGTCGGTCAGTTCGAGAATGAACTCGTGGCAGTTAGCCGCCTTAGCCGCCGCCACGATATCGTCCAGCGACGCAGTCGGATGGCCGTAGGCGATATTCTCGGCCACCGTGCCGTTGAAGAGGAAGGGGTCCTGAAGAACCACGCCCACTTGATCTCGGAGAGATTTCAGAGTGACATCACGGAGGTCGTGGCCGTCGATGGTGATCGCCCCCTCCTGGACATCGTAGAATCGGCAGATGAGGTTGATGAGCGTGCTCTTGCCGGCGCCGCTGTGACCGGCCAGACCGATCATCTCCCCGGGCTCCACCGTAAAATCGAGCTCACTGAGCACCGGCTTCCCGGTGTCGTAGCCGAAGCTGACCCCGTCGAAGACCACCCGGCCTTCGATCCGCGGCATCTGTATCGCCCGCGGTCGATCGTCGACATCCGGCGGCGTGTCCACCACCTCGAAGACCCGTTCGGCCGAGGTAGCGGCGCGCTGGAAGCGGTGATTGAGCCGGCAGAGGCTCTCGACGGGACCGTAGAACCGCCACATGTACTGGGTGAAGGCGAAGAATTCACCGAGAGTCAGATTGCCTCCGATCACCTCCTCCCCTCCGACCCACCAGATGATCAGGGTGCCAATGGAGGTAATAAACGCCATCACGGGACTGAAAAGACTGCGGATCCGCGCCACCCTCAGTTCGCCGCTGAGCAGGGCCTCGCTACGCCTCTCGAACTTGGCCACCTCCCGCCCCTCCTGGGCAAACGCCTTCACCACCCGAACTCCGGGGATGACGTCGGCCAGAAGCGCGCTGATGCCCGCATAGCGACGCCACAGGCCCCGATATATCGTGTGGAGCCGCTTGCCGAACTTCAGGGTGGCGACCACCAGGAAAGGCGTTGGCAGCAGCACCAGCACCGCCAGACCGCTGTTGAGGTAGAAGAGGATTCCGCAGATGATCAGGAGGGTGAGAATGTCCCGAATGACTTCCTGAAGCCCGTCGCTGATAAAGTCCTGTAACCGACCTACATCCTGGGTGACACTGGCCATGATGCGGCCGGTCTCGCGCTCGTTGTAGAAGCTGAGCGAGAGCCGGTGCAATTGACGGTACACCTGATTGCGCAGATCGTAGGTGACCTTCTGCCCGATCACGGCCATGATGTAACCACGCAGGGCCCCCAGCCCGTTCTGGGCCACGTGGACGAGCAGGAGCAGCAGCACCAGCACCCCAAGCTGGCGCGACCGGTCTACCGGTGCGGCGTCAGTCGCCACCACTTCCCCCACCGTCAGCCCCGCCCCTGAGGCCGCATCGACGCCGGCGATCACCGGCGTCAGCACGTCGTCGACCAGCGATGTCATCAGCAGCGGCGGTGTCAGACCGATGAAAGTCCCCACCAGCATCAGCGACAGACTGACGGCCACCATCCCTCGGTGCGGCAGGGTATAGCTCAACAGGCGAGTGATCAGCTTGCGTTTGTCGAGGCAGGCCGGACAGACCCCCCACCAGTGGGGGATGACTCTGTTGCAGCGCTCGCAGCGCTTGCCCTTGCCGCGCCCCGCCCCCACGCTCCCCTCGACCAGCTCCGTCTCCCCTTCCTCCCCCCACTCGGGTCGCGCCGCCTTGACGAGCGACTCCAGCTGACCCGGCACCTCGGCGAACTTGCCGATCAGAGACTTCGAGAACACCGCCACCGTAGCGCCACGGCTCCCGGTTCGCACCTTCATGACCCCGCTGCCGGACAGCTCCCGGATCTCTACGCTGCTGATTTCGGCCAGGGGCAGATGGAGGATATCGGGCGTCCCCCCATTGGGACTGACGGCGATCAGCGACCTGTCCGTGGCCAGCAACCAGGCCGAGCCAAAGCGACCGTCGAGCCCGATGTCGGACGAGACCGACAGGCGAATCTCCTCCTCCTTCTCTATGAGGTGGTCGAGACTCCTTCGAACCGCTTCCGGTACCTCTTCCGGGGGCCTGGGCTCGGCTTCGTCAGGTGTTTCCATTCACACTCCGGGTGACAGACGGGTGATAGACGGGTGATACTGACCGGTCAGTTTCGCGTAAAGGTAGAAGAACGATTGGCTTGGGTCCAGTCGTGCAGGTGCCTGAGCCGTTCTGGATAATTGGGCTCGGCCCGGCGGGTCAGCCTTCCTCCTCCTCCTGACCATACGAATGGCCACCGAAAATCGCCCTGATCTCGGCGGCGGACCCGGCCGCCTGCAGCTTGCCCATGCGCTCCTCCTCCTCCTCCTGGAGGGCCCGCACATTGACGAGCACCGCCTCGAGATGTCGGGCGGGGAATTTGCACGCGCCGTTCTCATCCATGTGAATAATATCCCCGGGAGAGACATCCATCCCCCCCACACAAACCGGTACGCTGACGGCGTGAACGGCCATACCGCCGTGCCCGGCCGTGACCCCACTCAACATGTACTGAAACCCCATTGACCTGATCTCGTCTAGGTCGCGGGAGGGGCCATTGGAGATCGCCCCCACGCATCCCATCGCCTTCATGGCAGACGTCATGTTGCCTCCCGCCAGCCCCACCTTGCCGGCTATTTCTTTTGGAAATTTCTGCTGGAAGATCAACACCGTCGGTTTCTTCGATTCGTCCAACGCGTCAACGACGTCCATGAAGGAAAGGCGCGAGTAATCCGGATCCGGCAGCCCGAACACGCAGGTCACCGCGTATCCGACCGTCCTGCCCAACTCGGGGTACATACAGCGGATCGACTGGTCGGTATACCAGTTCTCGGACCAGGGGTTGTAAAGACCCAGACACAGCGGGTGCTGCGGGTAGGTGGCCACGACATTCGTGATCGACGGAGTGTCGAAATTGCGCAACTCATCCAGCATCTCCCGTTCAGTCAATTCGATCATCTGTAAATTCTCATCCTGTGTGTGATGCCTGGGGGACACGCGTGACAACGGCAACCTTCCCGCCCCCCTGACAGCCGTCAATTCGACTTTTAGTTATAGCTCCGCCGCAGCCTCGGTGAACCGCTTCGCCAGCTTTGGGCCCAGGCCGTCTTCCTCGTGCTTGAAGAACACGAAGACGCGCTCCCAATTCTGCCCCTGGACACGGTCGACAAGCTGCTTCATCTCGGTATCGCCGTACTCACTTCCCCGCAGTCTCAGGTAGCCCCAATTCGCCGTGCTGGCGAACTTCCGCTCTACTTCCTCATCCCCGTCGTCGTCTTCGTGGGAAAAACAGAGGGCGACATTCTTCGACCTCAGGCAGTCGTGGACCTCCTCATCGAACCAGGAGTCGTGGCGGAATTCCAGGGTCACGGCGACTGTTTCAGGTAGCAGGTCGAGAAAAGCCTGAAGTCGGGGCACGTCTTTTTTCAGGTTGGGCGGCAGCTGGAAAAGAATCGCTCCCAGGCGATCTTCCAGGTTGGCGGCAATCGTGAGGAAATACTCCGTCTCCTCGCTCACCTCCTTCAGCCTTTTGAAGTGAGTGATGCGACGCGTCGCCTTCATAACAAAACGGAAAGTGTCCGGCACGCTCCGGGCCCACGACTTGACCACATCCGGCTTGGGTACACGATAAAAGGAGTTGTTGATCTCCACGGTGTTGAAGCGCTCGCCGTAGAAGCCCAGCATCTCCTTGTCCGGGAAACGCTTGGGATAGAAGGGTCCCTTCCACCCCTTGTAGTTGTAACCACTGGTGCCGACGTATGAGTCCACTGGACGGAACGCCTACTCGAGATCGCCTACTCGAGATCGCTCGGGGAGCCGATTATCTCAGCGGGTGCCTTGTCCGGCATCAGGCTGAAAGCCAGCACCACCAGGATGAGCACGACGACGACGGCGTAGACCCGACCCATATTGGACAACTCTCGCTTCAGGATATCTGGGCGTGGGAGATCCAGAACTACCCCTCCCTTCTGGATATCTGCATGATGGAGATGCTTAGGCGCCGGGGCACTGCCGTTCAGGCGCTACAGCAGCTTCGGCGTCCGGAATTAGTCGAACCCAGACCTTCCCGCCTGTTGATCGAGTCCGTTCGCGCTACGCTGCGACTTCATAAGAGGAAGGTACGGATACCAGGAGTTGATCCAAGAGAAATCTGTCGCGTGCGCTACTCCACCGAAAACAGCCGGTTCTCCGCTGGCAGCGACATCAGCCTGGAGTAGTGGTGGATCTCGCAGGACCGCTCGCCATCCCCGACTTGCGTCGGGTACTCGATGACGAAATCGGTGAAGTCGGGTGCGTTGAAGGCCAGGAAAGCCAAACTGATCCGGTCCACGTGGTGCTCGTAGCCGACACCCAGGTCGGGAAACGCCACGGGACCGGTGTCGACCTGATAGGCGTCGTGCTCGCGATTCGTGTTCATCGTCTTTATCGGGCACTCGATAATGGCGGTCAGGCCCGTCTCGTCGCCGCGGATCTTCGTCTGTGACACGATGGGGGCGAAGCGGCGGGTCGCCTCCCGGACGGCCTCGCTGTCGGTCAACTCCTCTATCCGCGCTCCTTCGACGAGATGGTATTTCTGGCCATTCCACATGTCGGCGGTGGATACGCAGCTCTTGTACCCAGCTTTCAGTTGCGCGTGGCGGCGAAAGATGATCCCGTACTCCGGACCGAAGATCGGTAGAAAATCGTAGTTGTCGGACTGGAAGAGGCCCCGCTCCGCAAAGGTGCGCTCGCTCTTGCAGGAGGCCGTCTGAATGAAATCTTCGCTGCTGCCGCGCTCATCATCGATGATTCGGGTCCGTGATTCGACCCAGAAGCGCACCTCGTTCCCCGGCCCGTTTCCGATCAGAAACGAGCGTCCATAGTCAAGTGGTGTCATTCCTGTCAATCCCATACAATAACTTCGATGCGCCGGTTGAGCAGCTTGTTCTCCGGCGTGTCGTTGGACGCTACCGGGCGCGTGGCGCCGTAGCCGTGAGCCTCGACCATCTCGGCCGAGATAAAGTCATTCTTGGTCACCAGGTAGTTGGCCACAGCGTCCGC
>Ga0066376_10004338_pt1 | contig 12350 bp, 10 predicted proteins | sample Knorr_S15_td_Bot_FD_77009 | JGI IMG/M metagenome (GOLD analysis project Ga0066376, IMG submission 77009) | Marine microbial communities from Southern Atlantic Ocean transect - Knorr_S15_td_Bottom_ad_5009_LV_A | ecosystem: Environmental > Aquatic > Marine > Oceanic | place: Southern Atlantic... | reverse complement strand
CTCATCGCCCATTACACCAACCGATTGTACTGGAAGCAACATTGCTCCTGCTTGCCAAACGCTGTCGTATAAACCGTTATCTTTTAATCCTTGAATAAACACGTGATCTACCTCTTGAAGGATCGCCACTTTTTCTGGAGTAATATCTCCTAAAATACGAATTGCCAAACCTGGTCCTGGGAAAGGGTGACGACCTAATAAGTCGTGCGACAAGCCCAGGGACTTCCCTACTCTACGTACTTCATCTTTAAACAAAGTATTGAGAGGTTCAACAATTTTCAATTTCATATAGTCTGGTAAACCACCCACATTGTGGTGCGATTTAATCGTAGCCGAAGGTCCACCTGTAGCTGATACCGATTCGATAACATCTGGGTAAATAGTTCCTTGAGCTAACCAAACTACATCTTGAATTTTATGTGACTCATCATCGAATACATCGATGAAAGCTTTACCTATTGCTTTACGTTTTTTCTCTGGGTCAGATAAACCAGCTAAATCCTTATAAAAACGATCTTTAGCATCTACTCCAATTACGTTTAAGCCCATACCTTCGTACTGCTTTAAAACGCTTGTAAACTCATTCTTGCGAAGTAAACCATTATCAACAAACACACAGTGCAAGTTTTCGCCAATAGCTTTATGTAATAAAACAGCTGTAACAGTAGAATCTACACCACCCGATAAACCAAGAACAACTTTGTCGTTTCCTAATTTCTCTTTCAAAGAAGCTACCGTAGTTTCAACGAAATTATCAGGAGTCCAGTCTTGAACACATCCACAAATATCTACCAAGAAATTTTTCAGTAAAGTAGCACCATCTGTAGTATGGTACACTTCTGGGTGGAACTGAATGGCATAAGTGCTTTCGTTTTCAATATAGAAACCCGCACACTCTACATCATGTGTAGAGGCAATTATATTATATCCTTGAGGAAGTGTAGAAATCGTATCACCATGACTCATCCATACTTGAGATCCCTTAGGAACTCCTTTTAGTAAAGGATGTGTATCGTCAACAAAAGATAAATTCGCACGACCGTACTCACGGATTTTTGACGGCAATACTTCGCCACCAAATTTATGAGCCAAATGTTGTGCTCCGTAACATACTCCCAACAGTGGTAATTTACCTTTGATACCTTCCAAGTTTGGAATAGGAGCATTTTTATCGCGAACAGAAAATGGAGAACCTGAAAGGATTACACCTTTTAAATTGTCAGTCAATTCAGGAATCTTATTGTAAGGATGAATCTCACAATAGATGTTCAATTCTCTCACTCTACGCGCAATTAACTGCGTGTACTGAGAGCCAAAGTCGAGGATTAATATCTTTTCTTGCATGGCTGCAAAATTACTATGCTTTTATGGATTGGACAAGAATATTATTCGTCAATAAACAGCGTGAATTTTTGTTCCAGAGGATTCAATTCTTTTTTCAAAAGTTCGATAAATTCATCACCGTATATCAGGTAAAAAGGAATAATATTATCGAAGCGCTCTTGAAGGCAATTATTGGGAAATAACTTGTTTTTTAGTTGAGAAATCTGAGAAAGTGAAATTTGATGCTTTTGCTTCTCAGCTTTGCGCAATTTCTGCTCTATCTTCTTTATGACTTTAATCTGCTTCTGCTTTTCCGCCTGAATACTCGCCTGTAAACCTTTATCGGTGGTTTTAGATGCAATGGCATCAAATAAGACACCCAACTGAGCTAACTCACTCTCAATGCTTAAATCAAGCTCGGTACTAGACTTTAGATAGCTTTTATGCAAGTCTTCTTCTTTATCGAAGAAATCACTGATGCTGAAGCCTAGTTTTTCAATCTTTTCTGAAGATTTACGGTCAATGATAAGTGCTGAATTGCGCAAGATTAAGATCGGAAACACAATTCCATTGGCTTCAAAAGTAGATTTCAACTGCATCCAATAATTCACTTCAGCCCCACCGCCAATCATAGCTAAATTTGGCAACAACAATTCTTTATACAAAGGTCTCAGTAATACATTCGGGCTAAAGCGCTCTGGATGATTTTCAATCTCTCTTTCTAAGTCGTCTTTGGATAATTTCAAATCAGTTCCTAGCACAACAAACTGAGAACCTTTTTGCTCAATTCTATTTCTTGAGCCTTTTTGGAGATAGAAGAAATTGATTGGACGAACAAAAGCTTGAACTTTACCTAAGCCTTTGTTGCTTGCTTCAATTAAAGGTTGATTGGATTGCTCCAGAATATCCTTCTTGATTAAGGAAATCGCCTCTTGCTTTAATCGAGGGGCATCAGCGTCTAAAATCACCAAACCGTATTTCGCAAAAAGTACATTCACCAAATAGCGTGTGGCAGTAGCTAAATCTGTATGCTCTAAATAAGCTTCAGAGAACAAACTATAAAGTTCCTCGGCTTCTTTAGAATTTCCTAGAATAGGTTTTAACTCTTCGAAAACAGACTTTAAAGTTTCAGTAGGAATAGCTCCAACCCCACCTTTTTGCTCTTGTTTCCACTCGAGTTTTTTCCCGAAGAGATTCACATGATTCACTTCTTCGAAATCGTGATCTTCGGTAGCCATCCAATAAATCGGTACAAAATTGAATTCGGGATATTCCGACTTCAAAGTCTCTGCCAAATTGATGGTGCTAATAATTTTATAGATGAAATAGAGCGGTCCAGTGAACAAACACAATTGATGACCTGTAGCCACTGTAAAAGTGTTTTCCTGTGATAAAGATGTGATGTGATCATTTACTAGTGCTGTAGTCTCAATTTCTTGATACTGCTCTTGCAAAACCTCAACAAGCACCTTTCTGTTAATCGACTGCTTTTGTTTCTCTTGAATTTGAGCTTTGAAATTTCCGAGTGTAGCCTCTCTATTATAGTAAGGGACTAAACGCTCATCAGCAGAAAGGTAATCGACAATAAAGGTCGAAAAAGACTTCGTTTGATGATATGGAAATTTCTCTATTCTCATACTATAGGCTCAGCGTACAAATCGTAATCGCCCGCCTCGTAAACTTTTACTTGAACAAAATCTCCTTGACGAACGAAATGCTTCGTTGCATCAATCAATACTTCGTTATCCACATCTGGTGAATCGAACTCGGTACGACCAATAAAGAAGTTACCTTCCTTGCGATCGATTAATACTTTAAACTCCTTACCTACTTTAGCGCTATTCAAAGTCATAGACACTTCTTGTTGAATAGCCATGATTTCCTCAGCTCTAGCAGCTTTCACTTCAGCAGGAACATCATCTTCTAAATCGTGAGCAGTAGTATTTTCTTCGTGAGAATATGTGAACACACCTAATCTATCGAATTTAGTATCTCTCACCCAATTCTTAAGAATCTCAAAATCTTCTTCAGTCTCTCCAGGATACCCGACAATTAATGAAGTACGAATAGCCATATTAGGCACTTTCGTTCTGAAATCTCTCAATAAGGCATTGGTCTTCTCGAAAGTAGTACCACGTTTCATCGACTTCAATACTGGGTCAGAAATGTGTTGCAGAGGAATATCGATATAGTTACACACCTTTTCCTCATCGCGAATTACATCTAATACATCCTGCGGGAATCCTGTAGGAAATGCATAGTGTAAACGAATCCAATCGATACCATCAACATCTTTAAGAGCCAATAGTAAATCAGCTAAACGACGTTTTTTGTAGATATCTAATCCGTAATAGGTTAAATCTTGAGCGATAAGAATCAACTCTTTCACTCCATTCTTCGCCAAGTTCTTCGCCTCAGTCACCAAATCTTCAATCGATTTAGAGATATGCTTACCACGCATTAGTGGAATGGCACAGAAAGAACAAGGACGATCACAACCTTCAGAAATCTTTAGGTATGCATAGTGCTTTGGAGTAGTCGTTACACGCTCTCCAATTAATTCGTGCTTATAATCAGCACCTAAAGCTTTTAGAAGCTTAGGCAAATCTGTAGTACCAAAATATTGATCTACATCAGGGATTTCTTTTTCTAAATCGGGCTTGTAACGCTCAGAAAGACAACCGGTAACAAAAACCTTCTCTACAGAACCTTCTTGCTTGCGTTTCACATAATCCAAAATGGTGTTTACCGACTCTTCTTTAGCATTGTCGATAAATCCACAAGTATTAATAACAACGATGTTATTCTCCTCGGATTCCGATTCGTGCTCCACCTCCATGTCATTGGCCTTTAACTGGCCCATCAATACTTCAGAATCGTAAACGTTCTTAGAACAACCTAGGGTTACTACGTTGATTTTGTTTTTCTTGTGTGACTTTGTGCGCATAAAAAGTAGTTACAGAATTAAGAAGTTATAGAAGTTAAGACTTTTTAGATTCGAATATCGCTTTTGCATAAGCGTTTAACATTCTACTTACTTCAACTATTTGTTCTTTAAGAGCTATACTCGTTTCTGAATCGGTATAATTTAAATCTCTTGAAAGAATTATGAAATATCTACACTCTTCTAATGAAGCTTAAGATATATTATAAAACCTTAGTTTTTCGGCTTTACTTAATCGTTTATAGCCTTCTACAATATTAGCAGCAATCGAAACTGCGGCTCTACGATATTGCGAAGTTAGACCATAAATTTCAGACTTAGGAAATTCTAAGGATACTGAGTAAACACTTAATACAAATTGATGTGCCTTTTACCAGACAATTAAGTCTTCAAAAGTTTACTCTTATCCATAATATTCCTAAATCTATGCTATTAATTGAATCCTTTTTACTGACTCCTGTATTCTGACTCATGACTCCTTATTTAAAGAGCGAATCCACGAACTCAACTTTATTAAATACTTGTAGGTCTTCGATCCCTTCACCCACTCCAATATATTTTACTGGAATTTTGAATTGATCTGAAATGCCAATTACAACACCACCTTTAGCAGTACCATCTAGTTTGGTTAAGGCAAGAGCGTTTACTTCAGTTGCCAAGGTAAATTGCTTGGCTTGCTCAATAGCATTCTGCCCCGTAGAGGCATCTAACACTAATAAAACTTCATGTGGTGCATCAGGAATAATCTTCTGCATCACTTTGCGAACTTTCCCAAGCTCATTCATTAGGTTTACATTATTGTGCAATCTACCTGCTGTATCAATGATTACCACATCGGCATCTTGATTAGTTGCAGACTGAAGCGTATCGTAAGCTACAGAAGCTGGATCAGAACCCATCTTTTGTTTAATGATTGGTACATCAACTCTTTGAGACCAGATTTCCAATTGCTCAATAGCGGCAGCACGAAAAGTATCCGCAGCGCCCAAAACAACTTTTAATCCTTTTTTCTTCAGCTGATAAGCAAGCTTACCAATGGTGGTTGTCTTACCAACTCCATTCACACCAACCACCATAATTACGTATGGTTTTTTATCGGCAGGGATAGAAAAGTCACTGAGGTCTTCAGAATTATTCTCAGCTAAAAGCGCTGAAATCTCTTCTCGAAGGATATTATTTAACTCAGAAGTACCTAAGAATTTATCGTTTGAAACACGTTCTTCGATGCGCTCGATAATCCTAAGCGTAGTTTGAACACCTACATCCGAAGTAATCAACACTTCTTCTAGACTATCAAGAACCTCTTCGTCGACCTTAGATTTACCAACAACAACACGAGCAAGCTTTGAAAAAACAGATTCTTTTGTTTTCTCAAGCCCCTTATCTAATTTCTCCTTCTTCTCTTTCGAGAAAAAACTAAAGATACCCATATTCTGAATTTCTGTATATAAAAAAAGCTTCTCTCAAAGATAGAAAGAAGCTTTTACTCACTTAAAAAAGTGTTTTATTTTTTAGCAAGGAAATCTTTCACCTTGTCCTTATTTATGATTTCCTCACGGAAAACATAAGAACCAGTTTTTTCAGACTTTACCATTTTAATCGCCTTAGTAATATCTTTGGCGCCTCTCTTTTGTAAGGATGCTACTACTTTCTTAGCCATAACTAACTTATTTTATTTCGCGGTGAACCGTCATCTTTTTCAACACGGGATTGTATTTCTTCAACTCCATACGATCTGGAGTATTCTTCTTGTTCTTAGTAGTAATGTAACGAGAAGCACCTGGTTGACCAGACTTTCTGTGCTCTGTACATTCCAAGATTACCTGAACTCTATTACCTTTCTTTGCCATCTTAGTTCTTTTTATAAGGCTGCAAATTTAAAAACATTTCTCATAGTACACAAGCCCTTCTATAATAATCTTACATTTTTTCCACCAGATATAAATGATCTGAGAATTGAATCGATTTACCTAGGGGATTTTTAATGCTGATTTTCTGCCATTTAGCAGTAGGATAAAGACTTTCCCAATAGCCATCACCATTCTTATACTTCATAGGCATATTAAAACCTTCCACTTCGGTTTTCCAACGATATTTGAGTTGTAAAGCCCCACTTTTTCTTTTCAATTTATATTCAAATTTAGGCGCTTTAGAATAAGCCAAATACTGCTCAAAAATGGGTTTCAAGTCCATCCCTGACTTTTCGCATACATAGTCGATTATTTCTGTACCATCACAGTTCTCTAGTGCAAAATCTTGAGCAATACCCTTTATGATAGAAAACCACAAGGAATCGTTATCAACGGTGTTTCGAATGGAATGTAACATCCAAGATCCCTTATAATACATATCGGTATGGTTCCCCTGATTATTCACATCACGATGTCCTAAAATTGGACTTCTCCCATCAATAAAACCTCTTTGGTAAAGAAGGTATTCTATCATAGAATCGTAACCATAAAGTTGCTCCACAAATAAAGCTTCGGTATAGGTGCAAAAACTCTCGTGAATCCACATATCCGCCAAATCGTTCATACTCACACTATTCCCCCAGTACTCGTGTCCCGATTCGTGAATCACTATAAAGTCAAAATCCATATCACCAGGATATCTACCCAAATATCCGGGTAAATATTGATTACCATAGGCAATAGCACTTTGATGCTCCATACCTAAATAAGGGGTTTCAACTAGAGCGTAGCCATCCTCCCAAAAAGGATAAGGGCCAAATAAATCTTCATAGATAGCGAGCATTGGTTTTACTTGCTCAAACTGTTTTCTAGCCTTTTCTTCGTTTCCTGTTAGGATATAATAATCTAATGCCAGACTATCAGTATTGCTTACATACACATCTTCCAAATGACTATAATTAGCCACATTCAAAGTCACATTATAAGTATTGATAGGATAGGACACTTTCCAAGTAGAAACCCTTCTACCATCACTAAAAACATCCTCTTCGAGATTCCCATTTCCTACAAACTGAATATTTTCGGGAACCGAGCAAGTAATACGCATACTATCGGGTTCATCGGATAGATGGTCTTTACAAGGCCACCATGCAGAAGCTCCCATTCCTTGACAAGCAACACCTATCCAAGGCAATCCTTGCTCGTCCTCTTTCCACACAAAACCACCATCCCAAGGAGCGCGTTTGGCTTTTCGGGGGATACCATGATAAAAAACAGTTAATTCGTCAATAGAACCTTTTACTAAAGGTTTCGGGAACTCCACAAAAAATGCATTGAATTCGCGAGTCACTTCACAAATATTACCTTGATAAATCACGCTATCGATTGACATATTCGCAAAAAGGTCCAATTGCATGCGATTTGAACTTTTCAGGACACTAAATGCAATTGTATTAGAACCACTAATAGACTTCTCCTGTATATTGAGATCTAAATCTAAGTGGTAATAATGCACGTCAAACCATGAGCGGTCGCTTGACAAAGCACCTCTTAAACTATCCGCCCTACTAAAATCTTGTGCTTGAAGGGAGCATAGTCCCAAAAGGAATATAACGATCTGTTTCATAGGGCTAAATATCGCAAAATTGAGCAAAAAAAAAGTTGCTATGCGAACATAACAACTTTAAATATTTTCAGAGAGATGTCTCTTATTTTAACTCCATGCCATTAGCACGAGCTTCTTTCAATACAGAAAAGATACCTTTTCTATTAATTGTTTTCAAAGCTGAAGTAGACAATTTTAATGTAATCCATGTATCTTCTTCTGGTACGAAGAAACGCTTCTTGATAAGGTTTACGTTAAATTTTCTTTTCGTTTTCGCATTTGAGTGAGACACATTGTGTCCAACCATTGCTTTCTTTCCTGTAATGCTACAAACTCTAGACATCTCTATAGTAATTAAGTTTTCTTTCTCTTTTCCAAATGGAAAGCAAAAATAGCCCTTTTATTGAAATCACAAAAACTATTTTGGCTTTTTATCTCTAGCTTTTAAATGTTGGAGGAAGTCGAGGAGTAAAGTCGTGGCGCTTCTTTTGATATTTGTCATGCGTTCTTTACCAAAAATATACTTAAAAGATTCCACACCATCGGCATGAGCTATGGCCATCCAAACAGTGCCAACGGGCTTATCCTCTGTGCCTCCCGTAGGCCCTGCAACCCCTGAAGTTGCTAGTGCATAGTCAGATTTTAACAAGTCGCGCGCACCGACTGCCATTTGCCTTACCACTGGCTCACTAACCGCGCCATATTTTTCTAAATCATGCTTAGAAACTCCTAATAAATCACTTTTAACCTCATTGGCATAGGACAAAACAGAGCCTTTAAAATAATCGGAACTTCCCGAAACTGAAGTAATCAAATGTGCTAAATAACCTCCTGTACAACTTTCCGCAGTAGCTACAGTACTATTGCTTTGTCGCAATAAAGCGCCAACACGCTCTTCCAAACGGTCTTTTTCTTCGCCATAAATATGGTCTGGAATTAAATTGGAAAGCTTCGCAATCTCTTTATCCAAAATTTCATTCAAGAGCTCTCGATCCTCTCCTTTAACACTCAAGCGTAAGCGTACCCTATTAGTAGATGGCAGATAAGCTAACTTCACCTCTTCGGGTAATTGCACTTCCCAGGGATTTATTAATTCAGCTAAAATAGACTCAGGAATTCCCAAGGTTAAAACCGTTTTATGAAGAAAAACCCCTTGTACAAATCGCTCTTGAAAATCGGGAAGAACCAGCGTTTCCATAATAGCCTTCATTTCGTGAGGCACTCCAGGAAGTGCGATAAAATGTGTTCCAGCCTCTTCAAACCACATACCAGAGGCTGTTCCTACAGGATTATTCAAGACCCTACACTTTGAGGGGAGATCTGCTTGCCCCCTGTTTAACTCGTTAATTTGGTGAATTCCAAACTGCTTGAAAAGGGCTTCTATATGTGCTAAAACCTCTGGATTTCTCTCTAAACGATCATCAAAATAAGAACATAAAGCCTTTTTAGTAACATCATCGTTAGTAGGGCCTAAGCCACCAGTTATCAAAATGATATCACTCAATTCTCTAGCTCTATCTAATGTTCTCTTGATAGCCGAATCGGTATCCTGAATGGAATAAATTTTATGCACCACTAAGCCCAACTCGTTTAATCTCTGAGCCAACCATGCGGAGTTAGTGTCAACAATTTGACCTATTAATATCTCGTCGCCTATGGTGATTATTGATACGTTCATAGATGTAAAAAGGCCTCTACAAGGAGGGCCATATAATTAAGGTAAATCGTAAATCTCTTCGATTTTTATTACGGGTCGTATACTCATTACTGGCATTTCACTCTTATAGATTAATGATTGTGCCGATGAGCCAATAAAGTTAGATGTAAAATCGACTTCTTGCTGAGTCATAATCATCAGCAAATCACCTTCATTTTCATTTGTATAATCGATTATCGACTTTGCCAAACTTCTCCCCTTTGCCTTAACAAGCTCTGCTGAATTTTCAACATTTGCATTGGTCAAGAAATTAGATACTTGATTTAAATTCGCCTGAAGCCTCATTAATTCTTCCTCATTCCTATTGGTAGTAATCGAAACAACCTTTACAGCAGCTTTCCATAATCGGGATAATTCAATAGCGTGAGAGACTTTTTCTTTAGTTTGTTTTTCTAAATCGAGTGGCAGAATAATATTTCTACAGCCCCTATAATGTTCCTTACCTTTAATAGTAATTACAGGGCATGGCGCTGTGGTAACTACTCTAAAAGCATTCGAACCAATCAACTTCTTGGTAAACTCCGATGGCTGACCATTGGTTCCCATTACTATCAGCTTGGCGTTAATTAAATCGGCAACCTCTGTAATTTTCTGATAAACCTTACCCTTCGAAACCATTGCATTTACCTTAATGCCCGATCTTTGATGCACTTCTTGGGCTAGTTTATCAAGCTTAGATTGTACATTCAATTTCAAATCGATGTACTTTTCATCATCTTCACCAAAAAGTCTCTTCAGCATCCCCGACATTTCCACCACAGATAAAAGGGTGATTTCGGCATTACTTAATTTCGCCATTCTTTCAGCTTGCTCCAAGGCAACCAACGATTGATCAGAAAAACCTATTGGAACTAGAATACTAAAGCTTGTTGAGTTCATATATGTATATTTTACTACTTTTAATGAAGTCTAAAAATAGTAAAAGAATATGGAAGAATTTCCCTCTTCAGAGTTAATTTTAAATAGCGATTTATCCGTTTATCATCTTTGCTTAAAGCCCGAGGATATAGCAGATACCATTATTGTTGTTGGCGATCCCGGGCGAGTTTCGATGGTCTCCAAGCACTTCGACTCTATTGAGCTAATAAAGTCTAACAGAGAATACTTAACACACACGGGTTATCTCGGAAAAAAACGTTTAACAGTACTCTCAACAGGTATAGGTGTTGATAATATCGATATCGTTTTTAATGAACTCGATGCCTTATGCAATATAGACCTCAAGTCTAGAACAACTAAAAAAGAACATCACAAGCTTCAAATTATTCGATTGGGAACCTCTGGTACGCTTTCAAAAAACATCCCATTGAACAGTATATTAATCTCTAAGTACGCAATTGGCATCGATGGGATTCCTTACCACTACCAATTTGATGAGCAACTTTTTGAACAAGAACTATCTGAGATTTTCCTTAAAGAAACCAATTGGGATCCACGACTCGCAAAGCCCTATGCCGTTTCATGCTCCGAAAAGCTATGGGATTTATTTATGGAGCCAAACATTGAGTCAGGCATCACACTTACCATGAATGGTTTTTACGCCCCACAAGGCAGAGCACTCCGAAATCCGTTAAACAAGCCCTCATTGAGCAGTTCTTATGAAAGAGTTGAATACAAAAAACTAAAGCTTACGAATATGGAAATGGAAACAGCAGGTCTTTATGCCTTTGGAAAGATTTTCAATCATGAAGTTATTAGTTTAAATGCTATTATTGCAAACCGCAAAGAAGGAAGCTTTAGTGAAGAGCCTTTGCAATGCATCGAAAAAATGATCACATTTGCACTCTCAAAAATAGAGAAATAGAGTTAGGAATAATTTTTGCACCACACTAAGAAACTTACATACAAAATGTTACGGAAATTATATTTCATAATCATCTTAATATCCCTCCCTTTCTCAATTATAGCTCAAAATGCTCCAAATTTGGTTCTAACTGATATGGATGGGCAAACACACGATGTGTATAGTTATTTAGAAGAGGGGAAAACGGTTCTCTTAGATTTCTTTACTACATGGTGTATGCCCTGTAAAGACGGGGCTCCACATATGGAAGGGCTATGGAATACTTATGGGCCAGAAGGTGACAATTCTCTAATCGTACTATCAATCGAAGTAGCAGAAATATCTGATAACGAACTAATTGCAGTCACTAATGAATGGCCAATCGTAAATCCAGTTATCAATTTAAATGGAATACCTGAGGCTTATGAGTCATTTGTGATGGGCTATCCTACCTATGTGGTTGTTTGTGGTGACCAAAGCACAACTACTTCTGTTGGATTTGGCTATCCATATTCAGTTGTAAACTGGCACAGTATGGTGAATACTTGCACTAAAGAAGGTATTATTAACGATGCACTACTACTAGAGCCCATTATCACTAGATGCGACAACAGCATGAATGTAATTATGGACATCGGAAATGCTGGTAATGTACCGATGTATGATTTTACAATTAACACCTACATGGACTCTAATTTAGTAGATTCCTATACCTGGAACGGTGGTGCGATTATGCCCGTTAATAACCCAGATGATTTCCTGAACACTTCCATTGAATTTAATATTGATGAAGCTGATGGTGAGGCCGTTGAATTTGTAATATCCACAGAAAACGATATGAATAGCCTAAACGACAGTTATCAAAGAACTTTTGATGAAGATGTCGTTTCTGTAGAATCTGAAATTACCATTACCATTAATACTGACGACTATCCTTCCGAAACATCCTGGAACTTGGCAAATACAATGGGTACTATAGTTGCCCAAGGTGGGGGTGGTACAGAAAGCATCACACTAAGCCTCCAAGACCATGCTTGTTACACCTTCACTATTGAAGATAGCTTTGG
>Ga0066376_10004337_pt1 | contig 12351 bp, 11 predicted proteins | sample Knorr_S15_td_Bot_FD_77009 | JGI IMG/M metagenome (GOLD analysis project Ga0066376, IMG submission 77009) | Marine microbial communities from Southern Atlantic Ocean transect - Knorr_S15_td_Bottom_ad_5009_LV_A | ecosystem: Environmental > Aquatic > Marine > Oceanic | place: Southern Atlantic... | reverse complement strand
CGTTTCTTTTAAAAAAGCGGCTGAGTTGAAACCAGATTATAAAGAAGCCTATTATAATATGGGCCTGTCACAGCAGAAGCTGGGTTCGAATGCCACAGCCATCAAGTCGTTCAAGAAGGCGACCGAAGCGGATGCGGGTTACGCGGATGCACACGCCGCATTGGGCGGAGCCTATCGCAAAACGAAGAATATGATTTCAGCGATTCGTGCATATAAGGCTGCCATAAAGATCAACCCTAAAAAAGGCAACTGGCATTATAACCTGGGCATCCTCTATCAGACAAAAGAGGATTACAAAAATGCTATTCCGGCTTATGAGGCGTATTTGAAATTGAGCCCCAAGGCCAGAAACGCGAAGTCCATTCGTGACATCGTCGTCCAGATGAAAGACGCGATTAAATAAGTAATATGCATAATTTGTATTGAAAGTCTATTTAACTGCCCGGCTGAAAGAAACAGCCGGGCAGTTTTTTATAGGCGGTGTTACCCTGCACTCTGTACTATCTTTACTTCACCAGCCGCCGAAATGGTTCTTTCTTGAGGTCGCACTCCAGCAGGTCTTCCAGATTCCCCTGTTCCAGACCAGCTTTGATGATACTTAGCGCTTCTGTAGCTCTGTCGCCTAATATACGAATGTCTTCCTCGGTATGCGCCATGGTGACCCGGAAAGAAGTCTGGGTGTGCACGCCGCGTTTGGCCATCTCCTGGACAAACAACGTGGAGACCAGCGGCGTGAGCGCCGGGTCGGGCAGATCGAAGGACAGCGCCGGGCAGGGAGAGAGACCCACGCAGCTTCCGGACAAGCCCGCCGCTGATAGCGCTTCATTTATCGTGGTACGTACCTGTTCACCCATGTATTCAAAAAACGGCTCTGAATGCCTGCGTTTCAACTCCCGGATGGTCGTCAGCGCGGCTGCCAGCCCTACATTGTCGCTCCAGTACGAACTGGATACGAACATTTGCGAGGCCGGTTCCATCGCTTCACGAGAGCCGACCACGGCGCCCATCGGATAACCGTTCGACATGGCTTTGGCAAGAATCGTCATATCCGGTATAACGCCGACATATTCCTGCACGCCGCCGATACGCAGCCGCCAGCCGCAGGACACTTCGTCGAACACCAAGAGGGCATCATATTGATGCGCCAGAGTTTTGACCCCCTCGAGATAACCTTCAGGCGGTAATTCTGAACGCAACGGCTCCATCATGACGGCAGCGATGTGACCTTCGTGTTGCTTGAGCAAATCTTCCAGCATATTCAGATCGCCGTAGGTAAATGGGATCGCCGTGCCGGCCAGCACTCTAGGGACACCGATGGGCTCGATACCGGCAAAGGGGAACTCACCGCTTTCCGGATCGACCAGATAGATGGCGGACTGATACCCGTCATGCCAGCCATGATAGCCGCAGAATAGGATGATATCCTTGCCGGTCGTGCCGCGGGCGATTCGCGCCGCCACGGCGCATGTTTCCCCTCCGGCCTTGGCGTAACGTACCATCTCCGCACTGGGAATAGTAGCCACCAGCTCTTCCGCCAGATCAATTTCAAGTGGGCCGTTTAACGTATAAATACTACCCCGATCAATCTGTTCTTTCACGGCCTGATCCACCACATCATCCGCATGGCCCAGGATAATCGCACTTACCGCGTTCATCATATCGAGATATTCATTCCCGTCGACATCAATAAATCGTGCACCTTTGGCGCGTTCTGCATAGATCGGGCTGACGCCGCTGGCGAACTGGCTCGCTCGCCGGCTGATCAACTGCGTACGGCCCGGGATCAGTTCTTCCGCCCGTTTGTACAACGCCATGGATTTTTCTACGGAAGGGGTATGGGGCATGGGTTTTCCTTTTTTTAAATGCCTATCGCTTGATTTGGTGATTTGGTGATTTGGTGATTGAAAAAGCTAAAAGCAGTAGGCGGTAAGCGATAGGCAGAAGGCATTCCAATCACCAATTCACCATTTTTTTTCTGACCGCTTATCCGGATTTCTGTACAATATTTCCTCCAGATACTCCGGCGAGCCGCGTTCACCCGGCGGGCGCTCTTGATGCCATGCTCTATGGACCGGAATCAAATCGTCATACAACGGCCAGGGATCGAAGGGCTGGTAACCCAGGGCCTGGATCAACTTACTGGAATCCATCGTCACATTCCCCGCCCGAGGTGGTACAGGGCCGGCCTCTTGCCGCAAACAACCCATCAGATGTTCAGGATCATAACCGCCTACGCGATTGATGATTTGTGCAATTTGATAGAGGCTGAGGCGTTGGGACGCCCCGGTGTGATACAATCCGGCCAGATCATTCGTCAATACGGCTTCGAACACCTCATTCAGGCAATCCGTATAGGTCGGGGTACGCACCTCATCGTAATATAAGGTGGCTGGTAGATTTTTCTTAAACCGGGATTGTATCCAATCGATCGCCCCGGCGTGGCCATTGAAACTGACGCCCATAGGCAGGGAGATACGTAGAATACAGGCGTCCGGCTGTTCCCGTAGAAAAATCTCTTCCGCCTCCACCATCGTTTTGCCGTATACCGTGACCGGATCGGTCGGATCGTCTTCCACATACCCGCCATCGCCGGCGCCGGAATATACCAGGTCGATCGACAGCGTTACGAGTCGGGTATCGGGCGATAACGCCCCGAGCAGGGCATGCACACTTTCTACATTGATCCGCCGGGCATTGTCCGGCGCCAGTTCGCAGGATTTAAGCTTGCAGGTGCCCTCACAATTCAACACGGCGCCGAATTGGTATTTGTCAAACAGCCGGGCCATCGTCTCCCCGTCATGGGCGTTACAGGGTTCTATCCCTTCTCCCTGAAGCGGCCAGTTGCCTTCCCTTCGGGTACCGATCACCTGCCCCGGGTATTTTGCAGAAAAATACTGAAACGCATTATACCCGGCCACGCCCGCTACGCCTGTAATCAACAGTGGAAGAGCCAACTTTTTTTCTGGTCTCATGATTACAACCGCCTCCCTGCCCAATTGCCTGATTGACTGATTGACTGATTGAAAACCTGCTCACCTGCGCTATTTGTTGATTGATGCCGCTAGGCGTCATCGAAAGTAAGGAGCGCCTCTTCGAGGCATGATTAGAACGCGCTTCGCTCGCTGTGCTTTTTGTTGATTTGTTTTTGTCTTTCCAATCACCCAATCACCAAATTATTTCTGACCGCCTGCCCCTCCCCCGGTCAGGCCTGAAACAACGCGCGCTGTGCTTCATCCCAGCGCTTCATCGTCGGTTCGGTAATATACGGTGGTTCGTCCATAGTGGCGATATTTTGCGACATCATCCAGTGGGGACCGTAGCCTACGTGGATTGTTTTACGCACCTGGTCCGACCGGTTGGTAACACCGCCGTGACGCAGGTTTTCCGTGAACAAAATGGCGTCCCCCGCCTTCACCTCCAGGCCGATCATGCCCGGCTCTTCGTCCGGGTTGTGACCGTAAGGACACGGCAGGTTGGTCTTATGCGTGCCAGGCACCACACAGAAAGCGCCCTGTTCATTGGTCACATCATGGACAAAATAAATCATGCGTACCATCATGCAATCGATACCGTTCTGGTTGAATTCGTACCGGTATTTACGTCCCGCCATGCGCGTCCCGCCATGCGTGCCTGACTGATTGCCGTTGTATCGGATGCGGAGTTCCGAATTATTGACCGTCGGCCGGTCCTGGACAATAGCGTCGATACAGGCCATGGTCCGGGCGTGATTCACCAGCAGATCAAAGCGGGCATCTGCATTCCAGAAGTCTTCTATCATGAGCGTTCGCCCCGCTTCATTCGACCCCTGGGTGTAATACCCCCGGTCCACATTGTGATGATACTCCGGTCCCCAGGCGCTTTTCTTTCTGGGTGGCTGATTGACATGAGCCAGGGCATGCGTTTCTAATTTATCCACGGCTGCGGCCAGGCTGTCCACTTCAGGCGGATTTAACATCTGCTCGATGATAATATACCCCTGCCGGTCGAATTCATATCGTTCAATATCGTTCATGGCATCTCCATCTAATCGTCTCCCAACTCACCAACTCACCAACTCACCAACTCACTAATTCACTATTTCCTCGATCCACCCCCGCGTCCATTCCACCGCTTCAATATCCAGATCGCAGATACAACTTGCCAGAAAAACCATGCCCTCGATACGACCTTCCTCAAGCCACCGCAGACCGATTTCACACTGGTGTTTCATCAGGTCCAGGGGCATTGGTTTTTTATTGCCGTAATCCCACATATAACAGCCGAGCACTTTACGGGTCTGGGGCGACAGGGCTTCGAGCCGGGCAAAATCATCTTCAAGCTGCGTCAGCCGCTCCGCCTGCCAGGTCCAGTAGGAAACAACATCACAATGCGCCAGATGATCCTGGACAGGCCGATCGAGCTGGTATTGATATAAGACTACCCATAAATCGAGAGGTCGGTCCTCAATGACAAGCCGTTTGCGGATGTCGGCCAGTTGCCCAGGGGAATATACTACCGTCTGATCCGCGTCATCACGAAAGAAGTCATCCATCATGAACCCCGTCATATTCGGATTCTGTTCCGCCAGCCGGCGTACATGATCTATCTCTTCCTCCGAGGTCTCGCCGCCGGCCCCGACGATAGACCAGACAAATTGATTAAACGGTCGAAACGCCCGGGCATATTGATCATAAGGCGGTGCGGGCTGCCCTTCGTAGCGCACCATAATCATATTGGGTACATTCAGGTAACAGGCCCCTTCCACCGGGGTCATGCGAGAAGGTGCGGGGGTATTATATTCCCGATCGTGGCTTCCTGCTTCATGGCCCCATATCCATAGGCGATCGCGGATGGTGTCCATTTGGTCTCCAAAAAGAAAGTATAAGTACAGAGTGAAGAGTAGAAAATAAAGCTACTACACGATAAAAGTTTTTTCCAGCCTCTGCAAACTGTGGATCCCCGCTTAAAGCCTGCGGGGATGACCACCTTTTACCCTTTGTCGTGTACTATGAAAATAAAGAGTGAAACACACATTTGCAATTTGAACTTTGTTTATTTTACCGGATACTTTTTTATTATCCGATGCATCTCTATATCACGTAACGGCCGTTACAGGTTTTACTCTGCACTTTTACTTTTTTCCCAATTGGAGACGGTATTGTCCGATATGAAGTCGTCCGAGCGGTTCGGCCGGTTGCCTGCGCCTCTGTTACTTGGGGCCTGGTATGAAAATCCTGGCTGATAAATATCCCGATTACAAAAGAGTGATTCCCGATGATTGGTCGATAAAGGTGGCGGTGTCTTCTACGGATTTTATGGCCCTCATTGATTCGATTGCAAGCGAACATCCAATGCACTTCATGCCTTTCCAAGGCCCATCTGTGATCCTACCAACATTGCTTACACTAAATATTGCCGTGGGAAATTCTCTCGCTACAGGTATGTATGAATTACGCCAGGTGTCACCGTAAGGCTCTCTTGTGTTATCGTGGTCTCCTGGTACGGCCCACGCGCTTGGAGACAAGATCACGTCCGCCCCCATGTAACCAGAGCAAACGGGACAACACATGATCTTCGGCAAATCCGTCTGCACAGATCATCACCCCGAATGTGCCAAATTCTGTTTTGACCACATTGAGTCTATCTCCTTGAGCATAATACGCATGGCCAATGTCAAGCTCGTTCAGTTTTCGGTGTTTACACGGGATTTCGCCATGCTTATCTATGATTACCGCTGAATTGAAAACCTGGCCGCCTGACTTTCCAGTTAACCCGGAGCAGATATAGATTTCATTCTGTTTTGCGGCTTGCATAAGCGCCCTGCACACGTCTCCATCAGGGATCTCTTCCGCCATCGTCAGGCTGGAAAGATGCGTCCAGCCCAGATCCATACACTCTGGAAGAAGGGCCACATCGGCGCCATTCGTAAGCGGCCTCTGATATCAGTTCGACCCCATGGCGAATATTCCACGCTTTGTCACCACCCCCTTCACCTGCATCTGGACAAGGGCCAGCTTGAATACTTTTGGTTTCATTCATCTGTCTCCAACAAACCGGCCGTGGGGGTTTTTTTTCTGAAGGCATGTCATCAGATGCCGACCTTCTTGAATTGCGGCAGGTGGCGGCGGTTCTTGCGGAACATCTCGTTCACCATCTGCCTGATCTCTGCCAGAGAAAGTTTGGCGGCGGTGAGCGGATCGTGGGTGATGGCCTGATAAATCAACCGGGGATCGCCGGTAAGGCATCCCTCCACGACCATCATCTCGATCTGCGCGCTCAGCCCGGTGAGCATGGCGCACTGGGGCGGAAGGGTGCCGACGTGGATAGGTTCCAGACGGTTGCGTGTGGCCAGAACCGGTACCTCGACACAGGCATCCTGTGGAAGATTGTCGATCAACCCGTCATTGGACACATTGCCGTTGAATTTGTAGGGTTCGCCTCCGAGCCAGGCATTTGCGATATAGGCGGCATACTCGTGACCGCGCTCAAGCGAGATGGGGTTGTCGGCGCTGAGCCATTCGTTCACCGACTTCTTCCAGTCTTTTTCACGACTCTGATAGCTGTCGAGGACATAGGCATAGTGACCGGGATTCCATCCGGTACCTGTGGTACAGTACTTCTCGATCAGGTCCGGACGTTTGCGGAACCACCAGTTGTATTCGGAGTTGTGGCCACTCGATTCGGTGACGTAATAATCCAGTGCCAGGAACATCTCGTTGCGTACCTGTTCGTGGTTGTAGATGTCCTCATCCTTTTCTACCAGTTTACGCAGCCGTGGGTAGAGGTCTTTTTTCTTATGTTCGAACTTGACGAACCAGGCCATGTGATTGATACCGGCGCAGACGTAATCCACGTTTTCAGGCTTGAGCCCGAGCCATTCGGCCATCATGGCCGAGGTGCCCTGCACGCTGTGACACAGGCCGGTGAGCGTGATCGATGTTTCCCGGTGCATGGCATGGCAGAGCATGGCCATGGGGTTGGTGTAGTTGAGCATGATGGCATTGGGACACCATTTTTCCATATCGCGGGCGATCTCCAGCATGGTGGGGATGGTACGCAGGGCACGGAATATGCCGCTGGGACCGCGGGTGTCGCCGACGTTGGTGTCTATGCCGTATTTCATGGGAATCAGAATGTCGTGCTGCCAGACGCTGGTGCTGCCGCAGAGAATGGTGACCATAACCGCATCGGCGCCCTTGAGCGCCTCGCAGCGGTCGGTGGTAGCGGTCACCTTAGCGGGATAATTGCCCTGGGCGACGATTTTCTCACAGGCGCGTTTCGCGAAATTGAGCCGTGGCTTGTTGATGTCGACCAGCGCGATTTCCGCACCTTTCAGAAGCGGGAAGGTGAGCAGATCACGAACCAGACCACGGGTAAAACCGAAACTGCCGGCGCCGATGAAGACGATTTTAGGCATGTTGTTTCCTTTCTGGATAGGGATAACCTGGTCGCTCGTATAACTTAGTTCGCCAACCCCAGGCCGGGTTTGATGGCACTTCGTAAGTATGCTCCACCGTGAAAAGGCCCCAGGCGTCAGGTACATCTACGCACTTCGTGGGTTCTGGCTGATGCCGCCTGTCAATCCAGGTCGCCCCACGCTCCTCGAAGGTAAAACGCCCTTCTTTGGTTTGACCTTCGTACGACCAAGTGTGTTGAAGGGCGTCAGCCTCTATTTTCAAGGTGCAGTTGCAGCGGTACACGATGTTCCCCTCGGGATCGAGCGCACTGCTCGCCACTACCGATCCATTCGGTTCCCACCCGCTTGGTGCGCATTGCGTTGCCATTAAAACCTCCAGACAGCGGGTTGTAATTCATCGGCCGTCCTTCATCGACGGTTCATCCGCTCGCTCTGTCCGTCAAATTCCGCGTACCAGTTCTCCACCACCGTGATCGTCATCCCTGGCACCTGGCCCGCCTCTCCCTGCAGCACCGCCGTAAACCGCTGCTCGTCGCGCTATACGCTGAACGTGCGATCATCGAGATCCTCAAGGGCACAAATAGTGGCGATATTGGGATGCTTGAGCTTGGCGGAGGCCAGCGCCTCACGACGAAACCGGGCCAGACGGTCGGGATCGGTTCTCACGGACTCAGGCAGGAACTTGAGCGCCACCTCACGTTGGAGTTTTGTGTCCTCGGCTAAGTACACCTCACCCATACCGCTTTTGCCGAGGGGGCGGAGGATCTTGTAGTGGCCTATTGTTTTGCCTTCAGTCATAATATAACCTGGAACCTGAAACAGATGCGCTACTGGTCGTTGATGGAGATCGAGTGCTGACCAGCACGATCATGCCCGAGGTCGTGGAGCCGGTTGCTGGGCGGGATCTTGAGGTCGTCCAACATTGGCGCTGCATTTAAATGTTCAAGTTTGCGTACGGCACGCTTAATAATTTCAGGTGGAAACCGACGTGACCTGGCGGTCCGGTAAAGTTCATGTGTCTTCTTATCTGCAAAAGTCTTAATCATATATCATTAGTAACGCGTCACGTGGCAGCGGTTAGCTGTCGACTGAATGCGGTAGTTAGCTTCAAATGCACTTCGTCGTTCGCTATTTCTCGACATCCATCTATAACCAACTCAGCCCGCTGTATCGGATCATGGGTCCTAATATAAAAATTTTCCTCCTGGCTCCAGTAGTTCTCGTACCAATATCTCGCTTCTTCACCGTCCCTATCTTTGCTTGCCAAATGAGACCATATATCGGTTAGAGGCTAACCTTGGTATAAAAGTATTCTGTTTTGATTCAGGTGAGAATATCGCTGAGTCGTGTTACAGGCAAAACCGGGATACGTTGAAATACAGAGTCATTAGTGATAAATAAATCACATTGATGTTCAAGCGCTGTTGCCGCATGCAGGGCTTCCGGTGCTTTGAGCGTAGAAGTTGTTGCGCGTAAATGTGCGGCTTTCTCCCACAGCACCACATTTGCAGGAATTAACCGAACTGCTCTCGCTTGAAATATCTCATGAAATAAGGAGACAAGAGTCTCATCCTGTGCGCGTAAAAGGTTTAACCAAGGTTTCAAGGACTACAAGCTCGCTACAGATGATTTCAAATTGCTCGGTCTGAGCCGCTTCCCATAAAGGACGTAGTAACGAATAAAATGGGTCAATTCGTTCTATGCTGTAAATGAAACAATTGGTATCCGGACATACAGCACCGAAATCAGGTAGATTTATGATGCCCATGAATCTCGTTCATGTTGAATATGATCATCAACTTCTTCAATGTTATGGAAGAGACGATGTCCTGGGGCTTTATCGAGAATATCGAGCGCAGAAGGACTTTCATCGTTATGATCCTTAGCAGGGACGACAACAAAAACATCCACTGGCTGCCCTGTTGGGAGTTTGGCATCTATCAGTTCGATTTTTCCGCCCGACAAGACGGTAATTTTGCGATGGATAGCAGAAGACCTGATTAGACTCCAAATAGGATGACACAACACCGTGAATTAGTACAATTTGAAGATACCCCAGAGCAAGCTACGGGGCCACAGCTTGCGTGAAGTACCGTAAGCCATGCGCTTTGCTGTTCTTTTCAGAATACTCCAATTCAAAGCAGTCAGCAATTGGTTTTTTAACACCTAACGGCTTAAGGTCTGAGGCGCAACATGAGATCGGCGATGCTTATCAGGCGTCGTAGACTGTTCAAACAGCCCGAAAACCCGAAATCGGCATAGGCGTGGTTGCGTCCGCTGAACCGCTTTGATATTGTATATGGTCTCCCCTTGGGTGGGCGTATAATAATGGCGTATCCATTCCATCAAGATCGGTTCCGAGGTTTCGATAGCGCGATGAGGGCCGATACCGTGGCCAGAAAAGCGCCAGCTACACGGAACCAGTAGCCTGTACTCCATTCTATAGCTGCTTTCTGGAGCACCGCCGGTGATTGAGATAGAGGATCAATAAACATGAGATCAATGATCTCCCGGATGGTCTTCATCGCTGTCATCCTGTGAATGTCGGCTTTTTGATATTCAGCCTCATCCAATCCGGCAAAACTCTTCAGGCTCTCAATGATTCCGGTGATTCTATCACTGGCTGACAGGGCAACCCGGCCCCGGGTAAGATTACATGTAGAGGACATTATCATAGATATTCGATCCATTCATGCCGGTTCATTCAGTCGAGCATCGGGCTCTGCCACCCACCGAGGCCTCGCTCAAGCTCCCGGGCCACGGCGAGTGCCATATCATCCCGCCAGGGACGTGCGACGACCTGCACCCCAATGGGCATCCCTTCAGGTGAGGTCCCGCCGCGTACGACCACGCATGGCCAGCCGGTCAGGCTATAGGGTAAGGTATACGGAATGCGACCGCTGTCTGTGCCATGCGGCATGGCTGGACACTCGGCAGCAGGTGTCAGGATTACATCGTAGTCCGCGATAAAACCAATGAGCGTCCGGCGGAAGCGATCCCAGATAAACAGGTGCTGTTCGATCTCCTCGCTACTGAGCTTGACTTTCCCGTCCGGCACCCACGCCTCCATGGCCATAGACTCTGGTCGCTCCCAATACTGGCGTGTGATGTCAGTGGCCTCCTCGATACGCGGCGGCAGGACCTCTTCCACACTGGCACACACACTTTCCAGCGTTTTAGCGGCTTGATGACACGTTCCCGTTGTTTCGCGGGTCGGTTCGGCCTCCGTGTGATGCGTATAGAAAGCGACCCGAAGCGACCGTACATCGACGACGCGCCAGTCTGCTACAGGCATCGGAATCACGCTCGGGTCCTTCCCATCTATGCCGGCGAGGACAGGTAGCGTCAGCGCCAGGTCCTCCACGTAACGAGCCAAGGGACCAATGGTAGTTCGTGGGTCATTCATCGCGCTGATGAAGGGAAAGTGACCGGTCAATGGAATCCGGCCTGTTGTTGGTTTGAGTCCAGCGATGCCGCAGGCGTGGGCGGGTTGACGGATGCTGCCGCCGGAGTCTGACCCAAGACCCAGGGGAGATCCGCCGGCGGCGATGAGCGCTGCTTCACCACTGCTGCTTCCTTCGGGGCTGTACGCGAGATTGTAGGGGTTATTGGTGCGTCCGTAGACCGGGTTCTCGACCATCGTGTTGGTCTTGCCTAACAAAATTGCCCCTGCCTGGCGCATCCTGGTTACGACCGTGGCATCCTCTTCCGGATGGCGATCTTTGCGAGCACCGGTGCCGATACAGGGCAGTCCTGCCACATCGATCCAATCCTTGACGGTAAAGGGGATGCCATGCAAGGTGCCGATCGGTCGGCCTCGGATGATTGCTTTGTCGGCAGTCCGGGCCTGATCCAGAGCTTCTTCCGCTAATAACTGGACGACCGCATTCAAGCGGGGATTAATCCGTTCTATCCGGCTCAGATAGGCCTGGACGACCTCTTCCGATGAAATCTCCCGATCACGAATTTGACGGGCCAGTGTGGAGACCGAGGCGTATATCAGATCTTCCATACTTACTGATTTCCTCTCTCAAAGTAATGGGGCAAAGACTTTATCGTTTAATCACACCGGGCGCCGTGATCGCTGAATTCCTCACCGATGTCCTGGCAAAACCGGTGGATAGATGCGCTTCTGTGAGCACATATCTCATTATATAGGGGGAGCAGGTTCTTGACAAATATATTATTGATCATACGGACCCTGCGAAAATACGTTGTAAAATCCGTTCTCTGTCTGATCTGTTTATCGTCCACTATTCAGCTTATAAGGCCAAATGATTCCCCACCAGATCACATCTATCACCAGGCCGCCGATGAAACCATTGCGTTTACCATACCAGGGTGCAAGATAGCGATCTCGACCTGTGTGATAGAGTCCATAGCTACGACGAACCGACCACCCTCATGCATGACGACTATTTTGGGGAGTATACCGAAGGCCATCACGCGGCCAAGGGTAGCACGGTCCGTGGTTATGCCCTCGCGATTCATCATCGTCCGGGCTTGATTGATGGCCAGACGGACAGGACGAGGAGCAAGTTTTGTCGTGTACTATTGACCTGAAAGACGGTAACGCGCTTTGACCGCATCGAGATCCCGGATGAGCAGGGCGCGTTCGTCGGCAAGCCGTTTCAAATGGGACCGATATTTCCGCAGTACAATGCTCTGCCAGAGGGGTAATTTTCGGATGATCCTCTCGTGATACACGAGGACGAACAGACCGCTGAACGGCAGAGAGAATGCATAGAGGAGGGTCCCCGGGACACCAAGATACAACGATGTGATACCTGTCCACATCAGATAGGTCACGGGGAAAAGCACCATGCCGATCGACAATTTTACGGTCCCGATCATTTCCCGGTTCTTCCGATACGGCTTCACGAAGAGTCGCGGCAGATAATACGGCAGCGCGTTATGGAGAAAACCGTAAAGCGCCAACGGAGCGCACAGAACCG
>Ga0066376_10004336_pt1 | contig 12353 bp, 10 predicted proteins | sample Knorr_S15_td_Bot_FD_77009 | JGI IMG/M metagenome (GOLD analysis project Ga0066376, IMG submission 77009) | Marine microbial communities from Southern Atlantic Ocean transect - Knorr_S15_td_Bottom_ad_5009_LV_A | ecosystem: Environmental > Aquatic > Marine > Oceanic | place: Southern Atlantic... | reverse complement strand
TGGTCTCCTCCTAACCTTACTCAACTTCCGGGCTTACCTTCTGGGCTGAGTATCTGGCTGAGCCTTGAATTTCTTGCTCTGGCTCGATGACATCAGATTACTCGCCGCGGGAGCATAGACCCAGACAGGCAACCCTGAAGATTGGCGGAGAAGACACGCAACTGAAAGTTGGTGCTAGCCCTCAAAATCTATAGGGCGATCTAAAATACAGGAAAAAGGTTGCTTCGCCAGCGGACGAGAGTAGGCGAATTTTGTGTGTGCTAGACTGTATGGGTTTTCGAGACTAGGATATTCCTGCGCCAGACTAGCCGTTAAATTAGATTTAATGCGGAAATTAAATAAGTAAGGAGACTTGAAATGTCGGTTGGATTAGTAGTGCCCTTGCCTGCGTATACCCTCGATCCGGCTTTTATAGCTAAAAAGGCTGAGGACCTGGGATTCGATTCGATCTGGTACCACGAGCACCCGATACTGCCAGTCCATAGCGAGAGCCCATTTCCCGCGACGGGCGGCGAGATTCCTTGGACCTACGGTCACTTTTCCGAACCCTACATCTCCCTGGCAATGGCAAGTGCCGTCACCACCAAGATTAAACTCGCAACTGGAATCACCTTAATCACCGAGCGCAATCCCTTGATTCTGGCCAAGATGATTGCGGTCTTGGACCAACACAGTAAGGGCAGATTTATCTTCGGCATCGGCACCGGCTGGAACCGCGAAGAGACCACCATGATGGGCGGCGACTTCGACCACCGGTGGACCCAGGCGAGAGAAGCTGTTGCGGCGCTGAAAGAACTGTGGACCAAGGATGAAGCGGAGTTCCATGGACGTTACTACGACTTCCCGCCGGTTTACTGTTATCCCAAACCCGCTCAGAAGCCTCATCCGCCGATATTGTTGGGCGGGAACGCCGCTAATGTTCTTCAGCGGGTGGCTAGATTTGGTGATGGTTGGCTCCCAACCCGAGCAACACCCAGCCAGATTGAGGAAGGCCGCAAGATTCTAGACACCTTGGCTGCTGAACGGGGAAGGGACCCGGCGTCGCTGACAATCTCGGTGTTCGGCCAACCCCCGGAGACCACCCGAGCCCAGATAGACAGCTACTTGAGCGCCGGGGCGGAGAGGGTATCAGTGTGGGCGACTCATTGCGATACCGAAAAAGAGATGGGCGACCAACTGGAGAAGATGGCCGAGGACTTGATTCGCTAGAAGCTCAAACAGGGTGTGGCGGCTTTGACGTTCTCGTGCTTTAAGCCGCCCGTCCCGCCAGAGTCTAGGAGTGGATATGGAATTTGGGCTGTTCCTGGAATTTGTAAGGCAGGATAACGCAACCGACCAGCAGGCGTTTCAACGAGGGTTTTCCATCGTGGACGAAGCGGAGAGCATGGGAGTGGACTCGGTGTGGCTGTCCGAGTACCACTTCATCCCCTTTAGCGTATTGTCCGCTCCGGTCACCGTCGCCACGGCCGTCGCTGCTAGAACACAACGGATGCGAATTGGCTTTGCCGTCGTCTTATTGCCGTTAGGGAATCCGATTCGCATCGCCGAGGAAATCGCGACCCTTGATCACATCAGCCAGGGCAGGGTTGAGTTTGGGATTGGCCGCGGGACTTTCCCCGAACACCACGACGCTTTCAATTCACCTTTTCCGGAAAGCAGAGGGCGGTTCGAAGAGTACCTGGAAATCATTCTCAAGGCGTGGACCACGGAGCAATTCTCCTTTGAAGGAGAGCATTACAATTGCCGCGACGTATCCGTAAGGCCCAAGCCTTTCCAGCAACCTCACCCGCCTATTCGCGTGGGGATAACATCCCAGGAAACCTTTCCCATCATCGGGCGCATGGGCTATCCCATATTTATCAACCCCTCCCGGGTGTTTGCCATGTCCGAACTAGCGCCTTCGATAGAAAGTTACAGGGCAGCGTGGAAGGAGGCGGGACATCCCGGCGAAGGAGAGATAGGTCTGAGAATACCCATCTATGTGGCCGAAACTGCCGAGAAGGCCTACAACGAACCCATGGCGAGTACCGTGAGTTCCATCAGCAACTTGGGCCAGCGGGTGGCCGCCAGCGCAAGCCGCACCGGCACCACCGGAGACTGGCAAGCCGAGTCGGACCATATTCTCAGCATGACCTACGACGACTGGATTCGAGACAAGGTAGTTTTTGGCACACCGGAGTATGTGGTGGAACGATTGCTCGGCCTGCGGGAAGAGCTTCATCTGAACCAGGTGGTTTTCGAGATTAACTTTGGCCGACAGATACCTCATGAATTACAAATGAACTCACTTCGGTTGATGATGGACCGGGTCGTTCCCGCTTTCAAGTGAACCAGCGTTAGTAAGGAGCAGGACCATGCGAGGAGTAGTTTTCAACGGAAACCGACAGGCGGAGATTCAAGAATTTCCTGACCCACAGGCCGGACCGGGTGATGCCTTGATCAAGGTACGGGCTTCCGGTCTTTGCGGCTCCGACATGCACCGCTACCGCGCTCCCGGGCCGACGGACTATATCACGGGTCATGAGCCCTGTGGCGTGGTTGAGGATTTGGGGGCCGGAGCGCCTCCAGGCCTGAAGATCGGTGACAGGGTCATGGTCCACCACTATGCTGGCTGCGGAATCTGCGAGATTTGCTCAATGGGTTACGAGCAACTTTGCCCCACCGGCCACGTCACCTACGGAGGCGGCACCGGGCACGGAGCCAATGCCGACTACATATTGGTGCCATCCAGAACGCTGGTGCATCTTCCGGATGAACTCTCCTTTGAAGAAGGCGCTGCTATTTCCTGTGGCACCGGCACCGCTTGGAATGGCTTAAAGAAGATGGATGTCTCCGGCCAGGATACCGTGGCCGTCTTTGGGCAAGGACCCGTGGGATTGAGCGGTACTCTGTCCGCCAAGGCCATGGGCGCCAGGGTCATTGCCGTGGATGTGATGCCAGAGCGATTGGATTTGGCCTTGGAGTTGGGTGCCGACCACGTGATAAACAGCCAAGAAACCGACCCGGTCAAAGGCATCCAAGTCTTGACCGGCGGGATGGGAGCGACTGCCTCACTGGAGACATCGGGCAATGCCGTAGCCCGCGGCCAGGTTTTACAATGCCTGCGCACCTTTGGCCGCTGCTGTTACGTGGGGCTAGGCGGTCCGGCAAGCATCGACTTCAACCGTGACGTAATTTTCAAAGTAGTTACAATATTCGGGTCTTGGACTTTCAGCAAATCCGAGCTGATAGAGATCGCCCGGTTCATGGTGGAGGCTCAGGTACCCTTGGACAAGCACATCACCCATCGGTACACATTGGACCAAGCGGTGGAGGCCTTCCGCAATTTTGACACAGCCACGACCGGCAAATGCGTGTTGGTGATGGATTAAACTTTATAGGCCGGAAACCAGAATGGGCCTTCACCTAGATCAGTTCCTGAGCACCGGCTTGCGCCGGTGAGACGCATTCAATACACCAGAACAAGGATTTGAGTAATGAAAATCGGCATGTCGTTGACCAGCGGTTACTCTACAGACCGCGACAGCCAAGAGTTGATGAAAAACCTGATTGAGCAAGTAGAGTTGATGGCGCAACTCGGTTTCGACTCCGTATCCTTGGGAGACCACCACCTGACCCAAAACCATTACCTTCAGGTTCTACCCACCATGTCCCGTCTGACAGCCCACAGCGGCGAAATGCAACTGCTGCCGTTGTTCCTCCTGCCCTTTTACAACCCCATTGTTTTGGCCGAACAGATAGCGACTCTGGATGTGATAAGCGGTGGGCGGACCCGAGTGATTAGCGGGTTGGGCCACCAACCCGAGGTCCACGTAGCCATGGAAACGCCTCAAAGAAAACGTGTATCCAGGTTCGTTGAGACATTCGATATCATGCGCTTGCTGTGGAGCCGTGACGAGGTGACCTACACGGGGAAGCATTACAACATCAACCAAGAGGTGTCGATTAACCCCAAGCCGGTGGCCCAGCCAATGCCCATGTGGATCGCCGCCGAAGCTGAACCGGCCATCCTCCGCACCGCCCAGAAGGCCGACGGTTGGGTGATGAGCCCCGGCTGGACCCCGGACTTGATAAATGAACGGATAAGCGTGTACCGAAACGCTTTGGATGATTGCGGCCGCTCCGGCCAGCAGATGGAGATTGTGCTGAGGCGGGATGCTCATTTGGCCGACAACCTGAATACAGCCCAGCGGGAAGCCCAACAGTTGTACGAGCAAGGCTATAGAGGGTTTCCGCCCAAGGAGCTAGCCGAGTCGCTCATAGTAGGCGGTCCGGACGAGTGCGTCTCATATCTGGAGAAGGTGCAAGATCTAGGGGTTACCCACGTGTTGTTCCGTTGTGCCTTGGACGAAATGGAATCGGCTATGCAGACGATCCGCGTAATAGGTTCTAAGGTTATTCCACGTTTCCGCTAAACCCTGAGCGCTAGCGCGGCTGTGTCCGCCAAACTGTGGACAATCCACCGTTCCGCCGCTACTATTCTCCCAAGTTGTCCCAAGGAAAAATTCTCCAAAATCATCTAATAAAATCTCAATGTAAGGTGATGACATCATGGCAACGTTAACAGCTGCTGGCTCAGTGTCGATGGATCACACGAAATTAAGGAAAGTAGAAGATCTATTTCGCCAGCAAATCGAGAATGGGCTCCATCCCGGGGCTGGGTTGGCGGTGTACCGCTATGGGAACTTGGTGCTGGATATACATGGCGGAGTAGCCAACACCGATAAGGCACAACCGGTTTCGGATGAGACGATGTTTATTTTGATGTCATCAACCAAGCCAATCGCAGCGGCCTGCCTATATATCTTGAAAGACCAAGGAAAATTGGCTTGGGACGACTTGGTCACCAAGCATTGGCCCGAGTTTGGCCAGCAAGGAAAACAGGATGTGACAATCAACCACATCCTTACTCACCGCGGCGGTTTCCCCGAGACACCAAAAACCCTGCCATGGAGCGACTGGAGCGATTGGGGGAAAGTTGTTCGCGCCATGGAAGAAGCGGTGCCTTCCCTGGCCATTGGAGAAGTGCTGGCCTATCACCCCATCAATTATGGCTGGGTCATTGGGGAATTGGTCCGCCGGATAGACGGACGTTCTTTCGACCAATTTTTGGCTCAGGAATTAACTGGGCCCTTAGGTATGGGCGATTTCTATGTGGGATTGCCCAGTAATCTGGAAGACAGAGTCTCCAAGATGCACCTGATGGAAGCCGACGCCGATGTTTATGGATATGTTGATATTTTCAACCGCCCCCAAGTCCATGGGTCCATCGTACCCGGAGCTTGCGGTATAGCGTCTGCCGGTGACCTGGCCCGGTTCTATGCCATGATGGAAAGGAAGGGCGCACTGGACGGCACGCGTATATTCGGCGAGGGAACTGTTAAAGAAGCAACCAGCCTACGAGTCGAAGGTGTGGATGCCAGTCTGGGCCTGTTTGCCCAGCGGTCTTTCGGTCTTGCATTAGGCGATGAGCGGATGGGCAAACCAAGCGAAGATCCAATCAACAGCTTTGGTCATGGGGGAGCCGGTACCTCAATCGGTTGGGCGGACTTCGATTCGGGTTTGGCGGTGGGATACATCACCAACGGATACCGGGCCAGCGAAACCAACAATCCACGGTTAGCAGCCATCTCCCAAGCCATCAGGGATGCGTGTATCTGAGGTTCTATTCGCACCGCTCAACATGTGTATTTTGGTATTGCTGGGTAGCCACTTAGCGTCCACTACCCAGCTACAGACTAGTCTTATTTACAGGGGTCCACCGGAGAAAATAGCAGACTGCTTGCGGAAAACTTGAACCCGTTGGCGGGCGGTTTCCACCACAAATACTCGGCCATCATCATCAACTTCCACTGCGATTGGCCCCTGAAATTGCCTCTCCCTCTCTTCCAGACCTTGGGCCATCTCCCTGCCCCGCACCATTGCGGGTTCTAACTCCACCCGTTGTCGGCCCCATTTGGACAGGGTTGCCTCACCCAAAAGCTTGGTGACAAACCCGCCGTCGGCGTCAAACACCTGGAGGCGGTCGTTCTTGAAGTCGGTAACGTAGATGATTCCATCGTTATCAACGGCGATGCTCGTTGGCCTGGAGAACTCACCGTCGTCTTGTCCGGAGGAGCCGAACTTCATTAAGAATTGCCCGTCGGCGGTGAATTTTTGGATGCGGTCATTGCGCCAGTCGGCGATGTATACATCGCCCTTCTTGTCAATTTCTATGCCCCAAGGGTGGTCAAACTCCCCGTCTCCGGTGCCTTTTTGACCCCATGTAGACAGGAACATCCCGCCTTTGGTGAACACCTGAATCCGGTGATTCAAGCTATCCACCATATATAGGTTGTCGTTGGCATCAAAAGCCAAACCCGATGGCCGGTCGAACTCTCCTTCTCCGCTGCCCACCTTCCCCCACGTTTTGACACAGTCTCCGTCTTTATTAAATACAGAAATCCGGTTGAGCCACTCGTCGGCTACGTAGGCGATGCCTTGGGAGTCCAGAGCGATGGCCGTGGGCCACATGAGGCTGCCGTCGGGAGCGGAAGGGTTCGCATCTTCCGGAGGAACTTTGTGGCCGAACTCCCGGACCAGTTCTTCATCAACGGTGAAGACGGTGACACGTTTGCAGGGGAAGAACGCAGGGGTCTCCGAGCCGCGGTTCAGCACGTACAGATTGTTATCTTCGTCCCGGGTTATCGCTACGGGATAGAAGAACCCGGTACCGCTGCGGACTTCCTGGCGTCCGATGGTGTGGCTATATTGAAACGTAACAGGCGCAATCTCGGTGACCATGCTTCCTCACTTAAATTCTTTCACGACTTAAATATCTTTCACGCCAGGCTATCTGATTGACGGCCTGGCGTGAAAGATTAGTTGCTAAAACTTGTTGATGTCCTTTATTTGTTTATGAAGTCGAACTTCTCGTAGGTCCCGCCGAGAATAGGATTGGCATCCAAGCCCATCCAGTCCTCCAGAATTGTCGCATAGGAGCTACGGAAGTCGTTGTTCCACTGCAAATCGCCGGAGTCCAGCTTGCTCGGCTCTAGGGAAGGATACTCACCGTAAAGGCCACCCTTCACGGCGTCGCCGATAACAAAGGCGACTCCGCCGGAGCCGTGGTCGGTGCCGGAGCCGTTCTCTTGCACCCGTCGGCCAAACTCGGTGAACAGCAGCATAACGACTTCTTCGTTGGCGTTGTGCTCTTTCAAGTCCTCGTAGAAGTCGGCGATCGCATTGGTAACATCGCCCCAAAGCTTGGGGAGGTTGACGTTCTGATTGGCGTGAGTGTCGAAAGTTCCTGGATTCACGCCCGTGTAGAAGACGCGGGTTCCGAACTCAGACAGATGTACCTGAGATATGTTCTTCAACCACTGGGCGAAGGGGCTACCACCGTACTCCACGCTGGAGGAGTAGTTGTCGGGCGCAGCGCTGAGAATGTCTGCTCCTTTCAGAGCGTCCAAGCCGGTCTGGGAAAGGTAGTCGCTAACCGCGCCGGAGCCAATCATGGGCGCATACATCCGGGCGAAGATGTCCAGGGCTTCGCTACGGTCCTCATGCCCCTCGATTCCTGTCAGGACTCCGTAGTTGCTCAAGTCGCCGACCGAGGCTACAGACACTCCGGGGGCGGCCAGTGCTCTGGGAAGGCCGCGGCCAAAGTTGACGGCGGTGAGGATATTCTCTTTGTTTGGGTCGATATCTTTGATGGCCCGGCCCAGCCACCCGTCGATTATCATCTTTTCGGGCTCGGCGGTATGCCAGATATCCAAGGACCGGAAGTGAGAGCGGATTGGATTAGGATAGCCAATGCCCTGTAGGACGGCGACCTTACCTTGGTCATACATGTCTTTGATGGGGCTCATGGCTGGGTGAAACCCGACCTTGTCGTCCACGGCCAAGACATCTTCCGGCTTAATTTGCAAAGTGGGCCGGTAGTCAGGGTAGTGGGAGTCGCTGTAAGGGATGAAGGTATTTACTGCGTCGTAGGCCCCCGTCATCTGAAGTATTACCAGCACCGGGTCTTTCTTGTTGGTGGTCATTATTCGCTTCCTCCCAAATTGGACATTCTTGTTTGAGGTTCCGGCTTAAGTCTCGCGTCCGGTATGTTTTCGCTGCCCGATTCACGGGCTAGGCATAAAGATACTCTTTGGTGGCTACAATCATTTGAAGCATTTTGGCAACGTGCTGGGGAAACTCCCGATTATCTGTAGGCAAGTCGCCGGTTTGCCGTGCTTGGTCAAGAAGTGCCTGGAGGTTCTCTTCGGCCAACTCGTAGTGCCCCAACAATCGGAGGCAGCCGTTTACCAGGTTATCCGGGGATATGGTCGGGCCTTCCGATGCCAGAGATTTGACGATTTCCTGTATGCCGGGGTAGCTGACATCGCCCACATGGTCGGCAATGAAATTGATCCGGCGCAACAGCGTCCCGCCGTCGATCCATTCCTTGCCCGTATGCCAACCTTCAACGGAAGGCGGATTTAGAATCTCCTGACCCATGTGTTTCATTTCTTCAAATATAGACTCGAAGCCAGGTTTTGGAGCCGTCCAGTCCCCCACCAACCGTAGAGTGCCAATCACGGTCTCGATGGGGCCTTTAATCCGGGCGAAACGAGCGTTCTTAAAGGCGTCGGAATTGAACAACACCCTCAGCATAGATTTTATGTCGTAGCCGGACTTGAAATACTCGTCTTCCAGCATTTTGATGGTGTCCATGTCCACCGGAGGTGTGTCCATCCAGGATGGTACCTGAGCTTCGTCGGCGACGAAGTAGTTGTAGAGATGGCGAGAGATGAACCGGGCGGTGGCTGGCTGCTTGACGATGATGTTGATTACATCCTCGCCGTTAAAATTGCCGGTCTGACCCAGGAAAGTTTTTTCACCGTCATCGTGATCATCGGGATTGTAGACAAACTGAGAACTGTAGCGGCCATAAGGTTGGGCGGGGATTCCGTTGGCAATGGTCCAGCCGGTGAAAGCCCGAGCGCACTCTTTGACGTCATCCTCGGTGTAGTTGAACTCTCCGTCCATACCCACACCCATGGAGAACAACTCCAAGAGTTCCCGGCCGTAGTTCTCGTTAATCGCGTCTTTGTGGCTGAGGCAGTTATCCAGGAAGTACACCATGGCCGGGTCTTTGGAAATCTCTAAGAGAAGGTTTTTGAAGCTCCCCATGCCGCATTTGCGGAGCATCTCCAGTTCCGTGTAGGAGGCGACATAGCTTTGAGTCTTGCTGTCTGCGGTGCAGAGTATGCCATGCCAGAAGAGGACCATCTTCTCTTCCAACTGATTAGCTGAGTTGACCATGCGGAAAGCAATGTATTCGGGTACGCACCGGATGAAGTGGTTCCATTCGATGAAATAACGTTCCGCCAGGTCCAGGTCCATACCATTAGTCTCGTCAGTGGGGTTAAGAAGGTCCTCAACGGTGGCCTCATAACCCTTGGCCGCGCGCCTTTCCAACTCATCGTATTGGGCTCCGAACCCTGCGCGCCGCATCAAGTGGGCCATTAAAGCAGTGTCTTTCTCTGCCATGGGGTCTCCTTTTTGTATCTGTACACGCCAAAAAGCGGCATGGAATTATTTGCTTACATATGTTGGCTGTATGGTAGCATTTTGCCCGTTCGGCATTCAAGGCAACATGTACGATTTTATGCATACCACACCGGTTCGGTGTAGCAGCGAATTGCTGTTTTTAATTTTACACCAACTCGCAGCCATTTTGCATCGTTACGCGGGTGCGGATACGCAGATACGTGCTGAGCTCCTGTTGTTCAAGAAACGTTCTGGCTCTTTCTCAGTGTTTCGGAATGTGAATTATTCTTGATTTCTTCCGGGAGCAGGGCGATAAAGCTCCGATAGAAATCGATCAACAAGTCCATTGCCTTAATCTAAACTTGTCTGTTGGGAGCAAAGGCATGGGTCTACGCAACTCATGGCTTCAAGATTCAGGAATCAAAATACCCCTTCTAGTAAGGGTGTATGTGAGGCAATTCTGTGCCTTGACGGAGCGGCCTCACAGCCGGTAGCCTAGATTCACCGAAATTCTAACACCCAATTTAAGAAGAGGAACCTCGAATGGCTACTAGAACACAAACCTATGAGATTGACGTCGCGGACGTGGAATATCTCCGTCACGGCGAAACACACTTTTTGGCGCGGGTATTCAAGCCTATCGGCAAAGGGCCGTTCCCGATAATGATTGAACTGCACGGCGGGGCCTGGGTTAGGGGCACTCGCATGAACGGCGAAGCAGCAAACGAAGCGATGGCCAAGATGGGTGTGATCGTGGTCGCGCTGGATTTTCGCGTGCCGCCGGAAGGACCGTACCCGGCCTCTCTGGCCGACATCCACTTTGGGATCCGTTGGTGTAAGACCCAAGCTGTGGCCTGGAACGGTCGCCCCGACCGCATCGGCGCCATGGGCACATCCAGCGGCGCACATCAAGCCATGCTCATAGGCATGCGCCCGGATGATCCAAGGTACGCTGCACTGTCACTCCCGTCAGATGCCGTAGCAGTGGATGCAACCCTAGGTTGCGTTATCCTAGTCTCTCCCGTGATTGATCCGCTGGGACGCTATCGATATGCTAAGGGTCTCCGAGAGGATTGCGTGCCACCTCCAGGGATAGCGGAGCGCGTTGTGGACATGCATGACCAGTACTGGCAGACGGAAGAGGCGATGGCCGAGGCGGCCCCGGCGCATATCCTGGACAGTGGGGAGCGCACCGCCCTCCCACCGGTTCTAGCGCTTCGACGCGATTATGAGGAGGCGCATCCGCGCCCGGATTTCGACGAATTCGTCGGAAAGTACGGCAAGGCTGGTGGCCAGATCGAGGTGACTATATTCGAGGGAGAAGGCGAACGTATCCTCAGCGATCCCTCTACACCGATCGCAAAGCAGGCACTCGAGCAGATGAGCGCCTTCATTCATCAACACATCGGCTAAGCCAGAGAGCCTAGCTCTCAGAAGTCAGGAGCGTTTCTGATTCTACCGCTTGGCTTCGGCGCTCACCTGGGAAATCGTAATCATCCGGATCAACTATGGTGCATCAACCCGATGCGCAGATGAATGCGGATCTGTGCTGCAAATCCGGTACGGGAGTCACCGCGCTCTAACCCTCCGCAGTATTCGGAGATTCTGCTACCGCAGGCAGCTTGATTGTAAAAGTCGAGCCTACGCCAGATTCACTTTCCACAGAGACGTCGCCGCCCATCATCTGGCAAAAATGCCGGGTAATGGCCAGCCCCAATCCTGTGCCACCGAATTTTCGGCTGGTGGACGCTTCGGCTTGGGCGAAGGCCTGAAACAGGCCGCTCATCTGCTCTTCAGTCATGCCGATGCCGGTGTCGGCTACGGCGAAATTGACCCACTCAACGCCTTCTTCGGTGACCTTGCTGATTTTCAGTGAGATTGTCCCCTCTTCGGTGAACTTGCTGGCGTTACTCAGCAGGTTAAGCAGTCCTTGTCTGACTTTGGTTACATCGGAGTGGATGGAACCGACTGAGTCAGGGCAATCTATCTCCAAAGAATTGGAGTTCTTTTCGACCAAGGGCTGGATAGTAGCTTGCACGTCTTGAATCATGTCTGCGACGGGGAAGGTCTCCAGGTAGATGTCCATCGCCCCGGCTTCGATCTTTGAGATGTCCAATACATCGTTAATGAGGCCCAACAGGTGTTTGCCAGCGCCGTTGATGCGCTCCAAATCGGGGCCGAAGTCGTCATTCTCCATCTCGGCTGCTTCCTCTTGGAGCATCTCGCTGTAGCCGATTATGGCGTTCAGGGGAGTGCGCAGTTCGTGGCTCATGTTGGCCAGGAACTTGCTCTTGGTGCGGTTGGCTTCCTCGGCGTCTTCCCTGGCTTGCTGAGTCTCGTCGATGAATTGTGCGTTATTGATGGCCACAGCGGCGCTGTCGGCCAAGGATTGGATCAGGTTAATGTCTTCGTCGGTGATCCCCCGGTGGTGATCGAACACTACTGTCAATATCCCATAAACCTCGTTCCGTATGATTATCGGCGCGGCTACGTTTCCGATCACTCCCCAACCTTAAACCTGTAGGCGTTCAGCGATAATGGGACACTTTTAAAGGGAGAGAAACATGAGGGTGGTGGTGTGTTTGGACTCCCGGAGCAGGGTATAGATTTACCGCGCCTAGAAAGGAGCCGAAAGTGTCCCAAGACAACACCGGTCAAGCCCACGTAGCAGAGATCTCGACCCAAGAGACCGAGACTTTCATCCGGCAGGCCCGGACTAGGACCCGCCGGAAGTACGCCCCGGAAGACAAGATCCGCATCGTTCTGGAGGGTTTCCGAAGGGAGGTCACGGTTAGTGACCTCTGTCGGCGGGAGGGGATCAAACCGGGCGTCTT
>Ga0066376_10004335_pt1 | contig 12355 bp, 9 predicted proteins | sample Knorr_S15_td_Bot_FD_77009 | JGI IMG/M metagenome (GOLD analysis project Ga0066376, IMG submission 77009) | Marine microbial communities from Southern Atlantic Ocean transect - Knorr_S15_td_Bottom_ad_5009_LV_A | ecosystem: Environmental > Aquatic > Marine > Oceanic | place: Southern Atlantic... | reverse complement strand
GCAACTGGTTCGTCGGACGCTACCTTTTCCTGCGCATCTGCTTCGACCGGCTTCTCCACCACCACCGCCTCAGCATCTGCTTCGGCAACTGGTTCGTCGGACGCTACCTTTTCCTCAGCGTCTGCTTCGGCAACTGGTTCGTCGGACGCTAGCTTTTCCTGCGCATCTGCTTCGACCGGCTTCTCCACCACCGCCGCCTCAGCGTCTGCTTCGGCAACTGGTGTTTCCGTTTGTCCTGCTTTTTTATCTATGGACACCACATCACCGATCACAGTGGTTTCAACAGGATGGTTCTGCAGATAATCATCGATTTCGGCTCTTTCCCGATCCCGGAAATATGCTTTTACACTGAGTACGATCCGGCGATTCTTACCATCAAACTCGATGACTTTAAGTGGGATTTCTTCTTCATCCTTAAAGGCATCACTCGGTCGTTTTATTTCTGGATGGCCTAATTGAGAAATCGGTACAAACCCTTCTACATCATGGGGTAGTTCAACAACCACACCACGTTCGAGCAGACGGACAATTTTCCCTGTCGTCTCCGTATCCATTGGATATACTTCGGATAGGGAGACCCACGGATCGTCGGTAACTTGCTTTATGCCCAGTGAAATGCGACGGGCATCGGGATCGATATTCAAGACCATAATATCGATGTCTTCCCCCTTTTTTACAATCTCACTGGGATGTTTGATCCGTTTCGTCCATGACATATCAGAAATATGAACCAGACCGTCTATGCCGTCATCGATAGCCACAAATGCACCGAAGGCGGTTAAATTTCGGACCCGGCCCTGTACAATACTACCCACAGGATATTTTCCACCAAGCGCTTGCCATGGATCAGGCTGGGTTTGTTTTATTCCGAGAGATATTTTCTCATTCTGTTGATCTACCTTGAGAACGATGGCCTGAATCATATCTCCTATAGACACTATTTTTGATGGATGGGTGATGTGTTTTGTCCAGGACATTTCTGATATATGGACCAGACCCTCCACCCCTTTTTCCAGTTCAATGAAGGCACCGTAATCCGTGATGCTGACTACTTTACCTGTAATCAGATCACCATTCGGATATTTATCTTCCACGTTCGCCCATGGATAGGGTTCGAGTTGTTTTAAACCAAGAGAGATCCGTTCACGCTCTTTGTCGAAATCAAGAATCGCAATGGAAATCTCATTCCCGATAGAGACCAGTTCGGAGGGGTGCCCGATTCGTCCCCATGACATGTCCGTAATATGCAAAAGGCCGTCGATGCCGCCTAAATCGACGAAGGCGCCGAAATCGGTGATATTCTTTACGACCCCCTTACGAACCTGGCCCTTCTCCAACTCGGCCATAATCGCTTCCTTGAGCTTCTCTTTCTCTTTTTCCAGAACCACGCGACGGGAAACCACAATATTCCGACGACTTTTGTTCAATTTAATGATCTTAAAGGGCAGCTTTTCATTAATGAACTGGTCCAGATTCGGGGTCTGTTTAAGCGCAACTTGAGATCCCGGGAGAAAGGCATCCACACCAAAGAGATCGACGACAAGACCGCCTTTTATCCTCCTGAGAATCAGACCTTCTACCACAGAACCATCTTCATGGGCATCCCTGATCTTGTCCCACACCTTCATGAAATCGGCTTTCTGCTTGGAAATAACGAGTTGACCTTCCTGGTCTTCAATATTTTCAAGAAACACTTCAATTTCACTGCCGACTTCGAGTTCATCAGGTTCTGTGAACTCAGCGAGAGCGATGGTTCCTTCGGATTTAAATCCAACATCTACAACGACTTCACCCTTTTCTATCGCGACGACACGCCCGGGTATAATTTCACCCTCTCTGATATCCTTCATGGTATCCGCATAAAGGTAAAACATCTCTTCATATTCCTGAAGCGCCTGTTCATCCATTTCCTCTGCATCCATCCATTTGGGCAGCTTGACCGGTCCGGCGGTTGCCTTTGGAGTGCCCTCATCCGGTTCTTCCTCAGATGTGGATGGTTCCGCAGATATCACTTCTGCCGTCTCCGCGGTTACGACGGGCAATGAAGATTCCTCGGACATTTCGTCCGGGGAAGTCTTCGGTGTGTCCTCTGACATGTTACTCCTCCTTGAAGGAAAATAAATTCGGACGTCTTCAATTCATCGGAGAACCGATTGAGTAAAAAGAAATCCGCCTGATTACAACATAGGGGTCTGTCTAAGCCTTAATTGATTGATCTTTTAAATCCAGAACTTCTGTATCGGATAATGCTCTCCATTGACCTGGCGAGAGATGTCCCAGGATGATCGGTCCGAAACGAACCCGGATTAATCGCATCACCGAATATCCAATGTATTTACACATATGCCTTATTTGTCGATTGCGCCCTTCATGAAGAATAATGGTCAACCAGGTTGTATCTTTATCTTGAGCGTGTATTTGTACCTGACATGGGCCAGTCATCCGATTATCGAGTGGAATTCCATCTCTTAATTTTTGAATCACATCGCGATCTGGATGGCCCTGAAGTAGTACCCTGTATTCTTTTTCTACACCAAATCGTGGATGTATCATTTCATAACTTAAATCGCCATCATTAGTAAATAGCAATATACCTTCCGAGTCACAATCAAGACGCCCTACAGGAAAAACCCGATGAGGGATTTCCTGTAATAGGGACATAACCGTTTTTCGATTAAACGGATCAGTAACCGTCGTTATGTACCCAACGGGTTTGTTTAATACGAAATAGTATTGCTCTATGGTCGGTTCTATGGTCTGGTTATCCACGGTGACGTGATCTGTATTCGGCTGCACTCTGGTGCCTGGCGTATTAACAGTTTCTCCATTAACAGCAACCCTTCCGGCTATAATCAACTCATCACTATGCCTTCGTGAGGCCACACCTGAATGTGCGATGTATTTATTCAGTCTCATCACGTTCAAAAATGGGGGTTTGAGGCTTTGGGAAAAGGGAGTGATCCATTTCTTCCGCCTCCTCTTCTTCTATATCAATATTACGATCTTTCAGCAGGTCGTTCAATTCATCTATTCTTGGTAAGTCCGTCAGGTTGTTCAATCCGAAATATTTTAGAAAATCCGTGGTGGTGGCATATAATATAGGTCGCCCGACACCGTCTCCACGACCTGCAATTCGAATCAGGTTGCGATCCAACAAGGTTCGTATAACGCCATCGACATTTACGCCACGAACAGCCTCCACTCCAGACCGACTTACAGGTTGTTTATAGGCTATAATCGCCAGACATTCGAGAGAAGCCTGCGTTAATCTCGAAGGAATATGGCCTCGATATAATCGTTTGATCCATTTTGCATATTCTACGCGGGTGCTGAATTGATACCCATCGGCCACATCATTAATCTGGAAGCTATGCGGCGCCTCTTCATATTCGGCGTTCAATTCATAAATACATTTTTTTATTACATGCTCATCAAGATCTTCCAGAATACGGCTGATTTCTTTTAAGGTTAAAGGAGCATCATAAGCAAACAGAAGCGCTTCGATTATCGATTTGTATTCCAAAAATTGTGTTTCTTCGGTCATATCGCCCTCCTGATTAGCTGGTTTCAAGAGCTCGTATTATCCTGCTTCTGAAGATATAGCCAAATTTCGCCTATATTATCCGTTTGTTCAAAAGCGATTTTTCGTGTTCTGATTAATTCGAGCAAAGCCAGAAACATGCCGATAATGATCGGTCGGGTCACCTCATTAAACAGGTCTTTGAAGAAGAGGCCATCCCGATTATGCAGTTGGCGCATGATGTCATCCATCCGATCTTCAACGGTTATGGCTTCTCTTTCTATTGTCCTGTCGAATGTGTTATCAACCCTATCTATGACCTTTTTGAACGACTGCAATAAATCCCAGAGATTCAAATTGTTTGCCAGACCGATATCAAGCGGTTCCATATCGTCTGTGATATCATCCCAGTTCTCTGAGGCAGGGCGATAAAAAATATCGATCTGTTGATCTTCCTGATTGCCAAGGACGTGAGCGGCTTCCTTATATCGCCGATATTCCAATAGACGTTGCACCAGTTCTTGACGCGGATCTATTTCTTCTGTTGCTTCTTCAGCGAGCCGTCTCGGCAACAGCATTTTCGATTTGATCCGAATAAGGGTTGCCGCCATCAGGATATAATCTCCACCCATCTCAAGATCCAGCAGTTTCAATAGCTCCAGGTACTCCAGATATTGATGGGTGATGAGGGCGACAGGTATATCATAGATGTCAATCTCATGTTCCTGGAGTAAAAACAATAGCAGGTCTAAAGGGCCTTCAAAGTTTTCCAACTGTACCTGATAAGTCATGGCCATCCTCTCTTTTTTAATCGTTTTTCAAGAAGAGATAGGGACGCCATGAATGGTGTCCTATGCCAATGAAATCTCGAATAAAATGGATCCGTGTCGGCGACCTGGGTTTTTTCATCAAGTCCATATTCACATGATCCAGCATTCGGTCGCCCTTCTTATTATTGCATTTCTGGCAAGCGCAAACCATATTCTCCCAGCTGTCTTCTCCGCCACGATATCTGGGAATAATATGATCTACGGTAAGGGGGCCACGTGTTGTACCACAATATTGGCATTGGTGGCCATCCCTTTTCAGGATATTCTTCCGGGATAACATGATGCCTTTATTGGGTGGACGGATGTAGGTCATTAATCGGACAATAGCAGGACGGTCAAATACCATAAATACGGTACGGATGGGATTGGGGTAGCTATCAACGATCTCCGCTTTACCTAAAAAGACAAGGACCACCGCCCGCCTGGCGGTACAAACGCTCAATGGTTCATAATTCTGATTCAATATCAGGACATGCTCAGTTATCATTGGTTCATAATTCTGATTCAATATCAGGACATGCTCTGTTATCAATTTTTGCACGCTTCCTCTCAGGGCTCACATCTGCCCAAGAGAATTACTTAATCTAGGAATCAAACTGTATAAAGTCAATATTTTTCTTTAATATATATATGCATTTCTACAAGTTACGTCTGTAATACAGTCATCCCTGGATGCACCTGCTGGTGAAGCGAAATTGATCTCAAAGAATTGTAATTTCCTGATCTTTGTATTGCAATTGGTACAACTTATAATACACCTGGCCGGCCTTCAATAATTCGTGGTGTGTACCCGTTTCTACAATTTGGCCATGATGAAGTACAATGATTTTATCTGCATGCTGAATCGTTGATAAACGGTGAGCAATGATGATTGAGGTACGGTCAGCCATCAATGAATTTATGGCTTCCTGTATGAGTTGTTCGGTTTCGGTATCTATATTGGAAGTGGCCTCGTCAAGGACAAGAATGGCAGGTTCATAGACCAGAGCCCGTGCGAAAGAAAGGAGTTGTCTTTGTCCTGAGGATATGGTCCCTCCTCGTTCTCCCAGGACTGTATCATATCTTTCTTCCAAGCGGTCAATAAATGGAGCCGCATTAACATGGTTGGCCGCCGCGTGTATTTGGGTTTCTGAAATGGTATCTTTCCACAATCTGATATTTTCAGAAACGGTAGTTGAAAATAGAAATACATCCTGTAAAACCAGACCGATATGTTGCCTCAAGGTGGATTGATCCAATTGCCTGATATCGATATCATCAATAAGAATCCTACCTTTTCGGACATCATAAAACCGACATATTAAATTGGTGATGGTTGATTTTCCGGCTCCTGTGGCCCCCACAAACGCAGCACATTGACCCGGTTCTACGATAAATGAAACATCTTTCAATACCCATTCGTCGTTGTTATATGCAAACCAGACATGGTCAAATTCTATTTTCCCATTTAATCTTTCAATATCGATCGGTGCATCCGGATTTTCGATTTCAGGTTTGTCGTCCAGCAGGGCGAACAGTCTTTCAGAGGCTGCCAGAGCGGCTTGCAAGGTGTTATAATGTTCACTGAGGTTACTTATGGGTTGAAAAAACTGTTGTACATATTGTAGAAAAGCGATTAAAACGCCGATGGATAGCGCCTGTTGTATAACCTGCCCACCGGCATACCAGAGGATAAGACCAATGGCAAGGGCACTGATCACTTCTACCGCTGGAAAGAAGATGGCATAATATCGAATAGTTTTTATATACGCATTTTGATGGCCCTCATTTATTTCATCAAATTCTTTAAAATTATATTCCTGCCTATTAAAAAGTTGAATCACAGCCATCCCGGTGATACTTTCCTGAAGATGGGCGTTCATCCTGGCAATGATTATCCTGACTTCTCTGAATGCGGTTCTCACTTTCTTTCGAAACAGCATCGCCGCATAGAATAAAAGAGGTAAGACGGCGAAGGAGATCAACGCCAGTTTCCAATCCAGCAACAACATGGCGATCATAATCCCGATGAGGGTAAACACCTCCCCGAACATACTAACGACGCCTGATGAAAACATTTCATTCAGCGCCTCAATATCGTTAGTCACTCGGGTAATTAACCGTCCAACCGGATTTTTATCATAGTAGGAAACTGATAGTCTTTGCAGGTGTGAATACACGGCCATTCTGACATCATACATGACTTTCTGCCCGGCCAGATTGGTTAAATAAATCTGGCCAAAGCGACAGATGAAAACCAATAATAGAGCGGAGCAATAAAAAATCCCAATACGATGGAGACCATCTATATCATCATTAGCGATATAGGTGTCGATCGCCACTTTGGTCAGGTAGGGGCCAATCAGTCTCAGTCCTGCTACGGAGAGCAGCAATAAGACTGAAATGCCTATGTATACCTTATAAGGCTTAAGATATTGCAACAGCCTGTACATCAATAGCCGGTCGTATACTTTGTCAGCTGTTTCTTCAGAATCTGTATGATTCATTTAATCATCGTTCCTAAGGGCATCTTGAAGCAGTTGTTTTTTATATATCCTGGCATACATGCCTTGCATTTCGATTAAAGAAGCGTGGTCACCTTTTTCTATGATTTGCCCCTTGTCGAGTACAATAATCAGATCCGCATTTTTAATCGTTGAAATGCGGTGGGAAACAATAATAGCCGTTCGTTCATCCATTATCACATGCAGGTGTTTTAGAATTTTCTCTTCTGTATAAGTATCCACGCTGGATAGGGCATCATCAAGGATCAGAATGCGTGGATCTGTTATTAAGGCTCTGCCTATGGCTGTTCTTTGTTTCTGCCCACCGGACAGGGTCACACCCCTTTCACCAACCAGGGTATCGAATTGGTCCGGGAATCTCTTTATATCATGTAAGATCTGGGAGTTTTCGGCCGCTTTTTGAATCTCAGCGAAAGTGGCTTCGGGTTTTCCATAGGCTATGTTTTCGCCAATGGACTTTGAAAACAGAAGCGTATCCTGAGGGACGACCCCCATAGCCGTTCTCAATTGTTGTAGCGGGATCTTGGTCACATCAACGCCATCTACAAATAGGGTGTTCGGTGGAGGATCATATATTCTGGCGATCAGATTGATTAACGTACTCTTACCAGATCCGGTCGGACCGATTATCGCTAATGTTTTACCCGGAGGGATCGTGAAAGAAACCCGGTCCAACACGGTGTTTTTACCATCATAGGAAAAAGATAAATCTTTTACTTCGATTTCGCCCTTGATATCTGTTTTTATGGATAAAGATTCATCAAAAAGCGGCGATATGTCCAGATGCATCATTTCGTTTATTCTCACCATGGAAGCCTTACCTCTTTGAATGATATTGATGACCCATCCAAAAGACATTAGAGGCCACATCAGGAATCCGAGGTAAATTTCGAATGCAACGAGTTCGCCGAGACTGATTCTATCCTCAATAACCAGAATACCACCATACCAAATGGTTATCACACTGCTCATACCGCCGATGGTGCCCATCAAAGGCCATATTGTGCCCTGGATTTTAACCAGGGCCATACTTCTCTCCACATATCGTTTACTGGCGGCCTTAAATTGATTTAATAAACTGATTTCACGGCCATAGGCCTTAACAACTCTAACCCCGGCTATGGCCTCCTGTGCCCTGGCGCTTATATCTGCGATCTGTTCCTGAACGGCTCGGGAGCGTTCGTATAACCGTTTACTCAGGCGGTTTGTGGTGATCGGTAATATAATCATGGGGATCAGCGCGATGCAGGTCAGGGTGATTTCCTTGGAGAGCAGGGTAATTAAAACCGCAATAAAAATAATGAAGGCATTTGCAGAATACATGATTCCGGGGCCGAGGAGCATGCGTACCGCCTGGAGATCATTGGTAGACCTGGACATGATATCGCCGGTTTTTATCTGGTGAAAAACCGCTGATGACATCTGCTGAATATGTTGAAATATATCATTCCGCATATCATATTCAATCTGACGGGATACGACGCCGAGTGTCTGGCGAACATAATATCTGAAAACACCTTGAATAATTATGACACTGAGAAACGCAAGACTATAAAGGAGCATACTGCCGGGAACGGTCTCTTCTTGCAGGGTATCAATCGCCTCTTGTAATATCTGAGGCGCGATCAACATGATAAAATTGGAAAAGAATAGCGACAGGAAACCGAAGAGCATGGTCACCCGATATTTTAAAACGTATGGAAGGAGAGGTCTAAGCGAATGAATAAGGCTATATCCCGATTGGAGACTGTTTCAGGAGGGTAATTGCGAATTCGATGAGAAAAGGCTGTTCAAAAAACAATACTACAATCCGTTCATTCAGACAAGTGAAATTTCTTGACAATTCAGACATTTAAAATGGATCATATATGCCTATTTTTACGCTACTAAAAAAAAACACGAGAGGATATTCCATGTCATCATTTGAAAAACTGGTCTCTATTATGGCACAATTGAGGTCGGCAGAAGGGTGCCCTTGGGATAAAGAGCAAACCCATAATACCCTGAGACCTTACCTTATCGAGGAGGCGTATGAAGTTTTGGAAGCTCTTGATCTTGGGGATGATCAATCATTTAAAGAAGAGTTAGGAGACCTTTTATTACAAGTGGTCTTTCATGCCCAGATCGCTACTGAGGAGGATCGATTTACTATTGAAGATATATCTCAACATATCGTCGATAAATTAATCCGTAGACACCCGCACGTTTTCGGCGACGTGGAAGCCAACACCGCCGGCGAGGTGCTGAATAACTGGGAAAAAATAAAACAACAAGAGCGTGGGAATAAAACAGAGTCTGTTCTCAATGGCTTGCCGGCTCAGTTACCAGCTCTTCTCCGCGCCCATAGAATCCAGGAAAAAGTAGCCCAGGTGAATTTTGATTGGGACCAGATAAACGACGTGTTGAATAAGGTCCGCGAAGAATTTGAAGAATTGGCTGATGTGGTAGGGAAAAAGGAAGAGGACCAGAATAAATCAGATCGGCTCGAAGAGGAAATGGGTGATTTACTATTTTCACTGGTCAATGTATCCAGGCACTTAAACATTACGCCGGAAGACGCATTACGCCGGTCTAATCAGAAATTCATAAAAAGATTCCGATATATTGAAGACATATTACAATTAAACGGCGAACGACTGGATCAAGCCTCGTTTGCGCGCCTGGATGAACTTTGGGATGAAGCGAAAAAAATAGAAGTGGAGGGTTGACCCGGTGATGATCGACGTGGTTTACCATGATACAAACTTTCATTTCATTCTGAAATTTCTCTATCTACGGACATTTTTCTTTTTATCCGCCTGATTGTCACTGGAATCAGGAGATATAAGATGAGAACCCCATCAAGGTAATTTTCAAATTGAGTGAAAACAGCGCCAAAATGGTCTCGATCCCAATAGCTTACAGGACTCGAAAAGCGGACCTGCCAGGCAAAGGGAAAGAAAACCAGTGGGCCATCATCATTATGGGTTAACATATCAATGGTCGCATGTAACAAGCAGGCATTAAAGAACCAGAACCACCAATTATTTAATACCGTGTGTTTACCATGGATTTTGTATAGGGTAGCTATTGCAAACAGGAGGATAAAAGGCGCTTGAAGGAAATTATGGGAAATAATCCAAAACGGATCTGTAAAAAACAGGGTATTGAAAATATGGTTGGACATTTCCCTGAATTCCCATCCCAGTATATACGGGTAGTATATCATAGAGCCTGATGTCAATAGTAACAAAGGGATATCAGGCGCAATAGATCCTATATAGATCGCGCGCTTCGGTATATCTTTTAATGAGGGGACAACTCTACTTATGGCTGCTGTAATTAAAAAATGAGAGTAGGTTCTCACGGATAATCCTTCTTATGTCATTACCGAATAAAAAGTCATTATACATATGGCCGAATCATTAATCCCCACGACGCTGACGCTTATCGAAGAGGGTTGCCGATCAGGACAACATTCTGGTGCACAAATCTATATGGCGCACCAGGGAAAAACCATAGTGGATATGGCCGTCGGAGAATCACATGACGGCATCATGATGTGTCCGGACACATTATTTCACTGGCTTTCTTCAACGAAACCCATAGCCGCAGTGGCTATCGGCCAGTTATGGGAAAGAGGGTTATTGGCCATGGATGACCTGGTATACCATCATATACCGGAATTTGGCATACGAGGAAAGGAGGAAATTTCCATACGCCATATTCTGACTCATACGGCCGGTATTAGAGGGGTAGATGTTGGTGGTTTTCGGACCCCATGGGATGAAACCATCAGGCGAATCTGTGCCATGCCCGTTGAAAAAAACTGGAAAATCGGAAAAAAAGCAGGCTATCATCTGGCTTCAAGCTGGTTTATTCTGGGCGAACTGATACGACGATTGGATGGCCGACCATTTAATGAATATGTAAGAGACGAAATATTCTTGCCATTGGAAATGTTCGATTCATGGATCGGCATGCCGCAGAAAGAATATGACCATTATCACCATCGGATCGGTCGCCTGTATGATACGGGAAAGAATGAGCCGGAATTAACGGACTGGCATACGGCCGCAAGTTGCGCATGGGTTGCACCGGGAAGTCATGGAAAAGGCCCGATGCGAGAGTTAGGCAGGTTCTATGAAATGTTGCTCAATCAGGGAGAGTGGAAGCAGAGGCGTATCCTTTCTCCCCAAAGTATAGCGGCCCTTACAGCAAGACATCGAACCGGGATATTCGATCATACCTTCCAACATATGATAGACTGGGGGCTCGGGTTTATTATTAATTCGAATCTATATGGCGCCGAAACCGTTCCCTACGGATATGGCCTGCATAGTTCAAATAGATGCTTCGGTCATAGTGGTCGTCAATCCTCTACAGCCTTTGCCGACCCGGAGCATGATCTGGTCGTCGCTTTAGCATTTAACGGGACGCCTGGTGAGCGGGCTCATAATCGAAGAATCAGAGATGTACTAACGGCCATTTATGAAGATCTCGGACTGGTTGATTAATGTGTCCATGTAAATGAAAGGAAAGGATTCATGTCGACATCTACACAATTAAGAATCGGAATGATCGGGGTCGCCGGACGTGGCGGTTTGTGGCGTAGTTGGCATCAACCGAATGGCAGATCTGTTATTGTCGGGGGAGCGGATATCAATCCAGCCCACCTTGAAAAGTTTTCAAAAGATCATGGCGGCGCTCCTTTTATAACATCCGACTATTCTCAATTAATAAGCAGAGATGATATCGACGCCATTGCCGTCACATCTCCCGACTTCTGCCATGATGAACATGCTGTAGCTGCCTTGCGGGCCGGAAAGCATGTATTTTGTGAAAAACCTCTGGCCATCACAATCGAGGGGTGTGATCATATCCTCGAAACCTGGCACCGCAGTGGTAAACAGCTGATGGTAGGTTTCAATATGAGGTATATGAATATTTTCAGGTCTATGAAAGAGATCATTGAATCCGGCGTTATCGGTGAAGTGAAAGCAGTTTGGGTTCGTCATTTCGTTGGACTTGGAAGTGATTTTTATTACCATGACTGGCATGCCAAGCGAGCGAATACAACCTCCCTGCTACTTCAAAAAGGATCACACGATCTTGATATGATTCACTGGCTCACAGGAAAATACACCAAACGAACGGCCGCCTTTGGCGGATTAGATTATTTCGGTGGGGATAAGCCCAATGAGTTAATATGTCCTGATTGTATTGAAAAAGAGGACTGTGTAGAATATATGACCGGTCCGAGAGTTCAGTGTGCATTCCGTCAGGAAGTCGATGTAGAGGATAATCAAACCATGATTATGGAATTAGAGGGAGGTATCAAAGCGTCCTATCTGCAATGCCATTTCACGCCTGATTATCATCGAAATTATACGGTGATCGGCACCGAGGGCAGATTGGAGAATTCAGAACCCGAAATGAAAATATGGGTTAAAACACGATTATCTAATTCCTGCAGGGAGATATCCGATCGGACCTATGACATCAAGCCGGCGACGGGGACG
>Ga0066376_10004334_pt1 | contig 12357 bp, 12 predicted proteins | sample Knorr_S15_td_Bot_FD_77009 | JGI IMG/M metagenome (GOLD analysis project Ga0066376, IMG submission 77009) | Marine microbial communities from Southern Atlantic Ocean transect - Knorr_S15_td_Bottom_ad_5009_LV_A | ecosystem: Environmental > Aquatic > Marine > Oceanic | place: Southern Atlantic... | reverse complement strand
GGAGGAGGGTGTCCTCTCTTTCCAGCCGGCCCGGTTAGTCTACGGCGTCGTTCTCGACGCCACCACCTAAGAAGTCGATCAAAAGGCAACGGATAAGATCAGATCGGAACTTCTGGCAGCACCAAACTAATCCAATAAGGAGCCGATGGAACGTCCTACCCGAATCCGCTGGAGTCTGTTAGGCCTCTTATTCTTCATCAGCTTCGTTACTTATCTGGACCGGATCAACATCGCCGTCGCCGGCAAACTGATGTCGGAGGCCTTCGGGCTCACCGATCTGCAATTTGGCACCATCTTCAGCGCCTTCGTGGTGGGGTATGCGCTGTTTCAAGTCCCCGCGGGATGGGTTGGAGATCGATTCGGGCATAAGCGGACACTGGTCTTCAGCCTGATCCTCTGGTCTGGTTTTACGGCCCTGACGCCCTGGGCGGGGCGAGGCTTTCTGGTCTCCATGGTTGGAGTGGTTCCGGCCATCTGGATTATCCGTTTCTTGATCGGCCTGGGCGAAGCCGCCTCCTACCCCTCTTCGAATGCCCTGGTGGGCCGGTGGTTTCCCTCCAAGGAGCGCGGCCTTGCTACCGGTACCATCTTTGCCGGGCTTGGATTGGGGACTACCCTCACACCGCCGTTGGTGGCCTGGCTCATGGTGACTTATGGCTGGGAAGTGAGCTTCTACGTTTGCGGGTTGCTCGGGCTTGTCCTGGCTGCAGTCCTCTTTTTGTACCTGACGGAGAGACCGGAAGACCACTCCCGCATCAATGAAGCGGAATTGCAGTATATCTTGAGTGGGCGTGAGATTCCTGCCCAGGCGGCTTCAGGCGCCGTGCGACAGCCCACTCCCTGGAAGAAGATCCTCGGTGATCGGAACGTGTGGCTGCTGTTCATTAGCTACATGTGTACGGGTTACACGGTCTATCTCTACTTTGCCTGGTTTTACCGATATCTGATCGACGCGCGCGGTTTTGACATGGTTCAGGGCTCTTTCTTTGGCGCACTGCCGTTTCTGTTGATGACTTTCAGCGCTCCCTTCGGTGGATGGCTAAGCGATCGACTGAGTCCACGCTTGGGCAAGACCAAGGCCCGCCGCTTGATCGTGTTTTGTGCCAAACTGCCCTGCCTGCCTCTGGTCTATCTGGGTGCAACGGCCCAGGACAACACGATGGCTGTCCTTTGGCTGTCCTTCGCTTTAGGACTCTCGTTTCTGGGTGCGAACTGTTACTGGACGACCGCCATTGAACTCTTGCCTGCTCATGCGGGAACCGTCTCGGCAATTATGACCATGGGGATCAATGTGGCCGGGATGTTCGCACCCGTGTTGACCCCACTGATCAAAGATCAGTATGGGTGGACAGCGGCTTGGGTGGTTGCCGGTGCTTTCACCATGGTGGGAGGTCTGTTGTGGATCTTCATCCAGCCGGAAAAGAAAATCAGAATTTAGGGACTGTCCCAAGAATCTCTGAATTCGGGGACTGTTCCCAAGAATTTTCGGTCAAAGAACCAGCATCTCCGGGCTCTCCGGATAGCTCTGTAATCGACGGGGACCCTTCTCGGTAATGTGAAACGTATCTCCCAACATGACGCCTTTTGTCAGTGTCTCGTTGGAGACAGTGACCTCAACGGTTGCGCAAAGATCTTTCACCAGGGTTACAGGAACCTGTGAGAGCTTGGGATTAGGGTGACCGATGTAGGCTCCGTCTCTGGGGCAGCCTCCATGCATCCAGTGAACCAGCGGTGAGAACCATCGAAATCCCGCCTTTTTGATGATCTGCCCGGCCTTGGCGATGTCCTCATGGGTATTGCCCGGTTGAAGGGCTTCGGTGACGACGCTCCAAGCCTCGAGGGCGACCGAGTACATATCCTGGTAGTCACTGGGAAGAGGACCCAGGGCGATGGATCTTTGATTCTGGGCTTCGTATCCCATGTACAACGGTCCCAGCTCCAGAAGCAGGATGTCGCCTTTCTGGAGGGTCCTCTCCATAGGATGAACCCTGCACATGCTGGCGTCAGGATTCAGCATGGATGTTGAACCGATGCCGGGAAATCCCGGTTCGCCACCATTGCTGAATATCGCGTCATAGTAGGCTCCGTATAACCGGCCCTCACTGACCCCGGGCTCAGCAGCCTGGGCAATTGCTTCTGTCCCTATATCGCTCAGATGAGCAGCGATCTGAAGGACCTGGATCTCCTCTGGAGTCTTGACCCATCGTAACTTCCAAAACTCCTCGGTTACGAACTCGAAATCTGCTCCAGGAAATTCCTTCCTCAAACATTCCCAGTGATTCATGGGAATGGAGATCAAGACGTCGGGCTCAACGATTCCTATTTTGCCGGTGGAAAGGCTCAGTTCCTTGATTCTTTGAACCGTCACCTCGATGGCGTTTCTGGCTCTGACCTCGACGACGGATCGGGCGGCCCGATCCGGCAAAACCAGAATTGAGGCAACAACGGGTTCGCCCTCCAGCGGGAAGACACAGTAAGTTGCGATCTCCATGCTGCCCATGTAATTGGTGACGTATCGGATGTTGGACCAGCATCTGTCGAAGGCCGCTCCACCACCCGAGACGATGAGACAGTCCAGGTCTTTGCCTTCCATCCACTCTCTGATCCTCTGGTGCCTGGTCGTAAACTCTTTCTCTGAGAAGCTCGGATAGGTGTACGAGGACACTTTGCGGAAGGTGGGGGGCTCTAACTTGTGCATTCTCCTGATTGTATGATCCCAGGGAACAGAGTCAAGTAAGGGAAGAGTCTACGATCTTCGTAGGGGTCAGCCGGTGGCTGACCCGAACCAAACAAGCTGGCACGATTCTTATCTGTGTGGCTCCCGTTTTGCAATCCTAACTGCTCGGGTCAGCCACCGGCTGACCCCTACGGGCTGCAGGGCGCTGAACGACTCAGATTCATGATTCATCCGCCGCCGGCTGGATCAAACCGAAAATGTTCCCCTCCGGATCCTGGCAGTAGGCGTGAAGACCCACTTCCGGGATCTCGACGGGGCCCTGAATCTTCTTCCCACCGGCCTCCTCGACCTTGGTCAGCATCTCCTCGAGCGATTCCACCTCCATGGTGTTGATCACCGGTTGGGAAAAGTGACGGTGCATGAGGCCGCCATTAATACCGGACGTTCCGTCGGGGCCAGTGTTGACCAGCCAGTAGGGCTGAGGACCCTCCCAAAGGGAAATTTTCCAGTCCAGAACCTCACGATAGAACTCGGCCACCTTTTCAACATCATCAGCGAGAATTTCAAAGTGAACGGGACGTTTCATTCTTCCTTCCTCCTGTTAATCGACGGAACACTCTATCCGGGTCAGATTAACTCAAACTCCACTCAGGTGCCAGTAGCTCCCCTTGGACTCGAAAACCCGATGGTGCTCATCGCCACTTCTGATCTCGCCATCGACGGATTTCCCTATTGATCGAATGGTGTAGATTCTGTATATATAGGTGTCTTTTCAATAGGAGTGCCATAGCAGGAGAGGTATAAGAATTATGAGTGAGGACACCTTTGATGCCATCGTAATTGGGGCGGGCGAGAACGGTCTGGTGCTGGGAAACTACTTGGGCAAGGCAGGCTTAAGTGTAATCGTTTGCGAACGTCGCCTGGAATCTGGTGGAGGACTTTCCACTGAGGAGTTTACTATTCCGGGTTGCTGGCACAACACCGGTGCCTACTATCACGATACGGTGAAGGTCACTCCTATCTATGAGGATCTGGGTCTTGTCAACGCCAATACTGTTTATATCCATCCCCCTGTGCAAAGCAGTCTACTGAAGCGGGATGGGGAAAGCCTGACCTTGTTTGCCGATCTAGAGCAGACGGAATCGGAGATTGCCCGCTGGTCCAAAGAGGATGCCAAAACCTGGCGACGACACTCTGAGGCCTTTGATTCTGCACTGAATCCTCATTACCAGCCCTACTTTCTCAATCCAGCTCAAAATGGAATGGGCTATGAAGACTTTGATTCGCGCTCGGAGTCGACTCCGCTGGAGGCTGTTCAGGCTGAGTTTAAACATCCCATGACTCAGGCCCTCCTGCTTTCCCACTTTATGGTCCCCAGGGGAATACTGCATGACTACGCAGGAGCGGGGCGTTTCCTCCAGTTGGTGGTGGGCACAGCCGCCTCCAGCCGAATCGTGGAAGGGGGAAGCCATGAGCTGGCCCAGTCCCTGTGGACCGAGCAGTTGCGCAACAACGGCTGGGTCTGGGACTCTACTCCGATCAAGCGCATTCTCATCGAGGATGGTCAGGCCCTGGGGGTGGAGACTTCCACCGGCCGCAAACTCTATGCCAAGGTGGTGGTCAGCACGGTAGATCTTCAAACCACCTTCCAAACCCTGGTGGGTCAGGAGCATATCCCTCAAGAGTTGACCCAGCAGGTAAAGGACTTTCAGTTGGAGGAATTCTCCCTGTTCGTCCTGCATGCTGTTCTGGGCGAGGCTCCTCAGGTGGATGCCAAGGAGGATCATGTCTCCAAGGCCCTGCGGTGGACGCTGGGCTTTGAGTCCGCAGAGGATATCCAGGAGCACATCGCCCAAATCCAGGCCGGAGAAGTTCCCGATCGTTTGGGAGCAATCGTGTCCTGTCCGACACTCCATGATGCCTCCCAGGTCCTGCCGGGGAAACACACTTTTCTCATTTGGCAGATTGTTCCTGCCCAGCTCAAGAGTGGAGCCTGGAGTGATGTCGCCGAGTCTTATGCCGAGCAAATTTGGGATTGGATGGGCGAGTACATTCCCAACCTGAAAGGGAAGAACATCTTGAAGCAGGTGGCCATGTCTCCGCAGGATATTGTGACCAAATGGCAATATCCTCAGGGAACCGTTTTTGGAGGAAAGGCGGCCGGAGCACAATTGGGGGCAACCCGGCCCATTCCGGAGTTGGCCAACTATCGAACCCCCATCAAGAATCTTTACCTGGCCGGTGCCTACATGCACCCCGGGGCCGGGATCGAAGGAGCTCCCGGCTACGTTGCCGCCAAGGTGATTGCCGATGATCTCGGAATCTCGATTCCGGCATCGGTTTAACGAGCTCGGTTGATGCATCATCCGGGCAAGAAAGGGTCAAACGATGAGCACGAATGGAGATAGGGAATACGACGGAATCATAATTGGCGCCGGTCACAATGGAATGATTCTGCAGGGATATCTTCTCAAAGCAGGTCTTTCGGTAGCTGTAGTGGAGCGACATTTGGAAGTAGGGGGGGGCTTGGATGCCCATGAGAATCCCCGAGCCCATGGCTTCTGGCACAACATCCACTCCCAAAACCATCGCGCCGTCCCCGATCTTCCCTGGTTCAAAGGGTTGGATTTGGCCAGTTACGGGCAGGAATACGTCCGTCCCGAAGTTGCGGTGGGGATGTTGTTTCGAGATAAGACCTGTTTGCTTTGGCACAATTCCGAGGTCGAGCAGACCTGCTCCAGTATCGCCCGTTTTAGCGAAAAAGATGCCAAGACCTTCCGTGACTTTCATCGACGCTTCACTCCCGTCCTTCAGTCGATTATCGCACCGGAGACCTTTTCCCCTCCCATGCAGGCGGAGAAGAAAAGGGAGCTGCTCGAGAAGAGCGAGCTGGGAAAACTCTATTACGAGTTTGCCGATCGTTCCATCAATGATGTGGTCGAGGATGTTTTCGAGAGTGATCAGGTGAAGGCCATGGTGAGCTATCTGTTTTTGCTGCGGGGCAACGAACTGGATGAATTAGGACAGGGTTATGTCGTACCGGTGGCCTGTGCGGGCGGAATCAACTCCACCATCTCGCGGGGAACTTCCCACCGGCTGGCCCATTCTCTCAACCAGATGATCATCAAGAATGGCGGGGAGGTGTATGAGGGTCAGGCAGCGGTAGAGATTCTCATCGAGGATGGGCGGGCCACCGGAGTACGCCTGGCCGATGGCCGCATTTTAAAAGCCCGCAAATTCGTGGCCAGTACGCTCAACCCCCAGCAGACCTTCCTCCAGCTCATCAACGGAGACAAGATCGATTCGAGTCTCAAAGAACGTGCCGAGAATTTCAAGTACTCCCTCACCACCCCCATCATGACCGTTCACCTGGCCTTGCATGAACGGCCGATGTGGACGGCAGCCGAGTACGATCCCAACGTCATGAAAGCTTGGCTAATGGTTATGGGTGTGGACAGCACCGAAGATATTCGAGTCATACTCGAACAGTGCGCTGCCGGTGAGGTTCCGACACGGCATCAGCTCATCGGAGGGGTTCCCACCGTCTTTGATCCCACCCAGGCACCGGAAGGAAAGCATACGGCCTGGTTCTGGCAGCTTGCACCCTATAACCTCAAGGAAGGTCCCGAGCACTGGGATGAAGTGATCGATGAGCTCTATGAGAAGGAAATCAAGCTGATCCAGCAGTACGCTCCCAATATCAATGGAAAGACCATCGTGGATGGGTGGGGACAGAGTCCCCTGGATGTCTCGCGGCACCTTCCCAATATGCAAAATGGGGATTGGATGTGTGGAGAGCTGAGTGCCGATCAGTTCTTGGACAAGCGTCCCTTTCCGGAATGCTCCCAGTACCGTACTCCCGTTGAAGGCTTGTATATAGCCGGTTCTTCCTGTCATCCGGGCGGAAACATCACGGGTGCTCCGGGCTACAATGCGGCCGGTGTGATCGTCAAGGACCTGAAGGCGGATCTCTGGTGGAAGGCCCCGGAACTGGAGAAGATCTGGTCCAATCTTCCGGCCGAGTCTCCTGCCAAAGCGGTTAGCTAGGCGTTTCGGGTTTCAGGTTGCAGGTGGACTGTCTTCCGGATTCCGGATTCTAGCGCAGGGTCAAGTGCGACTCATGGCGGTGAACTAACTTCCACTCGCCTGCTTCTTTGACCCACACACTGGTCATTCTCAGGTTCCACCGTTCCGGTTCACTTTCGGAGGATCGTCGGACCATGCCCACGGTGTAATAAGTGCTGACTGCGGTGTTCCCATAGATTTTTACGTCGAAATTCCGGGTTTGTATATCAAACTTCATGCCCGCATCAAATCTGGCTTGGGCCTGCTCCCGCTTCGACCCCGGGGAGAGAAGTCCACCTGTAGGGGGGAAGATGGTGTAGGTCGAACCCTTGTATTTGAAGTAGCCATCCACGTTACCGGCCATCTCCTGGACCCTGGAATCCATCTCTGCTGCGATGACGTCCTCCACATCGCCAGCCAGAGCTGCAGTGGTCAGGAACATGCCCCAAAGGCATAGGGTCAGTGTGGAAATTATGCTTCGCATCTCATACCTCCTCGGTTGTTGGGTATCCATAAACTCTATCACTGGGCGATCATTCCGCCGTCTATCGGCAAAGCATGGCCGGTCACGAAGGAAGCGGCATCGGAGCACAACCACACCACAACTTCTGCAACTTCCTCCACTGTCCCGGTACGTCCCATGGGATGGAATCCCGGGACTCGCTTGGCCATCTCGGGCTTGCTGAAAAAGAGTCGCTCGGCCAACTCTGTGCGGATGACAGCCGGACAGACGGCGTTCACGCGAATGCCCTGGGTGGCATACTCCAATGCCACCGCCTTGGTCAGGCCAATCACGCCGTGTTTGCTGGCACAGTAAGGTGCTCCTGAGCGGCCTCCGATCAAGCCGGTCACGGAAGACATATTGACGATGGCACCCTTGGACTGCTCCAGCATGTGGGGAATCGCGTACTTCATACAGAGCCAGACTCCTTTGAGATTGATGTCCATGAGTTGGTCCCAGGCTTCTTCAGGATAGTCGGTAATGGGAACGAAGTGGGGTCCCTCGATCCCAGCGTTGTTGAAGGCGAAATCCAGTCGCCCGTATTCTTCAACGGTCTGCTCAACCAGCGCCTGAACCTCCTGGGATTTTGAGACATCAGTCTGGATAAAGATGGCCTCACCGCCGGCTTCTTTGATTTGCCGTACGGTTTCTTGACCCTCTGGAATTCGACGAGCAGCCACGCTGACCTTTGCACCCTCCCTGGCAAATGCCAATGCTGCAGCTTCTCCAATCCCTGAACTTCCACCGGTGATCAAGACCACCTTATCCTTCATGCATTTCTCCCAGTAGTAACCTTAGGGAAAAAACCGACAGTCCACAAGGGGAAAAGAACACAAGAGAAGCCAGAATCGAGAAGACAATTAACCTGGAACCTGGAACGCGCACAAAGCACGCTACCGGCCATTCATTTCGGCACAATAGACGAAGGCGGGAGGTAGATTTTGCCAGACGATTCGGGTGGCTGTAACGCTGTGAAATCTGGAGGAGAGGCATTTTCTGAACCTCCTCCCTGCGGGCAGGAAGAGTCCGTGCACATAGGCGAAGGTCAATAATTTTCCTCCCGGCTCGAGGACCTCTACGATGGTGTCCAGTAATTGATCCTGCAGCTCCTTGGGAAAGCAAGCCCAGGGTAATCCGCAGATAATCCGATCACATTTTTCCACCCTGAACTCCTTGAGGTACCGGGCCACGTTAACGGCAGAATCGCGGTAAACCACGGCCTGAGGGCAGCGCCTTTGAGTGGCCTTCACGAAATCTGCGTTGACCTCCAGTGCAAAGGCCCGGGTGCTCTCGGAAGCCTTCTCTAGAATTTTCTCGGTAAAGACCCCGGTGCCGGGTCCGAATTCGACGACCATCGAAGCCTGGGAGAGCTTGGCAGTATCCGTAATCAAATCTGCCAGTTCTTCACTACTCTCTGTGACGGCACAGGTGGTGCCAGGGTAGCGCATGAATTGTTTGAAGAACTGAACTCTGTTCAATCTGATCCTCCAGAAGCGAGTGGATATCCTAACATGCAAAAGGTTCCAGGTTCCAAGTTTCAGGTTTGAGGTGTTAATATCTTCTGACTTCTTCCGACGGTCTGCGGTGTGCGGTCTGTGGTCAGGAGGTCAGTTGGTCAGGGTTTTGGTATGACCTGGATGGGTAGTAATTGGATCGTTCTTCTTTTACTGGCGTTCTTTATCGCCCTGATGGTCCACCACGCCTGGGTGGGAAAGCGTCGGACTCGAGGTCTGGTGGATTATTACGTGGGAGGACGTTCCATGGGGGGCGTTGCCATCGGACTCTCCTTCTTTGCCACTTACTCGAGTACCAACAGTTTCGTGGGATATGCCGGTCAGGCTTATTCCTATGGAGCACCCTGGCTGCTTTTGGCGCCCTCAGCCGTTATGTTCTCCTTGATCGCCTGGCAGTGGATCGCGCCCAGATTGCGGGAGTTCACCGCCTCACTAAATTCCATCACCATCCCGGACTTTATCGGATTCCGCTTTGGCAGCAATAGCGCGCGTGTTTTAGCCTCCCTGATCACCATCTTTGCCAGTCTTTTGTACATGACGGCTGTCTTCAAGGGCATTGGCAATCTCCTGGAAGTCTTTCTCGAGATTCCCTATGAGGCAGCCATCTTATTGGTTTTTCTGATCGTGGTGGCCTACACGGCTGTGGGCGGTTTTATTTCAGTGGTGCGAACGGACGTGGTGCAGGCAGTCTTCATGATTTGCGCCGCCGTTTTGCTGTTCAGGGGAACCGTGCAGGCTGCCGGAGGACTTGGAGCATTGAGTATCCTGCGTGATCAACCCGAAACGGCTGGGCTTTTCTCCTGGAATGCCGCCATACCTTTGCCAGTCCTACTGGGGATCATTTTTGCCGGAACCATGAAGTTCATGGTCGAACCTCGGCAGCTGTCCCGCTTTTATGCGCTGGAAGACCGTCGTGCCATACGCCAAGGAATGTGGGTTTCCACCCTGGCCTTCCTTTTTGTCTATTCGCTGCTTGTACCTATTGGCCTTTACAGCCGTCGTATTTTCCCCGACGGAATGGAGGACACCGACCGGATCGTCCCCGCTCTTTTAGCCGGAGGAGACCTCTTTTCACCTGCCGTGGGGGCCTTTCTAATGGTAGCGATGATCTCTGCCGCCATGTCGTCTCTGGATAGCGTATTGCTGGTCACCGCATCGACCTGTGAACGGGACATCGTGAATTTGTGGCGGCCCTCCCAGTCGGAGGCGGCCTCACTGCGATCCACTCGCTTCTATGTGGGCCTCTTTGCTCTCATCACGGCCTTGATTGCACTGGACCCGCCGGGTGGGATCGTGACGCTGACCGCTATTTCGGGCAGCTTGTACGCCGCCTGTTTTTTTCCGGCCATTGTTCTGGGACTCCATTGGTCCCGAGGCAATGGGACGGCGGTGATCACTTCTTTCTTGCTGGGTGTCGCCACTCTTTTTGTTTGGGACTATTTCCCCTTTGCTGGCGGCCTGCACGAGGTCTTCCCTGCGCTGCTTCTCTCTTTGCTGGCCTATGTGATCCTCTCCCTGGTCTTGAGTCCCCATCGAAGCCCAGAGCTAGAACGTTTGTTTGAGTCGTAGCGCTCTTTGCGCGAAGAAAAAAGAAAAGAAGAATTGGTTTGGAATTTAGAGTTTGGAATTTAGGATTTCCGCTGACGACTGTCAGCGGTCAGCTTCCGGGCGTGGAAAACTTGATGTCAGAAACTCTTCCGTTGATGAACTCCACGGTCATGTCCTGGTATTTGTAGACCACCCTTTCGCCAAAGGTCTCTTTACTGGCGGGAGTTCCGAAAATAGATTCCACATCGGCGATGGTCTGGGAACCATCGCCCGGATCTTCATCCGGGTCGTCAAAACCAGCCTTCTTGGTGAGTAGATATTCGGTGAGCAGCCTCTCCACAATCTGACTCACTGACCGACTTTCCTGAACCGCCCACATCTTGACCTCTTTCATGAGGTGTTTATCCAAGTAGAGGGTCGTCCGATGTTTTTTCTCCACCATCCCTCTAGATTAACATAATTATGTCAAGGGACGGCCCTGAGAGGGTATCTAACGCCAAGGATAACACCAGAACATAATTATGTTACGTCATCAATTATTCTGACGGCCCGTTCGATTAACGCTTTGAACGATTCGTACGTTCGCTTTCATGCTTTCGTGTGGCTCTTTAGGAGCACCTCTGGAGTGTGGGAGGCACCTCAGGTGCCGAACGGCCCTGAGGCCGCGCCCCAATTTTCCAAATCTTGCGGTCTGTTGTCTGTTGTCTGCGGTCAGCTGTCAGTTGTCAGCTGTGGGATATATGATACCTCTTAGGATTGCCGTGGGAACTCAAGCGCAGATCGTCGCCTTAGCCGTATATCAACTCAAGAGTGGTGGATACGAGGAACTCCATTTCGGGGCCATTGCCTCGGCCTTGGGAGTGACTCGAGCCAATATTCATCACCACTTCTCAAGCAAGAAGAACCTGGCCCAAGTGGCTCTTGAAGAGTTTGTCGAGGATCGACTCTGTCTTCTCGGGGCCATGCTCGACCGACATCCTAGCGATTTCCCGAGTGCCCTCGACTCCATAGGCAGACACCTTCAAAAGCTTTATTCCGATCATCCAGGAGAAGGGCTGTGTGCATGCAGTGCCTTGTTGCTCAATAGCACGGGCGTACCCCCTTCGCTCAAAGAGGTGTCCAAAGACTACTTCAAGGAATTGAGTGTCCTGTTCCAGGCTGCCATCGTGCGAAGCCAGAAGGCAGGAACCGTCCAGGAATCGGTCAATGCAGAGGAGTTGGCTTGGGAATGTGTCCTGTTAATGGTGGGGATAGGAGTTTTGAGCGGTTCCCTCGGAGTTCATGAGTTGCCTTATCATCCGGTACCTCGCCTCCTCAGGAAAAAAGCCAGAGAAATCTGTGCCCTCTCTCGAGATTTTCTGAGAGCCGGCTAACCCGAGGCGCGCTCCGCTCTCTCTCGTGACGTCGTGTTGATGTGCGTTCTTGCTGTCGTGGGCGCTCCGCGCCCCGAAAAATGAATTTATTTTGAATTTCCGCTGAACGCTTACCGCGTTCAGCGGTCAGGTGCCTATGGAAATATCTGAAGATCAAGCCAACGATTTCTCGGTGGTGGAGGGTCAGAAATACATGAGCCTCACCACCTTTCGAAAGAGCGATAAACCCGTCCCTACACCTGTATGGTTTGTGGAGAAAAATGACAAGCTCTGCGTGTGGACGCAGTTAAACTCAGGTAAAGTGAAACGCCTTCGCCACAACTCCAGAGTGACCCTTGCTCCCTGCACGATGGGTGGGAAAGTCATTGGACCCACGGTGGAGGGGATCGCTCGCTTGGTGTCACCCCAGGAAAAGGAGGAGGTCAGGCTGTTACTTCGGGCCAAGTACGGTTGGATGCAGCGGTTGTTCTCCTTCATTCACCGCCATGATGAGATGACGGCACTGGAGATCGCAGCCCGTTGATTGAAGGCGTCGTTGAGCCTGAGGCCGCGTCCCCGCGGCCCTATCGGATCGTCAACCAGCCCGCCATCAGGAAAAACAACAGGATCAGCACCAGAACCGTGGAGGTGAGTGGACGGTTTTTATAGCCTTCACCGACCCACCGTGTTTGCCCATTC
>Ga0066376_10004333_pt1 | contig 12357 bp, 14 predicted proteins | sample Knorr_S15_td_Bot_FD_77009 | JGI IMG/M metagenome (GOLD analysis project Ga0066376, IMG submission 77009) | Marine microbial communities from Southern Atlantic Ocean transect - Knorr_S15_td_Bottom_ad_5009_LV_A | ecosystem: Environmental > Aquatic > Marine > Oceanic | place: Southern Atlantic... | reverse complement strand
GCGAATGTGCAAATGATAGCAGTAAGACCCATAGAATTTGCTTTAAACTTCCGAAGTAAATAAAAGAATATGGTACAATATCCGAGACTAGATTTTTTTTTGCAAGAAAGAGATTACGATGGGTATTTAATTGATGCTTCGTCTGAAAATGCTAATCAAAAATATATATCTGGATTTGATGCCCCAGATCCATTCATCACACTATATACCATAAATGGAGTACGAATGCTTGTTTCGGGGTTAGAATATGGACGTGCTTGTAAACAGAGTCGGTCGGATGTAATTAAACGGTTGTCAGAATATAAGTTTGAGGAGCTATTGGTAGAAAAGGGATTCAATGATGCCCGAATAAACGCGATTACTGAGTTTATTTTAGAAGCTGGGGATGGTAATAAATTAGTTGTCCCAGGGGATTTTCCTATAGAAACTGCTGATGGATTAAGATTGAAAGGAATTAGGATTGAAATAGATTCGGAGAGGGAATTATCGAAGGTGAGATCCTGTAAAAACGAAGAAGAAATTGAACAAATTATGCAAGTGCAGAGAGCTACAGAAGAAGCAATGAGTACTGCAGAAAAAATGATATCTGTGGCACATGTTAAAGAGGGGGTTTTGTACAAAAATAAAGAAGTATTGACATCGGAAATGGTTAAGAGAGAGATTGAATTTACTCTGGTAAAACAAGGATGTAATGCGAAAGGCACTATCGTTGCTAGTGGAGAACAGGGGGCAGACCCTCATCATTCGGGGAGCGGGCCACTTATTGCAGATGTCCCAATAATAATTGATATATTTCCGCAAAATAGGGCCAATGGGTATCATGCAGATATGACCCGTACGGTGGTTAAAGGAACCCCATCTTCTGAAGTTTTGAGAAGATATGCAGTCACAGTGGAAGCAATGGAAACTGCCATGAGTATGATTCGACCGGGGATATCAGGGGATGAAATTCACAACGTCGTGTGTGACATATATGAAAAAGAGGGATATGCAACGTTGAGATCTGATTCGTCTACTAGTGTGGGATTTATCCACTCTACAGGACATGGAGTTGGATTGGACATCCATGAGTTTCCCAGAATTAACTCGGAAAAGGTGATTCTAGAGGTGGGAAATGTGATTACAATAGAACCTGGATTATACGATCCCGTGGTAGGAGGGATTCGTGTGGAAGATTTGATTTTGGTAACAGAAAATGGATATGAAAATTTGACTAGATACCCAAAGAAAATTTTAGTATAAAAAAGCAAGAATATTGGCAGAATGGAAGAGAACATCTGGAAAATTTTGCCGGGTTCGAATGAGTTAAGAGGTTCTATTGAAGAACTAACAGTATGGTTATAATTCAAATTGCAGATCTAGTTGTAACTGCGTTTCCTAATGGAATGGCACATTATGCCATAGGAGGAATGATTATAGGAGTAGGAGTAGTTCTTATATATCTTACAACGGGCCACATAGTAGGGGCTAGTACAGGGCTAGAGACAACCATTTCATATTATTCTAAGTTAAAATGGTTTCAACAAGAAGAGTTCATTTCATCAAGGGATTGGAGAACGGTGTTTATTGTTGGCATAATAATAGGTGCCGCGAGTTACACTATGGTTTTGGGAATAGGCCAATGGGTAACCGAAGTTCAATGGTGGCGGTTGTTAATTGGAGGAGTACTTGTTGGAGTGGGGACTAGGTTGGGCAAGGGATGTACTTCCGGACATGGGATATGCGGACTAGCATCTATATCTCCAGCATCACTAGTCAATGTCGTTATTTTTCTAGGAATTGCGATAATTGTAGCACATTTAACTGAGCTTGTGGGGGTGATCCCATGAAGCAAGAAAGAAAGGTCCTTCTTGCGACATTCATAGGAGGACTGGTATTTGGAGTAGGATTAGCTGTTAGTAAGATGACACATCCAGAAGTTGTTTTAGATTTTCTTCAGTTGGACGATCTAGGATTAATGTTAGTGATGGGAGGAGGGGCCGTTGTTGCTGCAATTGGATTTCATGTAGCAACAAGATCAGGGAAGGCCGCCCCACTTACGGGGAAAAAATATGGACTACGAAAGAGAGATTTGGATAAAGATGTGATGGTTGGTGGAGTCATATTTGGAATAGGATGGGGCATTTCGGGCATATGTCCAGGTGCGGCATTTGCTAGTTTGGGGATAGGAAATTATGTCATAATATGGGCAATTGTAGGGATGATTTTTGGGGCCCATATTCATGGATTTGTAAAAGAATCCCAGGGGAATTGACCAAATTAAACTGCTTTTTTTGAAGAAAGGGCATTGGTTTCAATTAGATGATCGGGAATGGTCAGTGAGCGAACCTATTTTACGGTTCGCAAGTCTATGCGACGATAATGAAACTATTAATCGTGGGTTCGGGTTCTATGGGACGCTGGTTTGCATCATCTATAGATGCAGAAGTTACATTTATTGATATAAAAGCAGAAAAGGCCCAAGGGGCTGCAGAGGATATGGGGGGGAAAATAGCAAACTTAGGCACAGACGAACTGTTTGATATTGTTTGTGTTGCAGTACCGATACCCCATGTGACTGAAGCTATTTCCACATATGCTAAAAATGCGACAGGGATTATGTGTGACATCACAGGGATAATGAAAATCCCGATGGAGGCTATGAAAAAGTATGCAAATGGAGTGGAGAGAATCAGTTTACATCCTTTATTTGGTCCGGAGAGTTACCCTGGGAGAATTGCTCTTGTGATAGATGAAATGGGACCGCTAGCAGAGCAAATATTTGAAGATCTTGAGAAAGCAGGGAATGCACTATTCATTACGACCGCCAAAGAGCATGATGAAGTAATGAAAACTGTGCAAGGAATGACCCATGCTGCCATTCTTTCTTTTGCATTGGCGGCGCAAGAAGTGCCCGAAGAATTTGGAACTCCAATATTTGATGGGTTGATTGATCTGGTAAAAGAGATGACAAATGGCAACGCTCGAGTGTATTCAGACATTCAAGAAGTATTTGGAGGATCTAAAGCGATTATAGAAGCTGCAAAGAGAATTTCGAGTGCAGATTGGGAAGAGTTCAGTCAACTATACGAAGAGGCTAGTAGATGATGTGGTTGGGCAAGATGGGTAGGTAAAAGGACTATTTATGGATGTGAAGGAACGTCAAGAAATCTTGTCGAATGTCAAATATCTGCAGAATATTCGACCAATTGACCCCGAAGAAATTGGAGGATATATATCAGAATCACCCGGGGTGGAATTGATTAGATCGGAAATCAGAGAAAACGCATTCCAACTAGGTCTAATCGAAAGGGCTGATGGGAAATTTATTCCGGTTTCTGTAGAACCTATTGATCCTCAAATAGTTGAGGTTCAAGAAATACCAGAAAGACATTCCTTCCGATTGGAGGATATTTTGAGAGAGAGATATGGAATGAAATGGCAATTAGGTGAATCTGGAGAAATAATTAGAGAGAGGATCAAGGAGATTAAAAAGGACTACTATGAGGGGAAGAGAGTAGAATATGATGAAGAGAATGCACTAGCATATGCGGTATATCATCTTCCGGGGTACTATGCAGCGATCCAATATATACTAAATAAGATTTCAGAAGGTGGATTGTTAAAAAGGAAGTTAAGGATACTTGATGTGGGTGCAGGTGTCGGCGGACCCGCATTGGGGATTTCGGACTACATGCCTGAAAATGCACTTGTAGAGTATAACGTGGTAGAACCAAGTGATGCGGCAAATATTTTGCAAATATTAATGGAAGATAGAGGTCCCAATATACATTTAAATATTCACCAAGATACAGCGGAAAAATTTGAGCCAAATGGCGTTTATGATATCATATTATTTGCCAATGTTCTTAGTGAATTGGAGAACCCCATTTCAGTGGTTAATAAGTATAGTAAATTTGTATCAGAGGAGGGGTCGATGATACTAGTTGCCCCTGCTGATAAAAATACAGCAATTGAATTGAGAGAGGTAGAAAGGGCACTTTCATTGAATATGAACATATACACCCCCACAATTCGTTTGTGGCCAGGTCATAGTCCATGTAGTGAAGGTTGGTCCTTTGAAGTGATGCCAGATATAGAGATTCCTAGTTTCCAAGATAAAATTGCCCAAGAGGGTCAAAGGAGAGGGGAGTTTCTAAATATAGATGTTCAAGTTGCGTATAGCATACTAAGATGGGATTATCAGACTTTATTTCGGCACTCGAAAGACACGTCTAGATGCGTCATGTTATCAGACATAGGTACCCGGGTTGGAAAGAGGGCAAATGTTATTGCAGTGAAATTAAGTCAGGATTTGAGTGAGGGAAAAAATGCATTATTTCTTATTGGGGATGGATCTGAAAAAATAGATAATTATGCGGTAATCGTGAAAGAAACACCACAGAATAGGATTATATCAGAGATGGAGTATGGTGGAATTGTTTTGATTAGAAATGTCCTTGTTCTGTGGAATGGTGATGAAGCTTCATATAATCTTATTGTAGATAAAGAAACAATAATTGAGTAAGGATTAAAAGGGTTATGGGAGAGCGAAGTGGTAGAATTGTATAAATCGAAGATGGGTAGTTCTAATTCTTTGCGGGTGTAAATTCAATTGAATGACGATTGTAGACTTAGCAAAGGAACTGATCGCAGTTCCAAGCCACGAGGATGAAGAAAAAGTTGGCAAGTTGATTGAAAAATGGCTCAAAGAAGAAACAGATGCAGAAGTCTTACGGGATGGAATAGGGAACATTATTGCTCGGCGCGGATCGGGTGATGAATTGGCATTTATTGGACATCACGATGTAGTCCCTCCTAATTTTGATCAAATGGATGGTGATCGGTGTAAAGTTTTTGAAAAGAATGGGCGATTGTATGGGAGGGGATCTGCAGATATGAAAGGTGCACTTGCTTCAATGATGCATTCATTTAGAGATGCAGAACCAAAAATGGAATTAGTATTTGCAAGTTTTGTCGGAGAGGAGATAGGAGGAAATGGTGCCCAATATGCCATCTCAAAGGGATTTAATCCTAAATTTGCAGTGGTGGGAGAAGGGTCAACAGGATATTCGAATGGAGGAATTATAGACATAGCCATTGCCCATAGAGGTCGTCGAGAAAGTCAAATCACGATTTTGGGTGAAGAGGCACATGCGTCTCAGCCAAATGAGGGGAAAAATGCCATATATTTGGCAGCAGATGTGATTCAAGAAGTATTGAAAATACCTACTAAAGAGATTACAATTGAGGGGGCCGAGATGAAAGAATCAGTGATAGTGACGAGAATAGAAGGAGGAACGGCAGGAAATATCAATCCAGGAAAATGTACTTTGATAATTGACGAGAGAACTGTTCCGGGCAAGGGTGGCATGATTCGAAGAGGGGAAGATTTCAAGTGGGAGATAAAACAAGAAATACCTGCGTTTAAATGTCAAGATATGTCTTTTGCTCATTGGGCACGTGGGGTGGCAAATGAAGTAACCAATGGATCGGAATTGATTGCGAAACCTCACACTACAGATGCGGGTTGGTTTTCTGAGAAAGGGTGTATTGGCATCGTATGTGGGCCTGCGGAATTGGGACAGGCCCATACATCAGATGAAAGTGTGGATATAAAAGCGCTAGAAGATTGTTCGAAGATATATCGCAGAATGGCAGAGGTAGAGATATAGATGAGAACCTACGAAGAATTCAACCAATATGTAGAAAGGATAGAAAATCTCAAAGAAGTAATGGGCGTTTTGCATTGGGACCAGGAAGTAATGATGCCAGAAGGGGGAGTAAATGCAAGAGCTATGCAGTTTTCAGTGTTGTCCGCAATGAGGCATGAATTAATAGTAGATGAAAGGTTGGGCGAGCTGATAGAAGAGATGCCGAGAGAGGTGGACGAGGAGAATGAATCGATATATAGGGAGATCAAAAGATTACATGAACGCTCGATGTTGGTTCCGACAGAATTAATAAAAGAATTATCCCAACTCACAAGTCGATCGTTTCCTATTTGGGTGGAAGCAAAAAGAAAATCTGATTTCAAACATTTTGAGAAGACGTTGCAGTTGTTAGTTGAGAAAAAATGTGAGATGGCAAGATGCATAGATAGTGATGCAGATCCGTATGAGATTCTTATTCAGGATTATGAACCATACCTAAGTCTGTCTTCTATTGAGGAAATACTAGTAAACTTAAAAGATTCATTAGTTCCTTTAATTAAAAAAATACGGGAGGAAGGAGAAGATATAAAAGAAACGCTAGAGGGTGATTTTGGCCTACAAGATCAAAAATATCTTTCGGAAGATATACTCAATTTGATAGGATATGATTGGTCTAGAGGCAGGTTAGATACATCCCCACATCCATTTTCAATGGGGAATGTTTTTGACGCGAGAATAACGACAAGATTCGAAGAAAGAAATTTTGTAGATGGGTTATTGAGTACAATCCACGAATTTGGACATGCTTTGTATACACTATCGTTGCCAAGTGAGCATTATGGCACCCCACTATGTGGAGACATGGGAATGATAATACATGAATCACAATCGAGATTCTGGGAGAATCACATTGGAAAATCGCTTGCATTTTGGGAGGAAATATTGCCAATCATTGGGTTGCGTTTTCCAAAAATGAAATTCGAAAATCCAGAGAAGGTGTACAGAATGGTTAACAGAGTTAAACTAGACAATTCGATTCGAGTTAATGCAGACGAATTAACTTATCACTTACATATCATCATTAGGTATGAGATAGAGAGTGCATTAATAAGAGGAGAGTTACAAGTCTCAGAAATCCCATCTATTTGGAATGAGAAGATGGAGAAATATTTGGGGATAACACCAGAAAATGATTCAACGGGATGCCTTCAAGATATACATTGGAGTCATGGATCGTTTGGATACTTTCCTACATATTCTGTGGGCAGTGTTTTGGCAGCTCAAATTAACCACCATATAGAACAGGATGTAGGGGATATAGGGGAGTTGATTCGGAAGGGTGACTATCAATATCTGAAGAATTGGTTGGGAGAGAATATTCATTCTCATGGGGGGAAGTATACTACACCCGAATTGATTAAAAGAGCAACTGGAGAAGATATTAAAATAGATTATTTTGTAGAATATATCAATAGAAAATACTCCGAACTATATAGAATTTGAAGATAGTTGCCATAAAATCTATATTTGAAACCAATCTATGGATTATGTTGCAGAATCGCTTCGAATGATATTTATGCTTTAATGAACTGTTATGTTGTGATCAATGAAAGAATCAGATGGGCCGAACCTAATACGTCTTTTTGGAGGCCCGGGAAGTGGGAAAACTACAGCGCTGTTGGATGAGGTCGAAGGGCTTCTAGATTCGGGGATTGATGTGAAAGATCTGCTTCTAGTGTCATACACACGGGCTGCGGCAACTGAACTAAGAGACAGACTAGGAAATCGACTAGAGGTAGAACCAGAATCTCTTCGTGGTAACGTGAGTACAATGCACGCCAAAGCGTACGAGCTTTTGAAACTATCTCGGAAGGGTGTCGTTAGTGAATCCGATAAAAAGAACTTCTGTTCTGATCGGGGTTTAGAATATGAAGATGATTACAAAAGTGGAGGGAGAAGAGTAACTTTATCCACTGCTTTGGGAAACAAAGTTTTAGAGACTAGTCAATGGATTCAACGTACAAATAAAAACGTGGAGGATTGGTTTGACGTTCCATTTACATGGGATGTTAAAAAAGTTAGATACCCTCCTAATTTGGATCCTCGGGCGTTATCGGGAAATAAATATACGCCAACTTGGTCGTCTGGAGATAACCGCTTGAGCATTCCAGATCTGATTGAGGACTGGAAAGAATACAAATTAGATAACAAGATTGTTGGTTTTGCAGATATGTTGGAAATGGTTCATGAACGTGGACTATCACCCCGAGTTTCGAATTTAGCTGTTGATGAATTTCAAGATATTACACAATTACAATATAGCATATATTCCCAATGGAAATCTCAAATGGATAACGTGATCATAGCAGGAGATGACGATCAAGTGGTTTATGCCTGGCAGGGTGCAGACCCAGAATTGTTGCTTAACGAGAAAATTGGATCGGATAGAATACTAGATAATTCGTATCGCCTCCCATCAAATGTTCTGAGAGTTGTTAACCGGGTGATTGGGCACGTGAAGATTAGACAAGAAAAAAATTTGAAACCTAGGACCGAAGGAGGGTCTGTAGAGTTTCTGCAAGGTCCATCTGTTTTGGACTTAGTAAGGAGGATCAAAAGGGATGTAGAAGCGGATAAGGGCACACTGATGGTTCTATTCCGTGCCAGATATCAAATGTTTGAATTCATAGAAGAATTTGTTAAAATTGGGATCCCATTTGCCATGATGACTGATGGAAATATGTGGACAGAAAGACTCACAAAATATGTTGAGGCGGTTGAGTGTTACAAGGCTGGTGAAAATTTATCGGGAACACAAGTTCATTTGCTGGCAGATATACTGGTTGATTCTTCATTTGGTTCACGGGAGAGAGAGGAACTATTTGATGCAATAGAAAATGCTTTGAAAAAGAGAAATACAAAAAATAAAGATCGGATTGAATTCCCTGCAGAATTTATACGAAAACAAATTCCGTTTATGCCTAGTCCAGATATTGCATCGGAAATGATTCGAAAAGTGAGTAATTATCAGAAACGTTGCGTGAAATCTTACTTTGAAGGGAAATACCAAGACATTGAACATGAACGTGTCAGGGTGGGAACTATCCATTCATCGAAGGGAAGGGAAGGGGATCATGTGTATATTTCCACCGATTTGACAGAAAAAGTTGTTGAGCATATGTCTTCGGAAGTGGAAGGTGGGATAGAGTACGATCCGGCTTCAAAAATTGTTCCGGTTCTTACAGATAGTGAACGAAGAGTGTTCTATGTCGGGATGAGTCGGGCTAGAGAAGGATTAGTAGTAATGGAAAATTTAATTAAAAGTGCACCAACGTTGCCCATCGAAGTTCTTCTCAATAATGAATACACAGGTAAATCGATTGAAGATCTGAGGTATTAAATGAGGAAGACAAGAACAGAATATTTTCAGGTTTTGCCACCATAGGTTGTTTTGATATGTTTACAGGGATAGTAGAAAATGTTGGTGAAATTTCAATGGTAGAAGAAAATGATGACGGCTTCAGAGTAGGGATCAAAGTGCCATGGGGGGATGAGTTGAAGAAGGGAGCTAGTGTTTGTGTTTCTGGGGTGTGTTTGACGGTTGAATCCCATAGTGGAGATGGTTTTGTGGCGTTTTTATCAACTGAGACATTAAATTGTAGCAATCTCAAAGAATTACGAGAAGGTTCTTTTGTTAATTTAGAAAGATCAATGCCATATGAAGGTAGATTTGATGGCCATATAGTGCAAGGACACGTTGATACCACAACGGAAATAATTGAGATTAATCAGATTGGAGAAGATTGGGAATATGGATTTAGAATACCAGATAAATTTGGTAAATATATGGTAAAGAAAGGATCGATCGCGATAGATGGGATTGGTTTAACAATTGCAGATATAAATGAAGAAAAGCTCACGGTCGCAATTATCCCAACAACATACTCAGAGACCACATTGTGCAAACGTAGAGTGGGAGATGGGGTGAATATTGAAGTTGACATCTTAGCCAAATATACAGAGAGATTATTGGCAAGATAATGGGAATAACAATAGAAGTCCATCCGGTAAAACTGAATGCCGAGATAGCAGTGGGAGGAATAAACATAACATATTTGGATGGGAGAACTGCGAAGTATGCAAGTGAACCTCACAAAGTAGAAAAATGTATTCGGTGTCAACCGGGCAAGGATGTCCATGTCATGGTCATACAAGATGGAAAGGGAGAAGTTGTGTACGTGGATGAGTTAAAAACGGACCACAAGATTCTTGAGTCTACGGGAGTGGGAAAATATTTAGTTCCTTCAACAGAATTGGTTGAAATTTTCGAAGGGGTTACGGCTCGGAAAGAGGGCCATTCAATTGAAATTTGTGCGAATTTTGAATTGACAGAAGGGAGAGTGTTTGTATTTCAAGAAGATGAATTCGGAGAGCGAGCGCACGAGCTAATTTGAGACACAGAAGTAATTGGAAATAAGAATTGATTTATAAGAAATTATTGAGGAGAGGGACGCAAGAAATAAAGAACAATACAAGTTAGAAAACTAACGATTGCGCACAGACTCAAGACGTAATAGGCTTCGTTGAACAAATTCGAATCGGCCATGAATCCCACGATAATAGGACCTGCTGCCCCAGATAAAAGGAAAGTGGTTCTTTGAAGCCCCAAGCTAGATCCTTGTGCTTCAGTAGGTAGTAAAGATATATCATATGTAGTGATTGTTGGCCAGAACCCCAGCTGTAAACTAATGATTGCTACGATGAGAGCTATAGGAAGTATACTATTTGAAAAGGGTAAAATTAGCAGTCCAAAGGCGGTTAAAGCGGTAGTGAAGATCAAAGGTTTGAAAACTCCATATTTGTCAGACAGCCATCCGAGTACAGGTTGTATCAATAAACCACCGATGAAAAAGATACTAAATAGACCTGCTGCGGTTGATTCGTCAATACCTTTTATGGAGATTAGATATGTGGGAAAGAAGGATGTGAACCCTTGGTAAACAATAGACATGGAGACCATAGAGAAGGTTATGAGAAGTAGTGATGGTTTGCTTAAGGCACGAAAGATTTTAGAAAAAAGGTTGGAAAGAGGAGTAGCAGAAGAAGAGGGGTTAGTTTTGGAGAAAGGAGGGACTATAATCCACAATATTATCGCGGTGAGTAGGAAGACAGGTATTGCAAATCCAAGCCCTATACGCCAGCCAAATGTTGTGTTTGGGTAAGCTAAGAATAATAAAAGTGCGAAAGGTGGAATGAGAGAATTCCCAATGGCCCCCAATGCGTTTGTGATTCCGATAGCTGTAGCCTGTAATTTAGGGTACAGATATACAAGAATAGTGACTCGAGAAGTGCCGAAGAGTCCAGATCCAAGGCCGAATATTATCATTCCAACTACCAAAGCAGGTAAAGAATTAGAGAAAAAAATGATGATGAGACCAAAAGATGCTACGACCAGACTAGTTGTTAGTGCGACTCGTTCGCCGAAGACATCTGCAAAAATACCTCCAGGGAATTGGCTTAATCCTTTTGAGGCAGCTAATGAGCTAAGCAGAAGACCTGCCGCCGTATTTCCGATAGAAAATTCCAGTTTTATGTAAGGAAGTAGAATGGGGAAAGCGACATCTATACCAAAGCGTAGGAATTGTCCCAAACCAATAATTAATAGTATCAAAATAGAACCAGAAGAGAATAGTCCTCTAGTTTTTTGTGATAAATTTTCCACTATAGAAATTTCTAGGGGAACGTATGATAATAGTTTGGATTTGGTATAACGAAACCACATAGCAGAAAGTGGAAATAGTATCGAAGCCGTTTTTTCTATGGCAATTGAACACCATTCATGCGTATCTCGGTAAATGTTGCGATGAGTATAGATGGAAAAATAGCGTCTATCCTACGAGAACAGTTGGTGATAAGTGGACCATCTGATTTTGATCGTGTTGATTCGTTGCGTGCTCAATATGATGCGATTATGGTAGGAGTACAGACAATTTTAGCAGATGATCCCAAACTTCTGATACGCAGCGAGGATTTGAATTCTGATAGAATTGGAAGGGGCATGTCTGCACATCCTGCACGAATAGTCGTTGATTCACTAGGAAGGACTCCAAACAGTGCCCAGGTGATGGGAGATGATGCACGTACATTTATTTTATTGAGCGAGATTGCAGAAAAAGAAAGAATCCAAGAATTAAAGGAATTGGGTGCAACGACGATAGTTTCAGGAGAAGAAAGGGTAGACATAGAAAGTGCAATGAAATTGCTCAAAGATGAAGGAATTGAGAATATACTAGTGGAGGGAGGGGGAGAACTCATTTTTACATTGATGAATAGAAATCTCGTAGATTTGTTGACAGTATACATCGCCCCCATGATCATTGGAGGGGAAAATGCGCCAACACTAGCTGACGGAGAAGGTTTTGTAGATAAGTTTCCACGCTTTACATTAACACAGGTGCAAAAGATAGATGATGGTGTTGTGTTGTTTTTTAAGAAAATAATTGGGGATAGAAGCTAACCTATCGGTCGAATAAGTCGTCTAGATAGGCCCCAGCATCTAAAGCTGCTTGGACACCCATAGAACCTGCAGTTATTGCTTGTTGATAATGAGAGTCTACAACATCCCCTGCGCCGAAAATACCAGGGACTGCTGTGTGGGTTTTTCTAGAACCAGATCCTTCGTTCGTTAAGAGATATCCTTCAGGGTCTATTTCGACAGAGGTTG
>Ga0066376_10004330_pt1 | contig 12364 bp, 6 predicted proteins | sample Knorr_S15_td_Bot_FD_77009 | JGI IMG/M metagenome (GOLD analysis project Ga0066376, IMG submission 77009) | Marine microbial communities from Southern Atlantic Ocean transect - Knorr_S15_td_Bottom_ad_5009_LV_A | ecosystem: Environmental > Aquatic > Marine > Oceanic | place: Southern Atlantic... | reverse complement strand
GGCCAACCTCTCGCAGCGGCTCGGCGGACGCACGCTGCGCTGGGATGCAAAAACCCACACCGTCATCGACGACCCCGAGGCCAACCGGCTGCTGACCCGCCCCTACACCGCCCCGTGGCTCCACCCCACCCCGGACACCGTCTGATGCCCGCCAAGCAGGGTTACTCGCCGGTGAGTTGGATGCACTGCATTGTTTTTTGGTCGCGGACGAAGAGTTGGCCGTCGGCGTAGGCGGGGAAGCTCAAGGTTTTTCCGCAGACCTGCATCCGGCCAAGTTCCTCGTATTTCTTTGGGTTGATTTTTAGCAACACCAGTTCGCCCATTCGGCCAAGCACGAGCAGCCGCTTGCCGTCTGTCAGCGTCGAGGCGTAAAAATCGCCGAAGCCGCGCTCCTGCCAGTTCAGTTTTCCGGTGGCCGTGTCAACGCAGATGAACCGGTCCTTCTCGGCGAAACTGTACAGGTTGCTGTCCACGACGACCGGCGTGGCGAGGTTGATCTTGAGTTTGGAGTCGTGCCATTTGAGTTTGGCCTTTCCTTTTTCGCCGATGCCGCCCATGCACAACATGCCCTCTGAGTGGGAGGCGGCGAGCACGCTGTTGCCGGCGGCGAACGGCGTGACGACATTGCGAAAATAGAGCGTGGGAAACGGCAGGCTCCAGAGTAGTTCGCCGGTTCGGGTGTCTACGCTGAAAAGTTTTTCGGTGGCGAGCGTGACGAATTGCCGCCGACCGGAGAGCGTCGTGATCAACGGACTGGCAAAGCTGGCCAAGTCGTCCTGTGATTTCCAAACGACTTTGCCCGTGAATTTGTCGAAGCAAACGACGCCGGTTCCGGGGACGCCGCCGACCTGGCAAATGAGGTGATCCCCATCGATCAATGGTGTGCCGCTGTAACCCCGGCGCGAGGCGGCAGCTTCGTTTTGATTTTTGTTTTTGATCCACTTGACCTTGAATTTTTTCAGATAATCGACGCCCCAAATCGTCGAGCCGTCTTTGACGCTCAGGCAACTCAGTTTGCCCCGGCAGGTTTGCACATAAATCCGCTCGCCGTCGAAGAGTGGCGCGCAGCGCGGCCCGGCGCCGAAACGGTCTTCGTAAGTTTCGCCGTACGCCGTTTGCCAAAGCAGCTTGCCGGTGCGTTTGTCCACGAGGCGCAGCGACTCGTTGCCGTCTTTTTGCTCGGCGATCGCGAGCAAATTGCCCTGCACTACCAGCGCGGAATGACCGGGGCCAACGTCGATGCGCCAGACAACATTGGGGGAATCGTCCAGCTTGGTCGGGAGCGGATCGCCCTTGGCCACATAGCCGTTTGAGGTCGGCCCGCGCCACTGTGGCCAGTCGCCGCCTTGGGCGTTCACGCCGCAAATGGCCAGCGCAAAAGCTGCGGCCAAGGATTGATTTTTCAAAATGGAAAAGCTCATAGCGTCAGCGAAACGTGGAAATTATGCGGAGGGACTGTCATCCGCAATGTTTTCCTTTTGGCTTGTCAATTGAATGGCGCAGGCGCAATTTCTGTCGGACCGGTTGGATGATGTTGCCAAGGAGATGCCACCCCCGGAGAGTGATTGGCCAAGCGCTACTGCTAGCGCTGACGCTTGGCTGGGCGCAATTCGCCTTGGCCGAAAGGGCCGCTTTTCAGTCGGCCGCGTACCCCACTTTTGCCGAATGGAAAAGCGCGTGCGCCAAGTTGCCGGCCAACCGCGTCCTGCTTGGCCAAGCGGCAACGACGAAACTTCAAACGGCGCTGCCCGACTTTGGCGAAGTGGCCAAGGGGTTGATGGCGGCGTTCGAGTCGTACAAGACCGGCCCGATGAACACGGAGGCCAACTGGGTCGGCGGTAAACCCAAGGCGGACGAGTTTTTCAACACCAACCGCGCCTATTTTCTGAAGCCGCCGATTCCGTTTCAGCCGTTCGCGCAAAAACTGCAAGTGCCGCCCGGCAGCGAGGTGGTTTTTCACGGCGATTTTCACGGCGACATCCACTCGTTCATCGCCATGCTCGACTCGCTCAACCAAGCGGGCACGCTCGACGGTTTCCGCCTGGCCAAGCCGAACCGTTACATGGTTTTTCTCGGCGACTACACCGACCGCGGCAACTACGGCATCGAAGTGCTTTACACGCTGCTGCGGCTTAAGTTGGCCAATCCGGATCGGGTGTTCATGGCGCGCGGCAACCACGAGGACGTGCAGATGACCTCCACTTACGGGTTCATTGCCGAGTGCCAAAAAAAATACGGGAACCGATTCAACCCGGCGCTGATCGGGCGGCTGTACGATTTTTTCCCGGTGGTGATTTACGTTGGCAGCGGCGCGGATTTTCTGCAGTGCAACCACGGCGGCATGGAGCCGGGCTACCTGCCGGGTGCGCTTCTCGATGCCAAGCCGGCGGTCGCGTACCAACTGCTTGGCCAAGTGACCGGCGGGACGTTTTTGGCAAAGCACCCGCAGCTGCTCCAATCGGCGGACGCCACGCGACGCGTTTTTCTCAAGTCAACGATTCGCGACTACACGCCGCTCGCGCCGATGACGCCGCTGATCAACGGCTTCATGTGGAACGACTTCACCGTGTTCGCCAGCGAGCCGGGACTCGGCTACATGGACGGCCGCGGCTTCGTGTTTGGCAAGACCGGCACGCGAATCGTGCTCAACGCTTCCGCCGGTGCGGCGGCCAAGGTGCGCGGCGTCTTCCGGGCGCACCAACATTCCTTCGCAGTCAACCCGATGATGCGCCGTTTGGTCGCTGGCAACGGCCTGTTTCGCCACTGGCACGAGCACGACAGCTTGGCCAAGGCGGACGCCACGGCGGCGGTGCTTCGCAGTGAGTGCAAACTGGAACACAGCGCCGGGCGGCCGCTGAAGGACGGTTCCGTGTGGACGTTCAACGTCGCGCCGGACAGCTATTATGGCAAAGGCAACAGTTACAAATTCGACACGTACGGCGTGCTGACCACCGGCGCGGCGTTCGCCGATTGGAAGCTGCGAGTCGTCAACCAAGTCATCCCCGTCCTCAAAACCATCCCGGCAGGCCAATGAGCGAGTTCCGATATCAGTTTGAGGTTTTTGAGGGGCCGCTGGACCTGTTGCTGCATCTTGTTCGCAAGGAAGAGGTCGATATCTACGAGGTGGATATGGTCAAGCTGGCCGACCAGTTCTGCGAATACATCGAGCTGATGAAGCGGTTCGACCTCCACCTCGCCGGGGATTTCATCGTGATGGCCTCCACGCTGATGTACATCAAAAGCAAGGAGTTGCTCCCGGTAGATTTGCAGGTTCTTTCGGAGGAAGACGAGGAGGAAGACCCGCGCTGGGACCTGATCCGCCAGCTCGTCGAGTACCGGAAATTCAAGGATGCCGCCGCCGACTTCCGGCGGATGGCTTGGGAGCAAGAGCAAAGTTTCGAGCGGCAGGGAGCCGAGCCGAAAGTGCCGTCGTTGCCAGCACAAGCGGCGAAAGAGGCGTCCATTTTCGACCTCATCGGTGCGGTAAACCAAGTGCTCAAGCGGTTCGACGAAACCGAAAAACAACGCGTCGCCAAAACCGGGGAGATCGTTGCCGACCAATGGAGTGTTACGGAAAAAATCGAGCTCATTTTGGAAATTCTGGAGGAGCGAGAGTCTATTCGATTCATCGAGTTGTTCGAGTCGGCCGGAAGCCGGCTGGAAGTCATCACGACATTTCTTGCCGTGCTCGAGCTGGCCAAGCTCAAGCAGTTGATCGCCGTTCAGGGGGAACGCTTCGGGGAGATCGAGTTGGCCAAGAGTCCGCCGGAGGAAACGCCCAAAAGCGTCGAACTCGCAGAGCCGGAGTCGGTAGCGTTTACCGCCGGGCATTCGGAACTTGAAGATGAGTCAGTAGCTGGCAGTACCTTGGCAAAGACCGCCAGATTGGAGGTCGCCGTTGAGCTAACTGAGGCGTTGACGATGGAGGTTGGTGAGTTGGCGCACAAGGCGAACGAGCCGTTGACGTTTGCCCCGCCGGAAGCGGAGGAGGCGGAACCGTACGATGACCCCAACCTCCGCGAGTTGCCGCTGGCCTCCGACGCTGGCCTGAGCCAACCCAAGCGCTTGGCCAAGCGCGACCGGCCCAAGCCGTGGACAGCAGAACTCAACCTCGACTTCCCCACGAAAGATCGCGTCATCGCCTCGTCGATCCTGTTGGTGGTGACAACGCTCGTCTGCTGGGTGGTGTTTTAGCGGCGGATCCGGCCGCCGAACCCGCCCCAGCGTGAGCGGCTGGACATCCGTGACAAGCGATCCTCCAAGTCGGGATCCTCCAGCGCGAGGAGTTGCCAGCGTTTTATGCGGTCGGCTTTCCTGAAATACTCTAGCGTGTTTTTCACCCGGTCCTCCACCTCCATCAGGTCGTATGGCCGCTTGGGATCGGCGACGATGTAGGGGTGAAGCCGCTCGTAATCCTGCCGGGCCTGTTCCTCCAGCAGGGCCGGGTTCCACACGGTGGCAAGCAGGTAACGCATCGATTCCTCGATCAACTGGCGGCCCTCCTCGCTGGAGCGGAATGCCTCGGTCACCACACTGCGGCCGCGGCTCGAGCCGTGCAGGCTGTTGGCGCTGTTGCGGAACAGCTGATCCGCGCCGTGCGGGATGAAGTAGAATTTACCGTCAGTCGGGTTGCGGTAAACGCGATAGTTGTTCGGGGAGACGTAGCCGTCCCAGTGGTCGGTCACGATTTCCATGGCCAGGAACCGGGCGAAGTGTCCCAGATCCAGCCACTCGCGCAGCGGTGTGAGGTCGCGGGCGTCCGCCGCTTCCTCGGCGGCGCGGGAGAACGCCAGCAGCAGTCCGCGCTTGGCATTGTCCGGGTCGCTGTCGAGGTCGAGGTTTTTCCAGTTCGTGATGTCGGTCGGCCCCTCGTAGAGATCGCCGCCGGGGTCTTCAAACCAGCGGGCGAGAAAATCGGTCGTGGCCGCCTCGACCTGCACGTACAGTCCAAACGGCTGGTCGTTGACGACGACGGTGGCGTGGCCGACCCGTGGCGCCGGCAGCCCGGCTTGGCGGAACAGCGCGTAGCCGAGTCGCTCGCGTATAAAGCTCGCGTCCTGTGCCGCGTTGTTCAACTGCATTTTCTTGAGGCCGAGGAACCGTTGTCCTTTTTTGAAGGCGTTGAACTTGACGGTGAAGCCGTTTTTGTTCTGCCCGTCGAACGGGCGGAAGCTACCGATGAATCCCTTGAGGCGGATGCCCACATTCTTGAGTTGCACGTCGCCGCAAATGAAGGTGGCTTTGGTGTAGGCTTTCGGTTCCTTCTTGAGGCTCTCGATGCTTTCCGGCGAAAGAACCAACCGGTATTCCGGGACGCGCTGGCCGTTGAAGACCGGCGAGGCTTCGTCGTCGCCCCGGATCGGCTTGAGGAATCGGCCGGGCGGCTTGGCCGTTGGCACGGCTTGGAGCGGCCCACGCTTGGCCAAGCGGTTGAGTGCGTCATCGAGCAGCTTCCGGTCGGCCTCGGTGTCTTGGGCGCGCTTGGCCAAGTCGGCAAACTCCCGGGCCAAGCCAGCATCGTAGTTGCCAAGATCCCCGGCGATCTCAGCTAACTCCCCGGCGCTTGGCAGGCTGGCGGCCTCGCGTTCGCCGCGCTCCGACCGACTGGACAGAAACGAAAATGAACCGCCTCGGCCGCCGCCGCCCTCGCCGTCATCCTCCACGCGCAGGGCAGGGGGGCGGGCGTTCTCGGGCAGGCGGCGGGAGAACGAGCGGCGGAACCGCTCCTGTTCACTGCTCCGGGCCTGTGCGCTGCGTTGGCTCTCTGGGTAAACTTTTTTAATCAACACAGTCATCGCATCGCCGCTGTCGGGATGGGCCGTGCGAAGAAACTCGGCCGTGTCGGCCAGACGGTTGATGGTCACGCTCTTGGCCAAGCGCGCCTTGATGGCGTCGGTGCCGTTGGCTTCCTTGAGTTCCTGCGCGCTCAGGCTAAAGCCGGCCAAAATGTTTTTCTGAATTTCCGATGATTCACCGGTCAGCTCAACGGCAAGCGCAGCCTCGACCAAAGGGGCGGCTTCCCCGGTGCGTCCGATGGCCAGTAATGTCTCCACCCGCTTGAGGTCGATCAAGGCCTGTCGATTGCGAACAAGGTGCTTGCGGATTGTTCCATTGATAACTGCGGCGTTGGTGTCAGTGATATCGAGTTGATCGATGCCCCAGGATTTGAGGAGTTGATTGGCCTCGTTGGCCTGATCCCCGTCGGGCGAATGGGAGATGACGGCTTTGAGCATTCGCGCCGCCTCGTAGCCCAGCCCCACCTCCGCCATCCCACGGGAGAACGGAACCAACTGGCCCACGCGCTCGGAGAGCCGCCGGCCTCGGACGTAGTCCAGAGGGTCGATCGCGGAGGGTGCTCCCTCGGCCACGGCAGTTGCGGCGCAGGCGGTCAACAGTGCCGTGAGGATGTGATGAAAGTTGGGCAGGCAAGGACGTTTGTTTTTCATGAACAGGCGAGATACGAAATGGGTTTGCCTGGAGTTTCAAGCTCATTCCGCATTGCTTGGCTTGCCGGGGGCGGTTGTCATCATTAGTTTCTCGCCGGCAATAATGGAAAAAAACGGCGTGAAATTGATCGGTGCCGCTGGGTGTCTTTGGGTGGTTGCCTGGCTCTGGCTTGGCTCGGTATGCGGATCGGTTGCAAAGGATGAAAAGCCGTTCGGCTTGGCCAAGCTCGGGCAATGGGAAAACACTCGTCTCGTTGGCTCTCCCGAACCGCCGTTGCCGTACACGGTCGAGCAGGTGTACACGAACATGGCGTGGAAAGAGCCCATTTTCATCGAGCCTGAACCAGGCACGGATCAGCTGTTCGCGCTGTTGTACCATTCGGGCTTGGTCAGTTTCAGGGATGAGCCAAAGGTGGCCAAGCGTCTCAAGTTGCTGGAACTGCCCGGGCGTGTCGCCTACTCGTTTTGTTTCGACCCGGCCTATCGGTCGAACGGATATATCTACCTGTTCACCAATCTGGATCATCCGAGCGGTGAAAAGAGAAACCGCCTTTCCCGATTCGTTCTCAAGCGTGAAACGGGGGCGGTGATCGACCCGGCAAGTGAGCATGTCATCATCGAGTGGCACTCCGTTGGGCATCACGGCGGCGGGATGGGGTTCGGGCACGACGGGATGCTTTACGTCACCTCCGGCGACGGCAGCAGTGACTCGGATGACTGGGTGTCGGGCCAAACGCTGAACGACCTTCTCGGCGGCGTCCTGCGGATCGATGTGCGTGCGTCATCGACGGAAAAGCCCTACGCTATCCCGCCGGATAACCCGTTCGTCGATGTGCCGGATGCGCGCCCGGAGTTGTTTGCCTATGGGCTGCGGAATCCGTGGCGGTTGACGGTGGACGCGCAGACCGGCCAGATTTGGGTCGGCAACAACGGACAGGATTTGTGGGAAACGGTGCACTTGATCGGCCCCGGGGAGAATTACGGTTGGAGTGTTTACGAGGGGAGCCACCCGTTTTACCTCAACCGCAAACTTGGCCCGCAACCGCTGACGCTGCCAACGGCGGAGCACTCGCACTCGGAGTCGCGCTCGCTCACCGGCGGCGTGGTCTATCACGGGGGCAAGTGGCCGGATCTGCGCGGGCATTACATTTATGGCGACCACAGCACCGGAAAAATCTGGGCCATCAAGCACGATGGAAAAGAGGTCGTCGCGCACCGCGAAATCGCCGACACGGTGCTAGGTGTCGCCGGGTTTGCCGAGACGCGTTCAGGGGAATTGCTGGTCATCGATCATGCCAGCGGCTTTTACCGGTTGGTGCCGCGACCGCGAGTCCGGCAGTCGAAACCGTTCGCAACCCGCCTAAGTAAGACCGGTCTTTTCGCCGACACGGCGGCACACAAGACCAGCTACGGTGTGGCCGATTACTCGGTCGTGGTTTCTGCTTGGTACGACGGTGCCGAGGCCAAGCGCGCGATGGCTGTCCCCGGCGGCGGCGGGCAGGTCGGGTACAATCGCACGGGTGGATGGCAGTTCCCCGAGGGCACGGCTCTCGTGCAGACGCTGACGGTGCAGTGCGAACATCACAGCGGCTTGGCCAAGCCGTTCCGCGTCGAGACGAGAATCCTGTTACTGCAGGATAAGGAATGGAACGGCTACACGTACCGGTGGAACGAGGCGCAAACCGACGCGGAACTGGTTCCGCGCAACGGGGCCAAGGCGACATTTCGCGTGGCGGACAGCAAGAGCCCGGGAGGGTTTCGGCGGCAGGACTGGGTGTTCCCAAGCCGTGCGGATTGCATGGCCTGTCACGGTCGAGCCGCCGGTTATATCCTTGGCATCACGGGAGCGAACCTGAATCGGGAGCATGCCTACGACACGGTCACTGACAACCAACTCCGGGCGCTGGGCCACGCCGGTTTCTTCCGCAACCCGCCGGATGTCCCGTCCCGGTTTCGCGGTACGCTCGTTGATCCGTATGACGCGGGCGCGAACACGGAAAACCGGGTGCGCTCCTATCTGCACATCAACTGCGCTCCCTGTCACGTCCAGGCGGGTGGTGGCAACTCGAAAATGAAACTAAGACAGGAAACGGCACGGGACGAGATGAACCTCATCAAGGCGCGCCCGCAGCACGACACGTTTGGCATCGCCAACGCCATGCTCGTGGCACCCGGTGCGCCGGGGCAGTCGGTGCTGCTGCAGCGGTTAAGCCGGAGGGGCAGGGGGCAGATGCCGCCTCTCGTGTCGAGTGCAGTTGATCACGCGGCGGTCGGGCTGTTCCGCGATTGGATCAGCGGCCTGAAGCCAAGCGCCGTGTTTGTGAAGAACTGGAAGATGGCCGACCTCGAGCCGGCGTTGAGCGAGCTGGGTGACGGGCGTTCCGTTGACGGTGGCGGGAGGGCGTTCGACAAGGCGGGCTGCGCGCAGTGCCACCGTTTCGAAGGGCAGGGAGGCAGTGTCGGGCCGGACTTGGCCGGCTTGGCCAAGCGCATGAACCGCCGGGAAGTGCTCGAGTCAATCCTCGAGCCGTCGAGGGTCATTACCGAGGCTTATTCGATGCAGCAATTCACCATGAGCGATGGTGCGGTGCACGTTGGCCAAGTGCAGGAGGAGACGGACACCTTGGTGAGGTTGCGAAGTTTGTCAGCGACGACGGCACCGGTCACCCTGGCCAAGGCGCTCATAGAGAGCCGCAAAAAACTGAACCTCTCCAACATGCCGCCCGGCATGGTGAACACGCTCACCAAGAAACAGATTCTGGATCTCTTGGCCTACCTGCTGAAGTGACTTTTTTGAGTTTCAAATCCCGAGTCCCCGCAATGCGAGGGCCAGAAACTCTTTTTCACTATAGTCACGTCCGGTCGTCTCGGCGAACTGCACGATGAGCAGTTCGAGCGAGGGGATGATGTAGAGTTTCTGTTTGCCCTTGCCCGCTGCCATGATGAGCCCCTCAGCGAAACGACGATTTGTCGAGGCGTTGCTCAGCCAAAAGGTGAGTCCGTATGTTGGTTTCACCTTGCTGCCGCGAAAACATTCCTTCAACTTATCCTGCGGCAGAATCTGTTTCCCCTCCCACTTGCCCCGGTTGAGGATAAACAGACCGTACTTTGCCCACTCGCGCGCCGTCACAAACGCGCCCGACGGGATGCTCGGATTGCCGCCGCTTTGCCTCCAGAACGCGACGTTCAAGCCGATGGGTGCAAGGATGCGCCGCTTGAGGTAACTGGCCACGGTTTCGTCGCGGGGTTTCAGTTTGCGCCGCAGCAGTTCGCCAAAGCATTGAAACGGGATCGGGCCGTAATCAAACCCTTTGCCGGGCGCGGCATTGCTTGTGGCGATTTTCACGGCTTCAGCGTACGTCGGCGGCGCGCCGTTTGGGCCACCGTCGATGCCGCTGGACAACGAAATCAACTGCCGGATCGTGACCCATGACTTGTTCGGGTCATCCTTCCATTCAGTGATTGTGTCGGCCACTTTTTCGTCGAACTTCAACAGGCCGTCCTGCTGCGCGGCGATCGCCAGCGGGCCCCAGAAGCTCTTTGTGCCGCTGGCCAAGCGGTGCGGCTTGTTGGCGGTGTGGCTGTTGAAATACTGCTCGTGAATCAGTTCGCCCCGAAGGTAAACCAGCAACGCGTGCCCGTTTCGCTCGCGCAGATAATCCGCGGCGTTGGCCAAGCGCGCATCCTGCTTTTTGGTGGTCGATGCCGGCGCGGCTGCGCTGGATGGTGACGCGACGAGTTGCTTTGCAAACCAGTCCGCCATCACGCCGACTTCCTCGTGAATCGTCGGCCAAGGGTGGCCGCCCCCCGGTTTGATGATCAACTCGACGGGGACGTTCTGTTTTTTCAATGCGGCGACCATTGTTTCCGATTGTTGCAGCGGTACGGCAGGATCGGCGTCCCCGTGGATCAGCAGAAAAGGAGGGGCGTTCGGCGTGATCAAACGCGCTGGAGAGATGGCGGCCAAGCCGGCGTTGATTTCCTCTTCGCTCTTGCCGTCGATGCCATCCGGAAAGGCGAGTCGGCGGATTAATGGTGAATGAGGATCGATTCTTTCTTCGCCATACTTGAGAAAATCTGTCGGCGGGAAGAAGACGGCCGTTGCCTTGACGCGTGTCGCGTCATCGGCCGTCACCGCAGCAAGGCATGCCAGATGCCCGCCCGCCGAAGCACCCATCAACCCCAATTCGTCGGGCGCGATTTCGTAGTCCTCGGCGTGTTTCTTTATCCAGCGAATTGCCATGTTGAGGTTCGCCAGCATTTCCGGCGCGCTGAACTTGGTAATCGACCCGGGGCGCACGGCAAAGACTGTGAACCCTTTGCGGCACATTCGTTCGAAGACCTGCGAACGGATGTGATCATTAATCTTGCCCCGGTCGGAATGCCAAGCACCGCTGGCCACGTCCACGATGGCATGTCCGTTTTTCTTTATGTCTTTTGGGACGAAGACATCCGTGACCAAGGCCAAGCCGTGGATTTCGCCGTAAACAATGTTTTTATGCTGCGTATAAAATGCGTCAGCGGCGGTGGCCTTGGCAGCCGCCAGCAGGAACACGCAGAGGGTCATGAGGGAGACGATGGGTTGCATGATGGTTTGTTTGTTAATAAATCATGGAAGTAAAAGAGAGGACACCCACGATGCCTGTTACGATTTAATTTTAGGATCGGCGAGTTGGGGGAATTTTTCGCGGATGGGTTTGGGGATGGTGTTGGGCCAGCCTTGGTTGGCTTGGCTTGGGCCGGGGGTGGTGCGCCCCCTGCGAAAGGCCTTGGCCAAGGCGTTGGCCAGTTCCGTTACTTTATCGGGATATTTGAGGTGCAGATTTTCAGTTTCTCTGGGGTCGTTGGCCAAGTCGTAGAGTTGCAGCATCGGCAGTTTCTTCTTCGCGGCTTCGGCCTCGCGCGGGGGACTCCAACCGCCGGAGCCCCTGCAGAGCAGCAGTTTCCACTGGCCTTTGCGAACGGCAAAATGGCCGCTTCCCGAGTGATGAATCGCAAGCTCGTGCAGTGGTCTTTCAATTGTGTCGCCGCTCAACACTGGCAGCAGGCTCACGCTGTCCTCGGCGGCGGTGGCGGGGAGGTTCGTGCCGAGGATGTCGGCACAAGTGGCCATGATGTCTGTGAGCACGATGGTCTCGTGGCTGCGCGTGCCGGGTTTGATTTGGCCGGGCCAGCGCACGATGAACGGCACGCGATGGCCGCCCTCATAGGCGTCAGCCTTCCAGCCGCGCCAGTTGACGTTTAGATGGACTCCCGCCGCGTCGAGCTGCGGAAAATCCGCCTTGGGCGAGGTGCCGTTGTCGCAGGTGAAAATGACAACCGTGTTATCGGCTTGGCCGGTGTCGTCGAGTGCCTTCAGGATTTCACCGATGGCCCAGTCGGTTTCAACGAGAAAATCGGCGTAATCACTGATGCCGGTTTTGCCCTTGAAGCCTTTGCCGGGTGCGATTGGGGTGTGAGGCGAGGGCATCGGGAAGTAGAGGAAAAACGGCTGATCGTTTCCCTTGCGGCTGTGGATGTATTGGGCACAGCGCTTGGCGTACTCGGGCAGCACGGCGGAGAAATCCCAGTCCGGCACAGACGGCCCGGCGGAGACGCCAACCATTGTGCCTTGTCTCATCTGTGCGGTGGGGTTGCCGAGCAGACGCTCGTTTTCGCGCCATGCGTACGGCGGCCAGTTGGGCACGTCATCGCCGAAGTAATAGTCGAAGCCGTGGCTGTTCGGCCCGCCTTTGATCGGTTTTGTGAAATCGATTTGCGCCAACTTCTCCGTGACACCGCCGCTCTTCTTTGGCCAGCGCCAGCCGAGATGCCACTTGCCAATCATGCACGTGGCGTAGCCTTTTTCGCGGAACATCTCCGGCATCGTGAGGCGTGCGTCGGCGATGAGCGGCCGTTGCCACTTGCCGACGATGCCG
>Ga0066376_10004329_pt1 | contig 12366 bp, 11 predicted proteins | sample Knorr_S15_td_Bot_FD_77009 | JGI IMG/M metagenome (GOLD analysis project Ga0066376, IMG submission 77009) | Marine microbial communities from Southern Atlantic Ocean transect - Knorr_S15_td_Bottom_ad_5009_LV_A | ecosystem: Environmental > Aquatic > Marine > Oceanic | place: Southern Atlantic... | reverse complement strand
GGGAGCTCCGGTTCCGGAACCGGCAAAGGCAAGGGCAAAAAGAAGAAGTGAATACCTCTGGGCTGAGCCGGGCTATCTGCTCTAAACACCCGAACAGCGCCCTGTGTCCGAATCTGTTCAACCCTGCCCGGCCCACCCGGCCACCACTCCATTTCCGGGCCTGAACTCAAGCCGTAATCAGCTCCGCCATCCGCTCAGCCATCGCTATCACAGTCGCATTGATATTCGCACGGACGCACGTCGGCATGATCGACGCATCGATCACCCGCAAACCCGACACCCCCCGCACCACGCCAAGCTGATCGACCACCGCACGCGGATTGGAATCCACACCCATCGTGTTAGTACACGAAATATGGTGACCGGTCGTCACATCAGTGCGAATCCAGTCGTCCAGCGCCCGGTCGTCACCAACGATGTCCCCGGGCGGCACCGACATGCCCGTGACGATATCCCCGAACTCAGGCCGCTCGCCGAGCGTCGTCAGCATCCGGACCCCGTCCCGCATCCGCGCAAGGTCACGTGGCTCGCTCATGTAGTTGAAATCGATCTTAGGTTGATCGGTGACATCAGTCGAACTCAGCCTGATCTCGCCCCGGCTGTCTGCGCTGTTCAACACAAGGTTCATCTGTATCCCGATCGGCGCGTTCCTGTCCCCGCCCCGCTCAGGCCGTTCGGTGCCGAGCGACATCATGTACACGATCATGTCGTTGCGGTCTGGCGAACCGGACGCCGTGTACCGCAAAGCCATCTGAATCCGCCGCTGGTCGAGGTGGTACTCGTACCCGGGAACAGTGCTCCACACCATGAAGACCATCGGGTGGTCCTGAAGGTTCTGCCCCACACCCGGCACATCGGCAATCACGCCTATCCCGTGCTCCGCAAGGTGCTCGGCCGGCCCGATGCCCGAGAGCATCAGCAACTGGGGCGATACGACGGCCCCTGCCGATAGGATCACCTCGCCCGCACGCACCTCGAACATCTCTCCACCCGATTCTGCAGCCACACCGACCGCACGGCCACCCTCGATAATGATCCTGTGCACCCGGCAGTCCGCCCTGATAGTCAGGTTCAACCGGTGCCGCGCCCCCGCCAGGTAGCCCACCGCAGTGCTGATGCGAATGCCGTCCACGTTGTTCATCGCCAGCGGCCCGACACCGCCCGAATCGGGCAGGTTGTGGTCGGGACAATCGGGCATGCCCACCGCACGGCACGCCTCGTAAAAAGCCTTCTGGGCCGGCATCCAGTCTTCACGCTTTGCCCGCACGCAGCTGATCGGCCCGCCCTTGCCGTGAAAATCGCCGCCGAAATCGAGATCGTTCTCCGAACGGCGGAACGCTGAGAGAAGTTTCTGGTACGACCACTCGTCAAGCCCCGACTCCGCCCACGAGTCGTAGTCCTCCGGCACCCCCCGGAGAAATATCTGCGCATTGATCGCCGAAGACCCCCCGGTAGCCCGGCCCCGCGGCACAATAACTGGACCCGAAAGATCAGTTCCCCTCGCCCGGTAATCCCAGTTGTGGATGTTCGTTTCCATATCGATCGAACCGCCAACTCCCAGCTTCAACTCTGGCGGCAACGTCTCGATATCCGGGTAGTCAGGCCCCGGCTCCAGCAGCAACACACTGCGGGCCGGGTCCTCCGACAGCCGGGCCGCCAGCACCCCGCCAGCCGACCCCGCGCCAATAATCACCGTGTCGTACATCAATATGCCAACTCCCGCTTTTGGCTAAACACCCGCTTCCAGCCTGGCCATCTCGACCGCGAACCACAGCGCCATCGCCCCGCCCCGGTCGTCGAGCCCGTCTGAATATGGCCGGTTCACATACGCCTCGATATCCGGTTGGGGACCCGTACCACCGCACACATGCTCTATCGAACCGTCATCCCCGATCCGGCTCGACGCCCCGGCCCACACCCGCTCCACAACCCGCCGCCAACCGCCATCGAGCCAGCCAAGCCGCAATCCCCGGGCTATCGAATACCCGATCATCGACGTCGCGCTGTGCTCAAGATAGGTATCCGGCATATCCACAACCTGCCGCCACATCCCCGATTCATCCTGGTGTTTCACAAGCCCATCAAGATGCCTCAGGTGAGCCTTGAGCAATACCGGGCGCGCCGCGTGATCCTCTGGAAGATAAGTCAGCGCCTCGGCAAACCCGAGCGCAGCGAACCCGTTTCCGCGCCCCCAGTAAAACGGCGACGCCCTGCAGTGCCACCAGAGCCCGCCGGGCTGCAGCGTGTCAGCCGATAGCAGGAACTCGGCGAGCAGGTCGATGTACGCAGCATCGCCCGTCGCACGAAAAGCACGCCCGAGCACGGTCGCGGCAAAGAAAAAATCCTCGGTCCTTATGTCGGGGTCCAGCGGACCGTCAGCAAGATTGGGCCCGAACCTGTCGGCAACAGACCGCAGTAACTCGACATACGAACCGTCTCCAGTCGAAGCGGCGAGCTCATCGGCCCAGCAAACCCCTGCGAAGTTGGCCGTCCCATCGTCGGCTCCGAAAATCCCTTCCGGATCGGCAGCATACGAGGCAACTATTCCGACGATGCCGGGCGCAGGGTCGGGGCTGGCAGGCAGCAAGTCGTGCAGGCGCAGACGCCCGCTCAGCGCCACACCCTGCGTATACACCACGGGCCGTTCGAGCCGGTGACCGTAGTGGACCGCCAGACTCAGCGCCACATCAACAGGTCTTCCCATATAAACCTCTCGCCATAACCCAATTTAATGTTGAAACCGCAAGGTAACTGAACGCCCGGCCCGCCGCCACACCGTCGGGCCACTGCCGGCAACACATGGTTTTTCGCTCAGCAGCCGCAAAAATCGAATATCATGCCATCATCCAATCGAACATTCGCGTATATGGTAAAGGGACAGCATGACGACAGCATCGACCACCGATCTCGCCCTTATGGCGCACCTCCTGCGGCGCGCCGGGTTCGGTGCCGACCGGGACGAACTCGAACGGTACGCCGAAAAAAGCTATGAAGATGTGGTCGAAGACCTGCTCAACCCGAACCGCTTCGACCAACCCGAAGACGAAGTCCTTACCCGCTTTTACCCACACCTGCACGCCAATAAAGACAACCCGGCCGTGTGGAACGGACGCTGGTTCTACCGGATGGTCAACACCGAACGCCCGCTCGAAGAGAAGATGACCCTCTTCTGGCACGGCGTGTTCGCCACCGGCTGGACCAAGAGCGAGCACACGCCCACGATGGTCGATCACATCCAGATGCTGCGGACCAACGGCATGGCGAACTTCCGAACCCTCCTGCTCGGCATTTCTCGTGACCCGGCCATGATCTTCTGGCTCGACAACAACGAAAACCACGGTTCATCCATTAACGAGAACTACGGACGCGAAATCCTCGAGCTGTTTTCGATGGGCATCGGAAACTACACCGAAGACGACATCAAAAACGCCGCCCGGGCCTTCACCGGCTGGACCTACCAGCAGCCGATTCCGCTCTATCCCTACGGCCAGCGCGATGTCGAATTCCTGTTCAGGGCCGACGACCACGACAACGACGAAAAGACCTTTCTGGGCCACACCGGGAACCTCGACGGCGGCGACATCATCGACATCATCGCCACCCAGGAAGCGACCGCACGCTTCATCGGTCGCCACCTCTACAACTTCTTCGTCGCCGACGAAGCGCAGGTCCCGGCATGGAGCATCCAACCCCCTGTCGATCCCGCGGCCATCGACGAACTCGTCAAGACCTGGATCGACTCCGACGCCGATATCCGCGCCGTCCTCCGCACGCTGTTCACCTCCGACTGGTTCAAGGCCGCCCGCTTCAAGCGGGTCAAGTCGCCAACCGAATTCGTGGCGGCCGTCCTCAAACTCTCCGGCGATTACCGTGAACCCGCCCCCGATCTCCACAAACTCGAATCCACCATCGTGTCGATGGGCCAGAAACTCATGGACCCACCCAGCGTCGAGGGCTGGCACACCGGCAAGGAGTGGATCGATGGCGGGACTCTTACCGAGCGCGTCAACTATGCGGTCAACACCCTCAACGATCCGAATAAACCCGGCGCACAGGCGATCGTCGCCCGCATCAGGGCCGATGGCGATACAACAACTCCCGAGCAGCTTGTCGATTCGGTGCTCGACCTTATCGGCCCGATGGAAGTCGAAGAAGAAACCCGAGAAACCCTGGTCGCCCACGTCGAAACCGACGGGCCGCTCGACTGGGGCAGCGACGATTCAGCGAACACCAGTACGAACCGGGTCGTGCAGCTGTTGACCCTCGTTGTTTCGGCCCGCGAGTACCAGTTCAACTGATTCCCGACTTACACCACACCACTCGACAAAAATCAAAAATTCGACCGACACGAAACCAACTACGGAGATCCCCGGCAAATGACCACCGCTAACGCACGGACCAACGGCAACAAAAACGGAAAAACGAAAGACCCGGTCCTCGTTGTCGTACAGCTATCCGGCGGCAACGACTTCATGAACACGGTTATCCCGTTCACCGAAGGCATCTACTACGACAACCGCCCGCTCGTCGGCATCCCGGAAGACAAAGTGCTTCCCTTCACCGACACCCTCGCCTGGCATCCCTCGGCCGCAGCCTTCAAGCGCATCTACGAACAGGGCAAAATGGCCATCGTCCAGGGAGTCGGCACCGAACACGCCAGCAGGTCCCACTTCAGGGCGATGGATATCTGGCACACATGCGAGCCGGAAACCATCGCGACCGAAGGCTGGCTTGCGAAGGTGATCCGGCATATCGACCCCGATAGCACCAACCCGATCACCGCAGTAAACATGGGCCGGGGCCTGCCGCGTGCCCTCGCCGCGCCGGGCGTGACGGCCACTTCGATCGGCGACCTCGACAACTACGGCCTGATGTCGGGTATCGAGTTGCAGGAGGAGCGCGACCGCGACCTGCAGATCTTCCAGCGCATGTACACCCCGGCTATCGGCTCGGGCCTCGTCATGGACTACCTCAGCACAACCGGCCGCAGCGTCATAACCGGCGCCGACATGCTCGCCGTGGCTCCCCGCCAGTACAAATCGACCGTCGAGTACGCCGACAACCCGATCGCAAAGTCGCTGCGCGACGTGGCACGAGTTCACACGGCAGGGCTCGGCACGCGAATCTTCTACACCAACCATGCCGGCTACGATCACCATGCGCAGGAGGTCCCCGGACACGCAAAACTGCTCACCGAACTGACCGTCGCCATCGAAGACTTCATGCAGGACCTGCGCGACCACGATGCCGCAGATGAAGTGAACATCCTCGTTTTCACCGAGTTCGGCAGACGGATCAAGGACAACGGGTCAGGCACCGATCATGGCACCGGTGGCGGCGCGTTCCTCATCGGCGAAAACGTCAGGGGCGGCCTCTACTCCGAATACCCCTCGCTGGCCCCGGCCGACTGGGTCTTCGGCGAAGACATGGGCTTCACGATCGACTTCCGCAGCATCTACAGCACCATCCTCAACCAGTGGATGGGACTCGACCCCGTAGACATCGTTGGCGGAACGTTCGAGCAGTTCAACCCTTACACCAGGACGATGGTCTGACCCCCACGATCCGATAGCCGTTCCCTTCGAGCAAAGTGACTGAAAAATGACCAAACCACATGCCCTCCTCAGGGCCGCTTACCCCTTCTACGCAACGCTCGGAATGCGCCGTGTGACAAGCTCCCCGATGGACATCGTGATCGGAAGCGACCGCGACCTCTACGTCCTGAACCGCACCGATGGCGAGGGCGGTCAGATCAGGCTTACAAACTGGGATGACGAAGACCTGGGCGACATCGGGACCGACTTCATATGGCCGGTGCAGATGATCGCCGGACCCGACGATTCACTGGTCGTTTCCGATGAAGGCAACCACACAATCAGCTTCTGGGCCAAGGACGGCACGAAAATCAACGCGTGGGGCGAACACGGTTCGGGCGAAGGCGAACTGAACCGCCCGTCCGGAATCGCTTTCGACCCCGACGGCAACCTGCTCGTGGTCGACACCATGAACCACCGCGTCCAGAAGTTCACTGCAGCCGGCAAGTTCATCTCGGCGTTTGGCGAAAAAGGCAGTGGCGACGGCCAGTTCGACATGCCCTGGGGCATCGCGCTCGACCCTGACGATGACAGCATCATCATCGGCGACTGGCGCAACGACCGCGTCCAGCGGTTCTCATCGGAAGGCGAGTACATTTCGCAGTTCGGGACCCCCGGCGACGGACTCGGCGAGTTGTGCCGACCTGCCGGAGTCGCAATCGACGAGCACGGCGACATATACGTCGCCGATCGCGGCAATCACCGGATCCAGCTGTTCGGCCCGCGCGGGAATTTCGTCGACGTTTTCATCGGCGATGCGGGCCTCTCGAGGAGCGGACGCATCTACATAACCGCCAACCCGAAGGTCCTCAGGTCACGAGACCTGATCCCACTGGTCGAGTTGAAACGCCTCAGGGGCCCGGCATCTGTGAGGATCGACGGCGACCTGATGTACATCCCCGACTTCGGGGCCCACCGCATCCAGGTATATCGCAAAGAGGCGTACGAACTGACCGAAGAACAAATCTACGACGCACCAAATGCGCCGTCCCTGTACACGGTTTGAGCACCACATTCGGTCCCGACAAGAACTCCGCAACCGGGTTAAATGCCGGGGCGATGCCACGCCCCAGGCCAGGTATTACGCCATGCCAATGATGTTCGGCTTCGGCGGGCAGCGCCGGCAAATGCTCGAAGCCGAACTGCAGCGGTTCGTCGAGGAAATGCCGCAACTGGGCATGGAGTCCATGTACTTGGTCGGCCCCTTTGCACGAGGCGAAGTCAATCCGGCAACCGTGCTCGACCTTATCGTGGTACAGGAAACCGACCAGCCCCCCCACCGGCGCGCCGACTTCTGGACGACACACCTGCGCCCCCGAATCGGCGCCAACTTCTTCGTCTATACCCGTGACGAGTTTGACAACCCGCCGGTACCCGACCCGCTCCTCCACGATGCCTTCACCCACGGAGAAAGAGTCCACGGTTAATAAAACCCGATGACCACTCACGACCCCGCAGCGAGCTGGCTTGCACAGGCCGACGCCGATCTCGAAGCGGCCCGCGCAAACGCCGAACAAAATCGCCACGCACTGGCCTGTTTCCTCTCCCACGAATCGGCCACGAAAGCCGTCAAGGGCTTCCTGTACCGGAAAGGTGCAGAAATCGTGTGGGGAGAACACCTCTCCGACCTCTGCGAAGACGCAATGGCCTTCGATCCGTCGTTCGACTTCGTAAAGTCGGTCGCAGCACTGCTCGACAAGCATGTGACCGCGGCCCGCAACCCCGATGCAATCGGGGGCGCAACCCCGGCGGAAATCTACGACTCGACCGACTCACAGCACGCCCTCGAAATAGCCGGCGAAGTACTCGAATCAGTCCGCCAGAAACTCGCCGCCGACTAGCAAACCCGCCAGCTCTAACAAAATCCCTTATCCCGCCAACCCCCGCAACACCACGCGCCAACCTCCGCACTCACAAAATCCCTTCTCCCCGGGGAGAAGGCTAGGTTGAGGGGGATTGTTCCCAACGCCAACAACCGTGGTGCTGCAAATCACCGCGCCCTCCAGCCGGCTCTCGCAAAATCCCTTCTCCCCGGGGAGAAGGCTAGGTTGAGGGGGAATGCTCCCAACGGCGGCGGCCGTGACACTGCCAAACACCGCGCCCCCAACAAGCTAAAGCTCCACCGCCTCACCACTCGCCGCCGACTTGTACCCAGCCATAATCACCTCAATGTGATGAACCGCATCGCGCGCCGTCACCTCCGGAACGCTACCCGTCTCGACACAGTCGACAAAAGCCTCGATGTCAGCACGCTGCTCGGTCACATCAAAAGGCAACCACCGGTCTTTCGGCCCCGGCTGCACATCGCGCGAAGTCGAAGCCCACATCGACATCGGGTCGAACGGGTGCACGGTGGGAGCGACAAACGGCGGGTCGCCGTTGAAAACTTCGATATGCGGCTCACCCTCGCTAAACGTGGCGATACCCGACGATCCGATCAACGTGACCCGCTGCTGCCCGCCCCGCGGGTGGGAAGTCGCACCTATCCGACCCGCGGTGATGCTCGCCACCAGACCGTCTTCCATCGTCAGCACCAGCAACCCAAAGTCCTCGATGCCAAGCGACTCATGCTCCTTAAAGAAGTAGTTGCCGGTAACGCCATAAACCGTTTTCACCCGCTGACCGGTCAGCCACGTGAGCAGCGAGATCGGGTACACGCCCATATCGAAAAGCTCCCGCTTGGCCTCAACAAAAGTAAACCTGCCATCGGATGGTCTTTCCTGCCTCACGGTGCCCGGTGGAACGGTGCCTGGCCTGCCCTTGGCCATCAGCATGTCGCAATGGACAGCCCGCAATTCGCCAATCTCACCGCTCTCGATCGCCTGCTTTGCCGCGCCCGCCCAGCCGGTTGTGACATGGGTGAACATCTGGTTCACCACACCCGCGGCCTCAACCGCGCCGGCAATCGTCTCAGCGTCCTCCACGCTTCCCGCCAGGGGCTTGTCAAGATAAAGGTGCTTGCCCGCCGCGGCACACGAACTGGCGACCCGCCCGCGCCGTTCGACATCGGCACACATGCACACAATGTGAACGTCATCGCGTGCCAGCGCCTGCTCCAGCGGTAGGTACGGCACACCCAGTTCGCTCGCCAGCAAACGGTTCAGCCCCTCCCGGTACTCCGAGAGACCCGGCTCATCGGCAACCGCGATCAACTCGCAGCGCGGGTCGATGGCGAACGCCCTGGCATAACTTTCGAGGTGAGTCCGGTTTCCGCCGACCGCAACGACTCCGTACGTGGCCATCTATTCCGACCGGCTTTCTGGCCCGTCGATAGCTGACGGTCCGATGTCGTGGTACACGGTGCCGTGCGACCCCATCAACATCACGTTCCCGCCGGTCGGCCCCTTTGCACCGGCGCTCACGCTGAGGACCGCGCTCTCGCCCGAAGGCCATTTCAGCGCCGTAACTGTGGGCATTCCCGGATTTTCACCCGGAATGGGGTCCGAACCGTCGCCCGGACCGCCGGCAACATAAGTCGATTCCGGTTTTCCGTCGAACCATGCTGCCGCCATTCCCTCAACTTCCAGCTGCAGCAGCCGGGCCTCGGCCTCACCGCCGCGTATATGGACTGCCAGCCGCAGGGCCGCCGGACGACCGATCCCACCCCGGTCGATTACGCCCTGCACCACAGATCCGAGGAGCTCCCAGTCCCAGCGTTGCAAATCTTCTGTTCCCCCCAACGAGTTCGGCCATACATAATGGAAACCGCGGTCCGCGATCGTCACTACCAGCAACCACCACGACAAGTATCAGGTCTCGCAGGCGACCGTCAGGGTACATTACCGGACCCGCGCGACCCTGTTGACATGATGCGAATACACGGGCGTTACATACACGCCGTGAGACGTGCCGATCACGGCGAAAGCTGATTTCCCGACCCCGTGGAGCGACCTGGGGCGGGGTCGCCGCCCAGTTCCCGATCATGTCAACAGAGCCGACGCGCGCCCTAATCCCGTAACCGGCTGTGACAATCCGGCCGAGACCCGGCCCCTACCGCCCCTCATAAACCAACCGCCGGTGGTACGTTGATTGCCAGTCGGACATGCCACCCGTTTCCGGCCCGCCACCCACCAAAAATAGAGTTCAGCAACCATGAAGATAGTTGACATCAAGACCTTCCTGATGATGGCCGGAGCGCCAGAATCAACCGGGGCGTCGAGCTGGAGCGCCCGCAACTGGTGCTTCGTAAAGGTCTACACCGACGAAGGGATCGTTGGCATTGGCGAGGGCTCGGGCTGGCCCCGCGTCGTCCAGACCGCCATCGAAGACCTGAGGCCGACCATCGTGGGTGAAGACCCGATGAACATCGCGCGGCTGTGGCAGAAGATGCTGATATCGACCATGGGCGCAGGAATGACCGGCACACCCGGATCAGGTGCTATCAACGCCATCGATATGGCCCTGTGGGACATCAAGGGCAAAGCGCTCAACACCCCAGTCTGGAACCTCCTGGGGGGCAAAGTAAGAGACCGCATCCGCGCCTACGGCCACGCATCGACCCCGGAACGGGCACTCGAACTGAAGGAACAGGGACTGACCGGTGTCAAGACCGGCGGAGTGCACCGGACCGCCGATAAGGTCGAAGCCATCCGCAAGGCCGTCGGCGACGATATGGACATCATGGTCGACGCTCACGGGCCGCCGTGGTTCAACGCCAAAGACGCCATCATCGTCGGAAAGTCGCTCGAACAGTTCAACCTCCTCTTCTACGAAGACCCGGTGCCACCCGACAACGTCGATGCCCTGCGCAGGGTGCAGGACAACGTCAACATCCCCATAGCAGCCGGCGAACGGCACTCGCACATCTGGGGCGTGAGGCAGCTGATCGAGGAAGAGATCGTCGACGTAATCCAGCCCGACGCCGGCAGAATCGGCGGTATCAGCCAGCTGATGAAAATCGCCGCAATGGCCGAAGCCCACTACATCTCCGTCGCACCCCACTCGGGCTCGCTGGGACCGGTTGCCGAGTACGCCGCAATACACGTGCTGGCCGCCATCCCCAACGGGCTGATTCTGGAACGCGTGCACGACGATGTGCCCGTGCGCTACGACCTGGTCCAACCCCACATCGAAACCGTCGACGGCTACATCCAGGTGCCCGATCGGCCCGGTCTCGGCGTCGATATCGACGAAGATGTCGTCGCGGCCAATCCGTCCCGCGGCAACACGAGCACCCCCGGCTCGCCCGATGACGGTAGCTACGAACCGGGAACGTACGATGAGCATCTCTACGTCCAGACCCGGTACCGGAGGCAACGCACGCTCCGGTCTCCCGGAAACGGGACCTGAGACCGGCCAATCACCCATCTGGCCAGCCGGGATCATGCAACGGAAACCGGGCAACGAACGGATCCTGCAACAACCTGACAACACGAGCCGCAAACCGACATATGTCCGCTTACTTATAAGGAACAGAAAATGTATCTGGGAACCCAGGGCCAACCCGCCGACGATGAAGAACTGAAGGTCCTGAGCCAGCTCGGCGTCAACCACGTCTCGTCCGACCCGCCCGGCCACTGGACCACATGGGACAAACAGGCGTTTGCCGACCACAAAGAACGGCTTGCCGGATATGGCATTGAACTCGATATCTCGCTCATGCCGCTTGGCTCACGCTCCGCATTCGAAAACGACGTGTCGCACGTCTTCCTTGGGCCCAGTGATGAACGAGACCGGGAGATCGACCAGATATGCACGCTGATCGAAGCCGCCGGAGCAGCCGGCATCAGGGGGCTCCGCTACAACATCACCATCCTGGGCCACATGCGAACCGAACCGAGCTACGGGCGCGGTGGCGCGCAGCTGTCGTCATTCGACTACTCGAAGCTGGACCAGTCGCTCGGGGAGTTTGAAGGCGGGGCCGCCGACGCCGACGAAATATGGGACCGCATCGACCACTTCCTGGGCAGGGTTGTCCCGGTCGCCGAGGCGAGCAAAGTGCAGCTGGCCTGCCACCCGCAGGACCCCGGCATCGGCGACCGACTGTATCGTGGTGTCGCCCGCGTTATGGGAACGGTCGAAGGGCTCAAGAAATTCGTAAAAATGCACGAGAGTCCCTATCACGGCCTCAACTTCTGCCAGGGCACGGTATCGGAAATGCTCGATAATCCCGGCGAAGAGATCTACGACGTGATCCGCTACTTCGGTGAACGAAACAAGATATTCAACGTCCACTTCCGCAATATCAAGGGCGGCTTCCTGAACTTCACCGAAGTGTTCCCGGATGAAGGCGATATAGACATGCTCAAAGCCCTCGCCGTGTATCGCGATGTAGGCTACAAATACATGCTGATGCCCGACCACGTACCCGGCCTCGCTGGCGACAACGCACGAAGAGTCGGCTTCGCATACTGCTATGGCTACATCAATGCAGCCCTCCAGGCGGTAAACAGTTGACCGACGCCGACCGAAAAGGGTTCCTCTACAAAACAAGCACCGTCGAAACCTCGGGTGCGATCCTTGGCGTGCGCATTCTCGTGGGCCTGCCGCTGGCGCTCGTGGTCGCGTTTATCGGAACCATATTTAACGGCATCATCGTGCCCTCCCCGCTCGCCGGCGATGTTCTGGCGTTCATGGTCCGCCTGGCAGTCATCGGAATTTTCGCGTCGACCGGCGCATTGGTCGCCTGGTTCAACCTGTTCGAATCGAAGCGGGGCGCAGTGCTTGTATGGTCGGTCGCGGGCGCCGGGGGGCTGCTCGGAGCACTCGCCGCGTACTACATCGGCGACAGGTACATCGATCACCCCGATGTGTACATTCTCAATCAACGCCT
>Ga0066376_10004327_pt1 | contig 12369 bp, 13 predicted proteins | sample Knorr_S15_td_Bot_FD_77009 | JGI IMG/M metagenome (GOLD analysis project Ga0066376, IMG submission 77009) | Marine microbial communities from Southern Atlantic Ocean transect - Knorr_S15_td_Bottom_ad_5009_LV_A | ecosystem: Environmental > Aquatic > Marine > Oceanic | place: Southern Atlantic... | reverse complement strand
GCAGTTCTCAATTAAAGGTTTGAATAAAGCAGAGTTAATTAAGCATTTAGACTCATTCGCACTCGACAATAACTTAGTAAAAAATTACGAAGGCGGAGAACAAATGCTGCCAGAAAAAGCTGCTGTTTTAGTTGCCGCCAAATACTCTTTGGATGAAGGTATCCATATTTACATTCAAAATTATTTCAACCATGATTGCATTTTTGCCGCAGTTTATGACTTTAATAAAAATAACGAAAAAAAGGCGCTAGAATTAGCTCATCTGCTAAAAGATAAACTAGTTAGAACATTTAATGCACGTCTCACTTTCTACAATGATAGTCAGTGCAAAAGTGCTATATAACAAGTCACTCAAAAGGACGCAAAACGCTTGGCTTGCGCTCATTCTTCGCTGATTTTAGCCAAGCATTTCCGCCTCTTAGGCGGGCGTTATAACTCTAAGGAAAGTGATGCGTAAATATCTAATATTAGTGTCCATATTGATGACAACAGGCTGTGCTTCAACAACAGAAAAAGAAATAGCTCGAAATTCTGAGTCCCACTGTGAAAAACTAAGTAGCATTGTTTCGAGTGCTGTTGCTATGAAATGGGCTGCAAGACAGTCTTCTGAAAATTCTACAGCTGAAGAGAAAGCATTAATGGATTGGCGATTTTTAGCGGTTGTAAATCATGAAAGTCTATCTGAGTTAGGGTTATCGCAGAATCAAATTAAGGCTCTAAGTCAAGAAATCTACAATACGGATGTTGTAAACGAAATGTCTTACGATATGCTTTCATTTAGGTATTACACCCAAGAAAAATGTGAAATGTCTCAGAAAGGACTTGCAGCTAAATCCATAGAAGTTCTAAAACCCTCAATACAAAAATGTTGGTATAGATCTCAAACAATGGATGCAGAACAATGTGTATCTAAAGTCGTGTCAGGTGAAATCGAGTTATAACAAGCCAATCAAGCGGAACTGTTAAAGCTTGGCTCGGTTTCGCTCCGCTTCACATTTTAGCCAAGCATTATCAGCCCCTTATTGGGGCGTTATATTTCAATCAAGGTGTGTCGGTGACGTCGAAGATTTGGATTCTAGTAATTTCATTGTTTTTTGTTAGCCCCACGATGGCTAAGAGTGAGATGAACCCAAGAGTTTCAGCGATAAAAAGCAACTTAATCTATGAGGGAACCTTTGTAGAGGCCGAAGTGATTGGACTGATCGTAAAGAGTGATAATGATGCTTTTACGCTTATGCTTGATAGCGATAATCAAATTTGGTTTGACGATTCGTTTGTAATGTCCAATGAAGAAAAAAAGCATGTGGCCCCATATTTAGTAAAAATATTCGAAGAGGCAACTGATCCGCAGCAAAAAGCTGCAATAGCAACAATATTAAAGGCAATGCTATGAAATATAACAAGTTGCTAAAGTTCGTTCGTACACTCACTGGGACAATTAGCAGTTGGCTTGGCGCTTCGCGCAAGTATATCCAACTGTCAATTGCCCCTTAGCAAAGCGTTATAAGCCTATGAGAAAATTGAGTCTAAGTGCCTTTATTTGTTTCGTTATTTTAGCTATTGGGCTTTGGTATCTTGATGTCAAAGCAGATCAATCACACACCATTAAAGTTACAACTGACACCCCAGCATATTCTGACTGGCGCTGTGGTTACAGATGCGACATTACAGGTGAAGAGGCTTTTACTTTAGCGGCAAACACTACTTGGCATGTAGAGCGTATACGTTTTGGTAAAGACTTTATGGCTATTAAAGTTACAAACAATAGTCTTGCTGGCTGGGTAATAAATAGCGAAAAAATAGAATTAGCCAGCGGCATATGACAAATTAATTAAACAGTGGACGCAAAACAGCAGGCTTGCGCTCATTCTTCGCTTAGTTTAGTCTGCTATTTTCCGCCGTTTATTAAGGCGTTAGGTGTTCCTCGTGGATAGTAATGAAATTCAGTGTATTACCCTGTCTGGATTAAGGTGCTGGGAATTATTGGCCTGCCATTAATTGCATTTGTAGCTATTTGGTTAGGGTTACGCCCTCTGTGGGAAACTGATCTTACAGATGCTCAAATAATATTATTTCCACTGCTAGGACTTGCTGTTTTATACCAGTGCACAATCGGTTTTAGGTGTTTTAAGTATTTAAACTCTGTTCTTGTATTGCATGATGAGGGTGTCGACTTACACCACAGAGGTAAAATAACTGAATACTCTTGGAACGAGTTATCGGTTAAAGAATATTCATTTGCTACAACCACGCAAATCAAATACAAAAATGGTACAACAGTCGCATACTTAAGCGATGGCTTGCCAAATTTAAAGCTGCTAACTGATACCATCAAGAATGGAATCACCTAACAAGAAAATTAAGGCGGACACCCAGGCTAACACAGCTTTTTGCACTGGCGGGGCCAGTTTAGCGCAAAAAACTGAGTTACCCTGTGTGCCGCTTATTTGAGCGTTATATTTTCAGAGGTAGTCCGTTGGAAACTGAATTAAGCATTGAGGAAAGTGTTACTGAATCTAAATCAAGAAAAGAGCTCATTCCTCTATGGATTAAAATATTTGGGTGGCTTTTCTTGGTACTTGGCGTTGTTGCTCCAATTTTATATGTGGCTTCTGCTATTTTCGACTTTGAAGCAACATATGAAATGTTTGGGTTAAGTTACACTGGTAGCGCTTATGCAGCTATGCCTATGCTCATATCATTTATAATTTTAGTTAATGGTTTATGCGCGTATGGGCTTTTATTTCAAAAAGATTGGGGGTTAATGTCTTGTTTGGTTATGGGTTACATCGGCTTGCTTATAACTCTAGTAAGTATGTTTATTTACCTGCCAGATTTAACTATCCGTTTAGAACCATTGCTACAAGTACCTTATTTAGTCAAGTTGCATAAAATAAAACCTCAGTGGTAGTGAAAATATAAAAATGTAATTCCGATGGGGCGCAAAATAGCAGGCTTGTGCTCCTTCATCGTAAATTTTAACCTGCTATTTTGCGCTGGTTAAGCGAGGCGTTATAACTTACAGGAAACCTTTATGGAAATTTCTCAATTAGTTGAAGAAGCAGGGAAACTTCAAGAAGCTAAGGCTTATTGTTTTCCTGAGTTAGCAAATGAAATTGCTGCTATTGAATTGAAGTTTCAGTATTTATCTTGTGTTATAAGTATTCTTGAAGATAATGATGAAATTGAACTTGCTAAATATTCAGATTTAAGTGCATTAAACGAATCAGATGCAGAGCTAATTTTTCATAAATGTGTAGGACATGAGCTAGCTTGGTGTTGGAGTATGGTGAATAACCAAGGTTACTCTGATGCATTAAAGTTTCAGTTTCAAAACAACGTAGCTTTCGAATTAGTCGTTATGGCTTCAGCAATTATGCAATTAACCGTTAATGAGTTATGACAATACCATTCATTACGGGCATTACCAAACGTCAGTTTCCATTCTCTATATTTATAGCCGAATTTCCAAAAGAGACACTGAATCGCTCGCTGAGTCTAACTCACAATTTTTTTAGACGGGTTAAAATATAACTCATTTTCCCTTGAAGATGAGTTAACGCAAATTCACTGAAAATCTTTTATAAAAGATAACCAAACACTGAGGTTGGCTCATAATAATAGATAATTGATTTCCAAACGGTATACTTCGCGCATTTTGTTTAATATAACTCTACTTAAAGTTATAAAAATATTTTTGATAGCAATGCCTTAGAAACTTTGTTAGAACTATATAAGATAGATAAATGAGCGTGGCATTGGCAGAAATATGTGCGATGAGCACACTAAAAAATTAAATGAACATGATGGTTTAGGGTGTCTATTAAAATGTATAAAAGGATTTTGAAAGGACTCTTGTTTGGCATATTAGGCTACACAAGTACTATGTTTGGAATGTCATATAGAAGTAGTGAGCAGTTCATTTTAGCTCAAAAACGCTGCTTAAATGGCATCTTAGAGTCTTGTTTATCAGATAGTGATAAAGCCACACTACTTGCTAGTTGGTCACCTTATAATTTGTACTATTTAATTGTTTTAATCATTAGCTTTGCAATACTAATATTGCTAGATGACATAATGAAATTTGTGTCACTTGCATATAGCAAGGCAAATCAAAAGCGCTGACAAAACCAGTTGCTTTGCTCTTGCCTGACAAACCGCATGTCACAAAGACTTGAATATCACGTAACTTAAGGAATCTGAACATGGATGACCCTATTGAGAACTTAGATAAAATCGATATCGTTGGAGAAAGAAAAGATGGTGGTGTCGATTTGGTTATTGTATTGTCAAGTGCACTAAGGGATTGTGAGTATCACGTACAACTTCTGAAAACTAAGATTCAAAGTTATACGGATACCATCTTCTCCGATGAGTGGATATCCAAGTATGGTCAGGGTAATAGCGATATTTATATCAAAGCCCAAGTAATGCCTGAACAAGAAATTATTAATCTAATAGGTGCAATTAAAAAACACCTAAAGGAATTCAATATTGATTTGTGGTTGGAAGTTGTATAACAAATTAAAGCTGCGTATTGCTGTAGCCTTTTCGGATTCCGAATAAGCAGAAAAATATGTAACTCGCACTATCAAATTCTTATGCATCTAGGGACAGACCAAATGGACGCAGACATTGAACTAAATATCAGCTTCAGATTTTTGGCTCTTTCAGAAGAGTTAGTAAGCGAAGCTAAATTAAGCCTTAAAGTCTCATCTTGTAGACCAAACAAAAAGCTAGGTGGTTATGTTGTATGTATTCCTCTGACTCAATCTTCTCTGGTATCGATAACAAGTTTTGTGACATCACATAATATAAAAATAGAAAATACAGATATCTTTATTTCGTTTGCTACTGAATACGACTCTAGGATCTTAAAGTTACCAAGCCTTATTGCAAAGGCTTCTGTTTATATTGGTTCACCAGTTACTCTTTCTTATACGGTAGTTTAGGTGAAGTTCAAATCTCACTCACTTAGTTCGGTGGAACAAACAGGCAGCTTCGTTCCGTATTATAACCCATGTGTCATTGCCCTTTCTGATGTGTCATATGACTTTGGAGTTCAGATGTATACCAAGGAAAATTTAGAACCATTAGACGTTGAGAAACATGTCATAGAGAATCAAAACATGTATTTTGGTTCTTTGGGAGCAACAGCTCCTAGTATTTGTGGACTTCCCAGAGATTACCCTACGCTCTGTAAGTGAAATAGAAGAGTATTCTTTTAAAGAAAATACATAACAAGCCGCTAAATACTTATTTTCACTACCCGGCTAAAATTTATAAATTTTAGCCACTTCGCGCCTACAACAGGATCGCGGAGCATTACGATTAAATCCTCTATCGCACTTTTGTCCATAAACGAATTATGTTCATATGACTCTGCCCATACCGAAATCCCACTTAGTCACCATAAAACCTCTCACTTATTTCATCACATAGCTTGGTTCGATAGATAATCTCACTGCATTACTACTGAAATATCGCTCTCGAAGGATCTTAACTACTTTTAAACTTGATCTAGATCAAAGAAACTTCATTCGCAGCAATCTATATTACGCGGCTGCAATTTTCGCTGCTTTTTGAAATCTAGATTAGCTTTTAAAGGCAATACTCCATCATCGTGCTTAAAGGTGTGTCATGGCATTACTCATCAATAACAAATGTATTAACTGTGATAAGTACTAGGTGCCAGAATTTAATGATGAAAAACAAATAGTTGAATTTTGCTGTGTTCTTTTTTGTGTTGGTGATTTTTGACAAATCAACAACAAAGCTAAGTATTAACTAAGTTTTATGGAAAAGCAAATTGTATTAACTAAATCGACTTTTTTATCAATTTTATGCATTTTTACACACGCTTTCCCTTCTTGATTTTCACTTAAATTACTACGTAACACAGCGCCATTAGTTCGTAACACTGAATGAGAAAAGCGTAACACAGAGATGAAATTTACCTCTGTTATTTACTATTCGTTACCATCACATAAGCCTAGTTAGTGTTAGGTCAAACACTAACTAGGAAACTCATGAGTACATCAAAATCACAATTCATCAGAGAGTATCAACGCGCGAGTAAATCACCTTGGGATGACAATTCAACGATTCTGCTATTAGCAGATGTTGATGAAGCGTCTACAAGCGACTCAATCGAGCTTAGTTTTAGCCATTACATTTATATGCACAGAGATAGGGTAGGCAGTGTATTGGGTATAAGCATCTCAAAGCAGCTCTTTGATGATAATCCTGATTTTTCAGGACGCTATTTAGATGGTGTAGAAATGTATGCTTTTTTGCTGCTGTACATTGAGCGAATAAAAGAATTCTGTCATTTATTTTCAGCAGAGTTTGAAGCGATATTTTTAATAAAACCAACAACCTTCTTCAGTCACGCTGAAGAGAGCTGGTTAGAAATCATCGAAAAAAGTTAAACTGGCGAACCTTCGGGTTCGCTTTCTTAATATTTCCCCTTCCTCGTTCCTTTTTAGTTAAAAGCCGTAACAGCGGCTTAAAACCCATATAAAAATAAAGGAGCATATCTATGTTTAGATATATATCAACGCAGGATCTTCTAACTTTAGTTGACTCAATCCGCAGTATCATTCTCAAAAGCGACCATAAAATTAATCATTTAATGTTAAACAAAGAAACCCCTGATTTTGAGGGGCTTTGGTCAATTGTCGAGCCTGATGTTTATGCTAATAAGCAACTGAACTATCGTGGTGTAAAAGTGTTGTTTTATAAAATGATGGTGTTTCTGCTCGAAGATATTCAGGAGGGTACCTTTGATTATTCGGATTACGATGACCAACCTTGCAACGAAAGCCCTGAGCGTTTTGATGATCTATTCGATACGGAGTTAGAGAATGACTTCGATGATGACTTTAAGGAAAAAATTGAGCGTGAGTTCGAGCCAGAGCTTAATAATGAGCGTACTCAAAATTCTATAAAAGAGACCATATCGCAAATCAAACAAACGCATTCATAGGATAAAGAAAGCTATTTTTGCATATAAAAATAGTAGCCTAACCATAACTCACGAAATACGCCTCGAGCCGTTATTTGCCGGCTCACTACTCAATGTCTGGGTAGTCAGAGTTCACTCTGATAATACTAGTGAGGGAATTGTACGCAAATATACTTTTCCATTGTGGTAATACAAAAGCGTATTGCCAACGATAATGTAAGGCGAGGCTTGAGGGCAATGAAGGAGTAGCGTGCTACTCCTTTTTTAAATTTAAGTATTAGAGAAAGTTCGCAAAACATACATCGTCAATAAATCATAAAAATAGCATTCGTCTCATACTTTTTGATTTTATTTAATATTCAGATATTATTCAGTTTCATCAAAAGGAAATTGAATGAAACACATATTACTCATCATCACAGGGGCTAGTCCTCAAGTACTTACGGAAACCTTGTTTGCTATCCATAAGCAAGGCAAAAGTCTGCCAAACGAAATCTATGTCATCACAACGCAAAGTGCCAAACCTTTGCTGGTAGATGGGCTATTCAACCAAGGTCGTTTTCAACAGTTATTAACAGACTACAAATTGCCAGAGATTGAGTTTTCTGAGAAAAATATTTGGCTTATTGAAGATCAAAATGGTCAACCTGTTTTTGATGCCAGTACTGAGGTTGATCAGGTCTATATGGCAGATTTTATAACCCGTAAGGTAGATGAGTTAACCAAACTTGAGAATACAGCAATACATGCATCAATTGCAGGTGGACGTAAAACAATGGCTTTTTACTTAGGATATGCCATGTCTCTCTTTGGGCGTGAGCAAGACACTCTAAGTCATGTATTTGTAGATGAGAGCTTTGAATTTCTAAAAGACTTTTGGTACCCGACTCCCCATTCAAAGTTTGTAAAAAATAAAGCAGGGAAATCGGTCGATTGCAAAAATGCCAATATTACTTTAACGAGCATACCTTATGTTCGCATGCGTAACCTAATTGATAACTCTGTGCTTACCAGTATCAAAAATGTATCTTTCAGTAAAACAGTAGCAAGTCTTAATACAGTCAACTCAAAAGTAATTTCATTAGTTATAAACCCTCCTGCTAAGCAGTTAACATTCGCGGGGATTGATATAAGCTTGACGGCAAAAGAAATGGCATTTTACTTATGGTTACTTGATCAGTACGAACTCAATGTTGATCGTTATTTTGAAGATACAACAAGTTATACAGAGGCTTACTTAACTCAGTTTTCTAGGGTAGGTACTGACTTACGAGTATTTCGTGATACATTTGGAATCGAGCCGGAAGATTTTAAAATTAATAACTTAAGTGGCCTAAAGCCAATGGAAAAAACGTTTGTTCAGCAAACTCGTAGCCGAATTAATAAAAAACTTAATAATGCCTTGCCAATTGAGTTAGCAGAAAAGTTGTTAATTGATTCAACCACCGTTGACGGTGGGACTATCTATCAAGTTAATGCACTAAATGGCAAAGTAAAAATAGAATTGGTATAGCATTTTACAAGCTTGTAAAAGTATAAAAATAGTACAAGCAAGTAGTATGAAAAAGGAATTAGCAACAATGAAACACTCAATGAACTTTGAACATATCAAACAACGATGGCCTGAATTACACCAACTTGCAGCATTTGCTGAAGAGTATGCTATCAGCGATCCTCAAAGCTCATTGGTAAAATTGCGTTGCTTTGCAGAGAAAGTTGTTGGCTTTTTATATGAAGAGTTATGCCTGCCTGTTTTACCAAATTCTAATATATTCGATAAACTCACTGCCGATGACTTTACAAGCGTAGTGCCAAGACAAATTACGGATAAACTCCATGCAATTCGTAAAAGTGGTAATCAAGCTGCCCATCAAGGTAGAGTAGATCAACAGCAAGCTATATGGATATTAAAAGAAAGCTATTTTATCGCCTCTTATTTGTTTATGGCTTATGCAAAAGGGTCTCAACAAGAGTGTCCAGAGTTTAAAGTACCTGAACAAGTTCAACCAAGTAATCAAAGCGATGCTGAGTTTGCTAAAAAGAACAAACAGCTTACAAAGCAATTAGCCGAGAACCAAGCTCGTTTAAAGCGTGCTCTAGATGAGCTTGAAGCTGCAGAGCTTGCACAAAAATTAGCACAACAGCAAGCTGCAAAGCTAAAGCAAGCGATCAATCAAGAAAAACTAAAACAAGTACAAAATCTTAATAAGCAAATAGTTAGTTCTAGCTTTGATTTTAACGAGGACGAAACACGTAAACGAATTATTGATTTAGATCTTCGTAATGCAGGCTGGCATGTTGCACTTGATGATGAATCAACAGAAGAAGTTGGCAAAGAAGTAAAAGTGAGTGAGCAACCAACACCAACAGGTATTGGTTATGTTGATTACGTTTTATGGGATAACGATGGTCAACCTCTTGCTGTTATTGAAGCAAAACGATCTCGTGAAAATATTGAAAAGGGTCGTCAACAAGCGACTCTCTACGCTGATGCTTTAGAAAAGCAATATGGCCAGCGCCCTGTTATTTTTTACTCGAATGGTTGGGACATCAAAATCCTCGATGATGCACAAGGTTATAATAGTCGAGGCTTGTATGGCTATTATTCAAAAGATTCTCTGCAATACTTACTTAAGCAACGCACACTAAAAAAAGACCTAAATCAAACGCCAATAGATACAAACGTTGCGGGTCGTTTGTATCAAATGGAAACAATCACCCGCGTGTGTGAGCGTTTTAGTGATAAGCACCGAAAAGCACTTATAGTTCAAGCAACGGGAACAGGTAAAACCCGCGTATCTATTGCTCTTGCTAAACGTTTGCTCGATGCTGGCTGGGCAAAACGGGTATTATTTTTATGTGATCGTAAAGAGTTACGTAAACAAGCAGGCAACGCATTTACTGAATTTACTAATGAACCAGTCCACATTGTTGGTAAAAGCGCTAAAAGCAGTGCTGGTAGTGCGCGTGTATTTATCGCTACCTATCCGGGTATGCTTCGCATAATGAACAAGTATGATGTGGGTTTTTTTGACCTTATTGTCGCTGATGAATCACACCGCTCAATTTACAATATTTATGGTGATATTTTTAAATACTTTGATGCGCTTGAAGTTGGTTTAACCGCTACACCTGTTGAAATGGTATCGCGTTCAACCTGTGATTTATTTGGTTGTGATTACAAACTACCAACCGCTAACTATCCCCTTGAGGATGCTATAGAGCAAGGTAACTTAGTACCTTACAAAATTGTAAGTTACACCACACAGTTTTTACGAGAAGGTATTAAAAAAGACAATCTTACTGATGAGCAAATAGCACAATTAGAAGATCAAGGTATAGACCCTAACGAGCTTGACTTCGATGCAAAGCAAATAGACGAAGCCGTTAAAAATAAAGATACCAATAGATTAATACTGCGTAATTTAATGGAAAAAGGGCTACGTGACAAAGACGGGCAGCTACCAGGTAAAACAATTATATTTGCCCGTAACATAGCTCATGCAGAACTTTTAGCACAATTGTTTAGCGAACTTTACCCACAACATGGTGCTAACTTTTGCCGCGTTATTCATTCAAAATATGAACGTGCCGAAGAACTAATAGATGATTTTAAATCAAGTGACGAAAATAGTGTTCGTATCGCTGTGTCGGTAGATATGCTTGATACTGGCATTGATGTTCCCGAGTGTGTCAATCTTGTGTTCGCTAAGCCAATAAAATCAAAAGTGAAATTTTGGCAAATGATTGGTCGAGGCACACGCTTATGTGAGCACTTATATGGCCCAGGTAAGCATAAAACACACTTCTTAATATTTGATCATTGGGCAAACTTTGAATACTTTGACGAAAACCCAGAAGAAGAAGACGTTAAACAAGCTAAATCACTGTTGCATAAACTGTTTGAAACGCGCATAAACCTCGCACAAACAGCGCTTAAAAAAGCCAATATGGATGTGTTTGATCAAACTATATCGTTACTTCACCAAGATATTAATTCTTTACCAATGGAATCAATATCAGTGCGCGATAATTGGCAAGTAGTAGAAACCTATAAAGACCTAAAACGCCTAAATCAATTTACACCAAATACAGTCAGTGATTTACTTGAAAAAGTTGCACCACTAATGCAATGGCGCAATATTATGGGGCAAAGTGAAGCCTATAAACTTGATTGCGAAATAACTGTTATTCAAACATTATTATTAACTGATACAAGTCAAATTGATCTAGCAAAGCAAAATGTTATGGCTAAAGTTGAGTCGCTACAAATGCACTTAAACGAAGTACGTGCAAAAGCACCAGCAATAGCAGAGATCCAAACAGATCAATATTGGCAATATTTAACACATAAAGCACTTGAACAAAGCCGTGTTGATTTACGCAGTATTATACATTTGCGTAATAAAAGCGTGACGCCGCCAACAAGCGACTTTGTGCTTGATATAAAAGAAGATTCAAATCAAATACGCGAAACCGACAGGCTAACAAAAATAGTCTCTATTGATTATCAGATATACCGCCAAGAAGTAGAAAAAACCCTTGCGCCACTATTTGAAACAGATGCTGTATTGAAAAAAATTCGTGCCGGAGAGCCCGTAACAGAGGCCGATCTTGCTCAGTTAAGTTCACTAGTTCACACCCAAAACCCCAGTGTTGACCTGAATACACTAAAAGAATTTTTCCCTGACTCAACAGCGAGCCTAGATAAAATACTGCGCACTATAGTGGGTATGGATAAGCTGGCAATTGAGCAAAGCTTTACAGAATTTGTTCAACAAACCCATACGCATATGAATGCCAAACAACAGCGCTTTATTGGCATGTTAAAAAATCACCTTGTTCGCTATGGCAGTATTAATATTGAGCAACTTTATGATGCGCCATTTACTCAAGTTCATGATATGGGGCTCGATGGCGTATTTAGTGAACAACAAGCCGATATAATTGAGCAATTTATTGCGCAATTTAATGTACCATTGGGCATTAAAATTAATGCAGTAGAAAAGCAATTAAATCCTTAAGCTTATTTCTTCAAACTGCGCAGCAAAATATAAAATCATTAGGAATTGAATATTAATGATCACAGGTCAACTTAAAAGCAAAATCGATAAACTCTGGGAAGAATTTTGGACCGGTGGTATTACTAACCCGTTAACAGTAGTAGAGCAAATCACCTTTTTAATGTACGCCCGTATGCTTGATATGAGCGAGCAAGCTGACGAAAAACGCAGTGCACGTACCAATAAACCATTTACCCGCCGTTTTAATGATGACGAGCAACACTTGCGTTGGCAAAACTTTCGCCACTTAGGGGCCGAAGAGCTTTATAAATTAGTGAAAGATGAGCTATTTCCATACTTTTCAAAAGCAGGGGATGACGAGTCAACCGAGGGCGCTAT
>Ga0066376_10004326_pt1 | contig 12370 bp, 12 predicted proteins | sample Knorr_S15_td_Bot_FD_77009 | JGI IMG/M metagenome (GOLD analysis project Ga0066376, IMG submission 77009) | Marine microbial communities from Southern Atlantic Ocean transect - Knorr_S15_td_Bottom_ad_5009_LV_A | ecosystem: Environmental > Aquatic > Marine > Oceanic | place: Southern Atlantic... | reverse complement strand
TAAGCGTCAAGGGGGCCTAGCCTGATCCTGTCCCTAGGCCCGACAGGGTCCAGTTCGACCAGATCGTTGAAGCTGATGACGTTCTGCCGCACGGTCGCCACGCGGACAAAGGCGCCAAAGCGAATTTCATTACTCATGGTGGACGCCCGGAGGCTCGTCGAGGTGAGTGAGGAGCAACGTATCGTCTTCTAGCCGGATCTCAACACGGATCCGTCGCGAGCTACCGCCGACGCGGCGGGGTAAAGCAGTCGCCACCGCCCGACTTCTACATCGGTGTCCACGGTCGGGACGCCCAGGTGGAATGAGCACCCGCACTGCTCGTCCTTCGCCTCGCTCATGGGCGGCTTCGTAGACCGCGTCCTGGTCCAAAACTCAGCCTAGCGTCAAAGCAAGCGCTGACAGCAGGTTAGCTGGCCTGGAGCCACGTGTGGTGGGTCGGGTTTTTGCGTTTTGGAACGGGACAGCGGATGTGAATACACCCTGCCAGATGCTCCTCGTGATGTTCGCCGGTTGGGTGAACGAGGAACAGCGGGTGGTCATCGACTACCTGAAGGAAGAGAATCGCGTCCTGCGCGAGCTTCACGGCGAGAAGCGTGTGCGGTTCACCGACGATCAGCGGACGAGGCTTGCGGTGAGGGGCAAGCGGCTCGGGCGGCGGGTGCTTAGAGAATTCGAACCGATCGTGACGCCAGATACGATCCTACGTTGGCATCGGGAGCTGATCGCGCGGAAATATGATGGCAGCACACAGCGAGGCCCTGGACGACCGGCGGTAGCGAGGGCGATCCGCGCGCTTGCGGTACGCATGGCGAGTGAAAACGAGAGCTGGGGCTACACGCGGATCGTCGGCGAACTGTCTAAGTTGGGCCACAGGGTGTCGCGCTCGACGGTCCGCAGGATTCTAAAGGAGCGCGGTATCGGGCCCGCACCGGAGCGGTTACCGCATATGCCGTGGTCGAAGTTCCTGAAGGCGCATTGGGAGGCGCTTGCGGCGGCAGACTTCTTCACGATTGAGGTTTGGACCAGGATCGGGCTGGTCCGCTATCTGGTGTTCTTCGTCATCGACCTGCCCACGCGGCGAGTGGAGATCGCGGGGATCGCACCCGTCCCCAATGCGCTGTGGATGCATCAGGTGGCGCGGAACCTGATCGACGACTTCAGCGGCTTCTTGAGAGGCAAGCGATTTCTCATTCATGACCGGGACCCGCTCTACACACGGGGCTTCCGCCACATCCTCGACCATGCGGGCGTGGCGCCAGTCCGGTTACCTCCGAGGAGCCCGAACCTGAACGCGTATGCAGAGCGATTCGTTCTCTCGATCAAGTCGGAGTGTCTCGATCGGATGGTGCTGATGGGGGAGCGGCACCTACGGCGAGCGATCGGGAGTTACGTCGAGCACTATCATCTCGAGCGTTGTCACCAGGGACTCGGTAACCGTCCACTCGAGGGCGTTCCAAAACCCTCCGCGGGTGTGGTTCTGAGGCACCAGCGATTGGGCGGGATCCTAAGCCATTACTACCGAGAAGCCGCGTGAGACCTCGTTCGAATATTGGAACAGGACGGGTTCTGCACGTAGGTGGACGAAAATCACTACGACGGCCAGTTCAAAAACTCTTGGCGTTTTGTCACAGCTTTTGCTACCGACCTCAGGCCTTTTCTGTCACAGCAAAACCCCGCAGGCCGTAAGGCCATACGGGGCTTATACTTGCAAAGTGGGCCTGGGAAGATTTGAACTTCCGACCTCACGCTTATCAGGCGTGCGCTCTAACCAACTGAGCTACAGGCCCCGAGAGCCGAGAAAGCTAGTAACGCCGTTGCCTTCTCTCAACCCGGGAGGCACTTGCTGTCAGGACTCACCCCGAATACAGAACAGGATTCAACGGCGAGTCGATCACCTCCCCAACACCGACACCAGGACACCAGGTCTCCGCGTCCAGTATCTGATTCTCGTTCGTCGGTTCGGCGAGGCGCATGTCTGCATCCATGTAGATGATCGTTATCACGCGCCTCGGCTGGTCGGTAGTGTTCGGTCCGGCCCGGTGGAAGGTCCACCCGAGGTGGAAGCTGACGTCTCCCAAAGCGAACGGTTCATCCGCGAACCGAAGCGAAAGCGCGTCGAGTTGCTCCTGCAACGCGGTCTCGGACTGGTCGCCAATAGGCAGATCTCGATCGAGGGCGGCCCTGTGACTTCCAACCGCGAACGCCAACGGTCCCATGTCCGAGGGTGTGTCCTGCAGCGGAATCCACGCGGTGCAGCAACGGTCACTCGCCAGTGGCCAGTAGTACTGATCGGCGTGCCAGGGGGTCACGCCGCCCGACGGTTCCTTGTAAAGCGCCTGATCGTGATAAAGCCTGACGCCGCGGACACCGAGGAGCTCTGCCGCGACACGGGCTAGGCGGCGGCCGAAGACGAACCTTCGGACCCGATCGTCTTGGCGCCAAAGATTCATCACCTGGAGAAAGGCTCGATCGTATGTCGACCGTTCCGCCATCGACGGTTGGAGGTGGTCGGGCGGCTCCCGCGAACACGCTACGCAAGCGGTAGCGACCCGCAAGTGGTCGGTCGGCCCGCACTCCTCATCCGATCAACCGCACCCTCCGCAATACGAAGTCCATCAGCGGGTCCCGCCCGTTCGCATAGTCAGCGAACGTCGTCGGGATTTCCACGTCGGGCTCGAGGCTGCTCACCGCTATGTCCAACCGCTCGCGCCCCGCTAGGTGGCATACCCTGGGCACGGGGCAGACGACCGCGAGGTCGTGCATCTGCAGCGAGTAGGAGATGCGATACCCGGTCTGCGGTAGTGTGAACGGGGCGCCCGTTTCGGCCCAGAAACGCTCTCGGTCCCCTGCGCGCTCGCCCAGGGCGAGTGTCTTGTCCGGGTCGACCGCCTTGGGGAAGAACGACGTGTAGATGCCGGCCGAGAACGTCGCGTTCGAGGTCAGGACATAGACCATGCCGTCGTCTGGCACGAGCGACGGGAGCGCGCGTATGAATGTGGCAGTGCGGGTCAGGTCGCCACCGGGGTTGTACCGGTTGTCGAGCACGATCGCTCTGGGTTGGTGTTCCTCGATCCGCCGGAGCGCGTCGGCCGCGAAGTCACGGATCGAGCCGCCGGAGGAGGCTGTGTTGAGTCGGAGTTGGATGTAAACGATGCCTTCGTCCGCGAGATGGACATAGCGGTACATCGCGTCCGATTCATCGAGCGCGAGCGGCATCTCCGTGCCGCTGGGCAGATACGACGACCAGCCCCGATCGAATCTTGAAGCCGTCATCGGCAGCAAGGCACTCCACGAACTCATGCGCTGAACCGCCCGCCCGGGTGGGTCCGCCCCGAGTTCCACCTGTTCCATCGTTCCCTCCGCGAAGTGCACCGAAAGGGTGACTTGGTCAGCCGAACCGCTTAGACCTGTCGCGTGCAGCACGGGCCGGGAGAGCAACGGGGGGGTGGAGAAGTACTGGCGGAACTGTTAGTCCGTTCCGCCGTGATAGACGCCGAGTCGCTCGACGAGCTCGTCGACTCCGTGCCCCGACATCGCGTCGATGCGCGCGCCGAGTAGCCGCTCGTGCTCCGTTCGAGCTCGCACGATGTACAGACCGTCCGAGAACCAGACCGTGCGTATCGGCAGAAGGCCGAACTCGTAGATGGGCGACGTAGTGATGTTGGAGTGGCTGTTGTCGGCGAGCGCGACGATCGAGGCCAACTTCAGATAGAAGTCGAGCGGTGCGAGCGCCTCAGCGTCGGCGAGCAACTCGTCGATCCTTTCCGAAGCCTCGGCGCGGGCATCGGGAGAGAAGCTCTGGTCGAGTTCCACCCACTCCTGCAGCCGCTCGAGATCGGCCGTGTGGTCCTGGCCAGCCCCGCGTACCGCCTGAGCCTCGACACAGCCCTGCAGCGCGAGCGCCGCGCCGAGCATCAAGCTCGCGATCCTCCGCATATCCACCCCTCCCGTTGTCCGCACGATGCGCCTCTATTTGCGGCACTCGTACACGTTTTGTACAAAACGGGGTTAGCGCACGCCCACCCACCCCTTCACCGAGTCGAACAGCTTCGCGGAGTCGTATCCGACACCGTCCTTGAAGACCACGGTCATTCGCCGAAACGCCTGCACGTCCTCGAGCGGGTTTCCTTCCAGGAGAACCAGGTCCGCCCGCTTGCCCGGCTCGACGGTGCCGATCTCGTCATCCATCTCCAGATAGATCGCTCCGTTGCGCGTCGCCACCTCGACCGCCTGCTCGACGGTCAGCCCCATCTCGATGAGCAGTTGCACGGCCCGCTGGTTCGCATAGCCTGCGACCACGTCGCCCGCTCCCGTGGGGTCCGTCCCTACGGTGAGGAAGCCGCCGGCGTCGTAGAACGCCTTCTCCATCTCCATGTAGCGCCGCAGGAGTTGGCCACCGGTGCCGCCCTCCCGAGTGCGGTTCCTCTCCACACCGGCCATCACCCGATCGCGAATCTGCGGAAGCATCGCCTCCTGCGCGCCGAGTGGCGGGCCCGGCCGACCCGAGGCGCGTCGCTCCACGACGGTGAGCGTCGAGGTCAGCGCGACGCCCTTGTCGATGAGGTGTGCGACCAGGTCGGTGAAGGCGGGGCTGCCGAGGTCCAGGTCCAGGTAGGTCTGGTTCGCCCCCCTCGGGCATTGGTCCGGTTGCTTGTCCTCCACCCAGTCGGTCGCGGCGAAGAAGCCGTGCTCCAGATTGTCGATCCCGAGGTCGGCCGCCTCGCGGTACGTGATGGAGCAGAGGTGGCCGGTGACCTTGATGCCGCGCTCGTGGGCCGCCTCGATCGCGGCGCCCAGGGTCGCGCGGTCGATGAGGTTGTACGCCTTGAACGACGTGACGCCCTGATCGATCCAGAAGTTCACGTGCTGGCGGGCCTGCTCGGGCGTGGCGAGCTGTGGGAGCGCGCGAACGAAACCCCCCGGGCCTTCGAGATAAGGCCCGGTGACGTCCATGGTCGGCCCGGGCACGCTGCCTTCGTCGATCAGTTGCCGGGTCCGCAGATCCGTGTAGGGATCCACGGTCCCGCCGGTGCGGATCGTGGTCGTCCCGCCGGCGAGATAGAGCGGGGGAAACGACACTTCGTTCGTATTGTAGCGGACCGATCCGGACGGGTAGAACATGTGCTCGTGAAGCATCACCAGGCCGGGGATCAGCGTGTGTCCCGTACCGTCGATCACCTCCGTGCTCGAGCTGGGTGCCCGCACTTGGCCGCTCCCGGCGACGCTCGCGATGCGACCGTCCTCGATCAGGACGGCCATGTCATCGCGGGCCGGGGCCCCCGTGCCATCGATGAGGCGAACATGTTCGATCAGCACGCTGCTCGATGCGACCGAAACGAACTGGCGCACGTTCGGGGCGAGGTCTTCCAGGCGCTGCGCACGCACGCTCGCGGGCGCGATCGTGACGCTCGCGGCCAGGAGGACCACTGCGCTCAGGGCGCCGTGACGCGGACTGAACATCGAGGCTCGACTCGTGGTGGTCCGGCTGCTCATCAGGCCCTCGGCTAGTTGTTCTCCGCGCCCTCGGCGATCCACATCTTGATCGTATTGATGTCCTCGTCGGACAGCTGGTCCGCCTCCTCGGGCATGTCGCCCTCTTCGATCATCATGAGGAGAAGGCTGTCGTCGGCGTTGCCGGCTTCCACGATCGTGCCGAACTCGGAGCCCTTCATGACATTTTCGTAGCTCGTGAGGTTCAGGCCGGCCTCGAGAACGATCGGTGGACCTCCGGCTCCGTGGCACTTGACGCAATTTTCATTGAGGATTGGCGTCACGTCATCGGCGAAACTCACATCGGCGACCTCCACGACTACGTGGTCGAGGGTCGCGGGCGCCGCGGTAACGAATCCGCCCTGTAGCGACAGTCCGATCCCCAGCGGGAGGGCGATGACCGAGAGTAGTTCGTAGCGCGTGATGAGCACGGGCATGTCCTTTTCGCTGGACCGAAGGTCCGCTTTGTGAAGTGTCGACCCCTAGAAATGGCACCGCTGCCCACGTATGTCGAGAGGCTTGGCCTGGGAGCCCAGGCGTCAGGGCTTCGACTTCGGCTGCACATCGTGGAATTGGATCGCCTTGGCCTGGCCCTCGCTGCGCTGCACCGCCCATTCGTTGTCGAACAGGATCATCGGGCGTCCATCGACGTCTTCGACCAACCTGCGGCCGTGCATCGAGCCGAGCTGCCGCGTCTCCGCCTCGTCGCCCGTTACCCATCGCGCACAGTGGAAGGGCAGAGTCTCCAGGCGGATGGACACTCCGTACTCCCTCTCCAGGCGGTCCACCAGAACATCGAACTGAAGCCGCCCTACCGCGCCGACGATGGGAACCGGTCCCGTCAGCGATGGAGCGAAGAGCAGCAGGATCGTTCCCTCTTCGGCGAGGTGGCTCAGGCCCCGGTCGAGCTGCTTGCGACGCATCGCTTCATCGATTCGCACCTGGGCGAAGTGCTCGGGTGAGAATCGCGGAACGCCGGGATACTCGACGCCAGCGTTGATCGCCACAGTGTCGCCCACACGCAGGCTGCCCCGGTCGTGAAGGCCCACGACGTCACCGGCCACCGCGTCATCCGTGTGTGTGCGCTCGCGCGCCATGAACTCCTGCGGTTGCACGAGGCGCAGCGTCTTGCCGGTCCTCGATACCGTTGCGTCCACTCCGGCCTCGAAGCGTCCCGAGCAGATTCGCAGGAAGGCCACACGGTCCCGATGCTTGAGGTCCATGTTCGCCTGCACCTTGAAGACGAAGCCCGAGAAGGCGGACTCGACGGGGTCTACTAGGCCGCCGGTGCTCTCTCTGGGCACTGGCGGTGGGGCGGCGGACAGGAAGCGCTCGAGCAACACGTCCACTCCGAAATTCGTCAGAGCGCTGCCAAAGAAGACCGGTGTCGCTTCGCCAGCCGCGACGGCGTCGGGATCGGGCTGCTCACCGGCAACTTCGAGTAGCTCGATCTCTTCGGTGAGTTGCGCGAGGCCGGCGGGGCCGAGCCGCTGCTCGAGTTGATCGTCGTCGAGCCCCACAACGACGAATTCGGGGCGGGTGGCCCCATGGTCTTCGCCGCTCGTATACAGCACGATCCGGCCGTCGGCACGGTCGTACACGCCGATCAACCGACCGTCTTTCCGAACCGGCCAAGTGGCCGCGAACGCGCGAATTCCGAGATCGTTCTGAACGTCGTCGATGATACCGAGCGGGTCCTCACCTATGCGATCCCGCTTGTTCACTAGGGTGAAGATCGGGAGTCGGCGACGTTGGCAGACGCTGAACAGCTTCCGCGTCTGGCTCTCCACTCCCTTCCGGTTGTCGAGCAGCATGATCGCGCTGTCGGCGGCGGTCAGCGCCCGGTACGTGTCCTCGGAGAAGTCCTGGTGACCGGGTGTATCCAGCAGATTGACTCGGAGGCCCTGGTAGTCGAAGTGCAGCACGCTCGCGGTGATCGAGATGCCGCGTTCCTGCTCCATGTCCAGCCAGTCCGAGGTCGCGTGACGCGCGGCCCGGCGAGACTTCACGGAGCCCGCCAGATGGATCGCTCCGCCGAAGAGCAGAAGCTTCTCCGTGAGTGTCGTTTTTCCGGCATCCGGATGGCTGATGATGGCGAATGTTCGTCGCCTGCCGATCTCGTGTTCGAGGGATGCCGTGGTGCTCATCAGATCGTTCTATGTGGATTCAACGAGTGGGGAGGTGTCGCGGACGGCCAAGACGTTAACGGCGAGCCCTCAATGCGAGAAGAACGTCCAGTCGGCCCTCTCGTCCCCCTAGCGGATCTCCACGTAGCGCTCGAGACGCGCGACCTCGTCTTCGTCCACGTACTTCCCGATCTCGCGCCGAAACTGCGCCATGGCCGCATAGGGCCGGTACTCGTCGAACTCGTGCCGCATGCGGTTGCCGACGCCTGGAATGCTCAGGATGGCTTCGTCCGATGCTGTGTTCAGGTCGATGCGCACGTAGACGTACTGAGCGAGGCGCGCGAGCTCGTCGTCGTCCACGTACTTGGCGATCTCACGGTGGAAGACGGGGAGGCCGGCGTACGGGCGATACTCCTCGAACTCGTGCCTCATGCGCGGGCCCACGCCCGGGATGAGCAAGACTTCATCGTCGGTCACGTCGTTGAGGTCGATCGGGACCCACAAGGCTCGGTACAGCGCATCGAAGGCGTCCGCGACCACGTGGCTCGAGAGCACGCTGTGCAGGTCGGCCATGCGCAGAAACGGGCGCCCGTCCATAATGGCGCCGACCGCCGACGCTGAAAGCCCCGGCACAGCGGCGAGTTCGTCCTGAGACGCGAGGTTCGGGTTCACGAGGCCGCGGTTTTCTCCGACCTGTGCGCCGGCGGGCGAGGCGATCAAGAGCCCCATGGCAAGGCCCATCGCACTTCTCATCACGAATCTATGTGCCCTGCTCATGATCAACTCTCCGGCGTCCACGGTTCTTGTGATTCGGGACCGGGCGCCGAGAGCGCCGGGTGCCGGAAACAAACTAACAGTCCGAGCAGCCCGAGTTGGGCCATCGTTCCCGGTGCGAGCGCGGGCATGGCGCCCGTGAGCGATTCCACGAGCAGTTCGAGCCCCGCCATGGAGGGCCGCATCTCCAACTCGAATTCGACGTTGGACTTCACGTGCAGGTAGACCCCTAGCGCACCGACCGGCACGTAGACCGCCATGAGCGTTCGCAGGCCGGTGACCACCGCCCGGGTCGGCCGAACCGCCACGTAGCCGCCGACCAGGAGGCCGAGCGCGAGCAGCACTAGCGGCGTCCACTGCAGTCGATCCTCCATGTGCTCGAGAAGGACGAGCTCGGTGGCGGTCCCCGCGATTCCGAAGAGCAACAGGTACAGCCCGAGTCGTCGCCACAGCTCGGCGTCGCGGGCGACGGTCACCGGACCACCTCGCTCGTACGGGCCAATACCAGCCCCGAAGCGGCCGCCATCGCTTCGTAGTAGCGGACGAAGCGGTCGGTCTCGAAGGAGTCGTAGTCGGCGAGGTTTTGCGCCCACCTGTATGCGATCGGCTGGAACCAGAGCTCGACGGTGACAGTGAACGGACCGGCAGCCGGTTCCACCTCGACGCGGTACTGGACCTCGTCTCCGCCTGCTGTGAACGAGGCGTCGGAGCTCGCGCCGCCGAGCACGGCGACTCGGCGGTCCGCGCGACTCGCGTCGAACCCGTCGGGAAGCAGACGGTTGTCCTTCACCCAGCGCTCCGCGGAGAGGAGTCCCGTAGTGACCGCGCCGTCTTCATCCACCATCACCCCTTCGTATACCTGGACCTGGCCGGCATCGCTGATCTCCGTGTAGTGCGGCTCATAGCGAGAGCCGTCCTCGTCGTGGTCGTTGCCTACGATGCTGCCGTCGGCGGCGAAGGCGCCCGAGTCGAAGACGCGGCGGCCTGCCCGATCGTCGACCGATACGTGGAGCCAGGCTCGCCTCGACGGATAGGCCGTCGGGAACTTGTGGCCCGCTCGGTTCAGCACCGAAACGTCGATCAGCAGGCGGTCACCCTCGATTCTCGCGCTCTGGATCCCGACGCTCGCGGTCGAGTTGCGTAGATGCGCCTCGGTTCGGTCGGCGGCCAGGGCCATTTCCTGCGGCAACGCGGTCACGCCCAGTTCCTCTCGATACCGATTCAGCATGCGCAACATGAAGAAGTTGCCACCTTGGAAGACATGGCGGGACACGTCGGGGCGCGCGCGCCCGAGCACACGAGTGACGGGTACGTGCTCGCGCACGACGGGCATGTGGCAGTCCTGACAGCTCTGCCCTGTTTCATCTGCCGCGGCGAAGCCGCTCGCCTGCCATTCGAGGTAGGGGCCCTGCTCCAGAAACTCGGGGCCCTCGCCCTCGGCGCGTCGGATCGAGTGCGTGGAGAGCGTGTGGCAGCTCGCGCACAACGCGGCGTCTTGAACATGCGATCCTTCGGTGGGTCGAAAGCCCGTCGCCGAATGCATGATGCCGGCCCCGCCCTCGTCGGGCTCGAACGGGCCGAACACGGTCCGCCCCTCCTCCGGAGCGAGCTCGGAGATCGTAAATCCGCCCGTGAAGCTCGACTCTTCGCCGAGGCCGTCGGGCTGCACCTGGTGACACACGGCACACGCGACTCCGTCGGACGCGAGTGCTTTTCGATCATCGGACGCGGCGCCGTCACCCAGATTCGCGAACACCGCGCCCATCTGCCCAGATGCCCGCGCGGTCACGTTCGCCATCGGCATGTGGCAGCGACTGCACTTGTCCTCGATGGCCGCGGAGGCCTCCGGGTGATCGATCACTTCCCGCCGCACCGCCGCTTGCCAGTACGGATCGCGCGCGCTGTTCGCCATCATCGACGCGCGCCAGTCGTAGCCGATCGAGACATCGAGTCCTGCGGAGGTCGATACACCTTTGTGGCAGGCGATACACCGGTCGGACGTGCGGAAGAGGTCGTCGTTCGCCGCCGCCTCGATGAAACGCGCATGGGTCGCGGGCGCGGGCGGCGGAGGCCGCGTGGGCGTTGCCGCGATCAACACGATCCCGAGCGCCAGCGGGAGCAGCAGGGCGGGCTCTCTCATGGCTTCACCAGCCCTCGAAGAAGCCGCCGTCGAACCAGTCGAGCAGCACGTAGGCCATCAGGCGGACGGAGCGTCCGCCCGTATGGGTGGTAGGGACGAGCAGTCCGATGTTGGCGAGCACGTGCTGGCGCGTGTTGAGCGATACCTGTATCTGGGGGATCAGGTCGAGTCGGGCCGGCTCCCCGCGCCTCAGATCCCTCTTGACCTGTCCCTCGATCATCGGCGTCCAGCTCCGACCCCACGGACCCTGGGTCAGCGTTCGGCCGATTGCCATCCGCACAAACGCTTCGTTCTCGGAGCCGTCGTAGAGCGGTGCTTCCACGCCCACCTGCGCCTGCACGAAGGCGTCGGCTGGGAGGATTCGACCGAAGGAAGCGAACGCCTCGAGCGCGACTCCGTCGCCACCCAGGCCCTTTGCCTCCGCGCCGGTGGGGAGGATCACCTCACCGCCCAGAGACAAGATGGTGCCCGACTCCGCGCTGTGGTGAAGCGCGTGCTTCAGGCCGAGCACGACATCGCCCAATCCGCTGACCCAGTGGTTGGAGACGGCGCCGGAGCCGGCGTCGGGCACCGAGCGCCATCCGAAGGGGATCTTGACCTCGATCTGGCTGCGCGCCCCGAAACGGCGCTCGTAAACGAACGCGCTTCCGACGGATCCGTCGCCCTCCAGGTCTGCCCCGGTCTCCACGACCCACTCGTCTTCGGGGTACGCTTTTTCGGTCACGAGACCACGAGGGAGGTTGAGCTCTCCGCGCGGCCAATTCGGATCCGTACATTGGGTACGGATGTGGTTCATGACCAGCTGGAGCTGGTCTGTCGAGAGTGCCCCGCGGAATGCCGGCATCATTTCGCTGAAGCCGCGCACCGGCCCACCCTCGTGCGCGACCGCGATCCAGTCGCCGTCCGGTTCACGCGCCGCGAAGTCACAGTCCGTAAAGTCGGGCACCTCCTCTTCGAAGCCCAGCAGCGATTGAGCCAGTCCGCTGCCGTCGGCGCCGTGACAGGCAGCGCACGAGCCGAGGTACAATTCCTCGCCCGAGAGCCCGCTGATGTCGTCCGGGACCTGTGCCGCCAGGGGGCCGACGAAAAGGCCGAGTGTGACGGCGGTGGCAACACAGCTCCCTCGCATGCGCGGCTCGCTCCTTTTGGCCAGGCGTAGCTGGCCGGTTCTGGCTAGGTGTCGACGCGCGCTGTCACGACTTGCAGCGCAAGATCGTCAACCGCGTCTCTCCACCGAAGTCGTACGACTTCGTCTTGATACTCACGCCCCGGATAGCGACATCGTGGTCCTTGGCGTGTTCCATCGCCAGTACCGGAGCGAACGTGACCGCCCGCCATCGCTCGATGATGAGGTCGAGCTTTTTCGAGCCGTACGGTGGATCGGCCAAGCACACATCGTAGGCTCCCGCTTCGAGTTTCAGTACGAACGGGATCGCGTCTCGTTTGTAGATCCGGCACTTCTTGGTGGCGCGCAGTGCAGCCACGTTCGCCTTGAGCGAGTGAAGCGCCGCCGATCCGTCTTCCACGAAGTCGACGAAGCGCGCGCCGCGGGAGAGGGCCTCCAGGCCGACCGCTCCGGAGCCCGCGAACAGATCCAGGACGCGCGCGCCCGGCAGTTCCGCCTCCAACAGGCCGATCCAACGGTCGCGCACTCCCTCGGCCGTAGGGCGCACCTTCCTTCCGGGCGAGGTCAAGTGCCGGCCCGCGAACTTTCCGTTGACGATTCGCATCGGGAAACATGGCAACAAAACGCCCCGGCCAGGAGCATCCCTGGCCGGGGCGATGCGCGATCAGGGATCGCGCCAGGGTTTCGTCGGGTTAGAACGAGTACTGCAGCTTG
>Ga0066376_10004324_pt1 | contig 12371 bp, 18 predicted proteins | sample Knorr_S15_td_Bot_FD_77009 | JGI IMG/M metagenome (GOLD analysis project Ga0066376, IMG submission 77009) | Marine microbial communities from Southern Atlantic Ocean transect - Knorr_S15_td_Bottom_ad_5009_LV_A | ecosystem: Environmental > Aquatic > Marine > Oceanic | place: Southern Atlantic... | reverse complement strand
CTGATCCGCGTCTTGCGGTAATACGCGCCGCCGGGAACGTGATAAACGCGGGTACCGCTCTTGCCGAAGTTGCCCTTGATACGGCATGGCCGGTTGTCGTTTGCGGCCTGTGACGACAGCCGCTTGCCGCGACGCCATTCCCACGGTGCGATGAACGTGCCGCGCCACAGGCCCCTGCCGGCCACCCTGGCGATGTCCTCGGCGGCAACGTAGTCCATGGAGTATTTCCGATAGGCGAGCGCCCAGCCGGTGTAGACGACGTTCTCTCCGATATCGACATCGCCGGCAAAACAGACGGCGATCCAGCGCCCGTAGCGGCCCTTGCCACGCGTTTCACACCGGACCGTCTGGTCGGCCACGGTTCCAGTTAGCGCGTCCGCCGCAATGTCGCCGCACGGGATTGTCTTATCCGGCCATTTGCAGGTTTGACCGCGCTCCGGCGCGTCGATGCCGTGCAGGCGTATCCGCTGGCCCGCAATCTCGATTGTGTCGCCGTCGATGACTCGGGGCTTGCCGATGATGTCGGCAAGGGCCGGGGCTCCCCATGCAAGCAGGACGGACAGACCGACAAGAGGGAGTGCGGTCAACTGCATTGCGAATATAGGCCACACATGCGCTATTGCTCCGCCCGGACGCGCTCCACCAGCGCCAGCGCTTCAGACGAACCGATGTCCCGTCGCACTTCCATTACCTTGCGAATCGCAGCGTTCGTCTGCCCAGTATCGTCCTGCCCTTCGCTCCAGGCGTCGGCTATCGCTTGCCGGATGACGTTGGCGAGGCCTTGGTGTTTGTCCATGGTTAGGACAATGCCGCACCGATCACGTGGGCGTCAAATGCTGGAAAACACGATATAGCTGCATGTCCGCCGTTGAGTGCTGGCCCTTAAACCGTGCCTGTCGGAGCATTTCTCGCTACCTTCTACGCTGATCGCCGTGGCGTCGCCCGGCCAACCGAACGTAAAAGGCCCCGACCATGACAGCCGGGGCCAGTGATGCGCCGATTGGCGAGTGCTTCACTCTACCGGAATCGGATTCTTGGCCGGGAAGAAGTAGTATTCGCCACCGTACTGATACAGGTCGATGCCGCCTTTTTTACACAGCATCGCTATCACGGACACCAGAGGGTCCTGAATTTGAGTTGCCATTTCTTCTTGGTGGTCTTGGTCAATGATGGACGTGCGCAGAATGTCCGCATGCCCGAACGCCAGCATCAACTGGATGGCGCCGCCCGTTAAGTCCGTCGCCGGCAATGACATGATGGCGTCCCGCAGGCCGTCCATGGACCGGTTGGCAGTGCTTACTTTCTCGCACAATCTATCATGCTCGGGACAGCCATCTTTTGAAGTGACCCAGGCGTTATCCAGGGCCATATGGCTTTTGACTTGCTTCCCAAGTATCTTGCCCATCGTTTCGATATCGCTCATGACGCGCCCTCCGGGGTTGTCGGGAACGGGTTCACGTCGAGCCGGACGTATTGCCCTAACCGTTCACATAAACAAAGACCCCGCCGGTGAAGGCGGGGCCAAGTTTTGGCGCGTTCCAAGGGGAAGGAGGATGCGCGCCAAACAGGGAGGTCACGGACGATTACAACGCAATTCGGGTGCCATACTGTTTTCAGCGTAAATTCAACCGGTTAGAAAAGGGACGCCTTCTCAATCTGCTGAATTTCCTCAAATTGCGAGTGTTATTGATTGTTATTTATTGCAATTTGCAAGAAATGGACTGCTGCAAATCCAACACAATCGTCCTCGTTACGCCTGATGATGAACGCCTTAACAGCGCATGCCACGGGCCGCAACCGCACGGTATGCGGACTGGCTATCGACGCAAACCTCAGCACAATTCGAGATTTCGAAACGAGTAAACGCACTCCGCATGCGAATAATCTTAGCGCTATCAAGCGCGCCCTCGAAGGTGCCGGCGTCGAATTCATAGACGAGAACGGCGGCGGCGCTGTGGGTGCGGTTGAGGAAGGGCTAGATGCCCGCCGTGGTTATTTCGAACACGGTCCGCTAGTTCGTCGGTAACGATCTGTACACCTGATCATTTGATATCTGAGATCGCCGTTTTGCGCGCCGAAGAGGTGGTGTGACCTAAACGCTTTCCGCCGCATGGGCGGCGAAGCGGGGCATCACGTCGCGGGCCAGCTTGGCCATCGAGCCGCGCCACATATCGGCGTCGTCCCAGTCATGGCCGGTGGCGACCAGGGTGCCGAAATGACCGACCTCGTCGCGGAAGGCGATCAGCTTGTCGAGTACCGTTTGCGGACTGCCGGCGATCACCATGCCGCTCAGCGCGGCCTCGACATCGGCGTCGATGTCGGCCTGCTGGGCCGCGCTGGGGGTGCCGGTCAGGCCGCGCATCTTGGCCAAGGTGAACAGATAGTTGAAGTAGAAGCGCAAGCCGCCTTCGGGCCCATGGACATAGTCGTCGGCTTGGGCATCGCACTCGGTCACCAGGATGGAGCGGGCGACGCGCCAGATATCCGGGTCGGCCGGTTTGCCGAGCTTTTCGCAGGCTTGTGCGTAGCCGATCCATTGCGAGGCCACCGAGGAGCTGGGAATGAAGTTGCCGGCGATCGGGATCCAGCCACGCGACGCCGCCAGTTCCTGGGCGCTGGAGCGCGGGCTGCGCATCGCATAGGCGATCGGCGGGAAGGGCCGCTGCAACGGCTTGCCCATGGTGCCGACCCCGAGTTCCGGAATGACCGCGTCGATGACCGAGATGGTCCAGAATTCGCCGTTGAATACGTAGGGCGGATCGTGGGTCCAGATGTATTCCATGATGTCGATCGACTCGACCATCATGCGCGCGCGCACCTCGCCATCGCGGTCGCCGAACAGCTCCGCATCGCAGGACAGGCCGCCGGGGCCAATGCCGAGCAGCACTCGCCCGCCGCTCATTTGGTCGAGCATCGCGACCTCGCCGGCGACATGGGCCGGATGGCGGTGCGGCAGGTTGATGACGCCGGTGCCGAGCTTGATGTGTTCGGTTGCGCCGATCACCGAGGCCAGGAACATCAGTGGATGGTTGATCGGCTCGCCCTTGCTGGCGACGTGTTCGCCGAGCCAGACCTCGCAATAACCGAGTTTGTCGGCGAGAATGATCATCTCCCGGTCCTCACGCAGCACGGTTCTCCAATCCCGGCTAGGGGGGTGAACCGGCATCGAAAATAATCCAAGTTCCATCGCGTCATCTCCGTTTGCGTGCTGGCGCCAGCATAGTAGCTTGCGCGATGGGCGCAAATTAGGAGCAATCATAATCCGGGATTCCCCATGTATAGCTCTCCCAGCAGCTTTATGGCGCCTCGAAACCGTCCGAAGGACAAGGCGCTGGCTTCTCGCGGGCTTCATCGTGCCGATCCCAAGCCAAAATGCACCGTCTGGCGGCCGTGGCGGGCGAAACCGTCCTTCGGGCCATATTCCAGACGCACCCGTCCTGTCATCAGCGCGTATACTCAAAGAGCCGCTTTTCAGGCTTCTTCGGATTCGTTCTTGGTATCAGTCAGTATGGTCTTCGGCGCGTATTTCTTCTGCCATTCTTCGGAATCGTGGATGACCTCGGGGGCGTGAATAACAAATCTGGGGGCAACTTCTCCGCTCATCTCAACGGCCTGCGCCGGCTTTCCGTCCAAGCCGGTCACCGATTTCCCGCAATGCCGCGATGTCGCCTCCCAGGGCCTTATCGACCAACTTATCGGCCAAGACGCGGAGCTTTTTCTTGTCGCCGTCTTCGTATGCTTCGTTTACCGCGATGCGGATGGCATCGCCCCAAATTTTGTCTTTTGCCCGGCCTTTTGGGTTGCCGGATTGGCCTTTTTTCCATGTCATTGATCGCAACCGTATATCGTTGATTTCATTGTGTTGCCCTCGCGCCGTTTATCAAGGCGTCGGTCAGCAGTTCGCGCTTCGTGCGTAGACGAGGCAGCTTCAATTGCCTCGTGTGCCCCGCAAGGCCGTCAGGCGACTCCAGGGCGCTCCTAGGCGTGCTGGCGGGGTTAAATTTCGTTGTTCGCCCCGAGAGCCCGTCCTTGCGGATGTTCTCCATGGCCCGTTTCGCCAGCGCGTTTCGTTCCATCGTCCACAGGTCCAGCAACCGCCATTTGAGTCCGCCAATACTTCGCCACGCCCTGCTTTCGCGAATGCTCTCGATGCAGAGCGTGAATTGCCGGTCGCGGCCAAGCTGGTTGGCAAAACATTTCTGTTTCCACCGCCGCCGTCCATGGGGCGGACGATGGATGAAATCGCACATGCAGGAACAGCAGGCCGAGCGACGGCGGAAGTGGGGCGGCCTCTTGGGACAAAGCTATGTAACGAACGCCTCACGACGGCTGGTCCTGCATTTGTGAAAATCACCCATGCGGACAGAGTGATTCAGGACAAGCCGTACTTCAAGAAAATCGTGGAAATAGCGTTACGCGTAACACTGGTTTATTTTTGGGACGGAGTCAGCTTTCGTGGTCTGAAGGTCCGCAAGCAAAACAATAAGCCCATTAAGACGTGGTATTGGCGCGATAGCGTTGGGTAGCGGTGTCCGAATTTGAGAACCCAACAACGCACGGTCTCGTATGAGACTTCGAGGCCGCGCTCGGCCAGCAAATACGTCTCGGAAGCTCAGCGTGAAGCGGCAATAGAGCCATATGGCGTGTTGGATGATCTGGGGTGGGAATCGGTGGCAGCGATAGGAGATCGGTTTCATCGCTGGAGGCTAGACTGTTGCCATTCGACGCGAAAGCCGATTAACGTGACAACGCCCCTTGAGATGGGAAAGCGCCATGATTTGCTCCTGATCCTTGCACTGATCCGTTGTGGGATGGTAGGGGACGCCGATCAGGAAAGCATGAAGTAGCCATGACCGCAAATTTCGCCCGTCCGCCGTGGCGGAACCTGCCGTGATTCGGGCCGGCGCGTTCCTCAATCCCACCGCACTTGGATATCGGCGCGGCGTGTTGTTGGTGCTGTGCGCCGGCGTGTGCTGGTCGAGCATGGGTCTTGGCATCCGGGCCATGGAAAGCGCCAATGTTTGGCAAATATTGTTCTACCGTTCCCTGGCCCTGGCGCCGTTTTTGTTTGTCGTAATCGCGCTTCGCGCCGGGCCGGTCGCGGCGATACGCCGGGCGGGTCTCGCGGGCGTGCTCGCCGCGGCGTGCCTGGTTCTCGCCTTCGCCGGCGGGATATTCGCGGTTCAGACCACCACGGTCGCCAATGCCGTGTTCCTGTTCGCCGCGACCCCATTATTCGCCGCTTTGCTGGGCCGAATGATCCTGGGCGAATCAGTGCGGCCCACGACCTGGTTGGCGATGGCGGGCGCGGCGCTGGGCATCGCGGTCATGGTCACCGAAGGCATCGCGCTCGGCCATGCCCTGGGCAATGTGGCCGGCATCGCCTCGGCGCTCGGCTTCGCGTTGTTCACGGTGGCGCTACGGTGGAAGAAGCTCGACGATATGCTGCCGGCGGTGTTTCTTGGCGGCGTCTTCGCGGCGCTTGCCGCCGCCATCATATGCCTGTCGGCAGGCTACACCCTGGCTATTCCGGCCGGCGATATCGCGATTTCCGCCGCGATGGGCGTGTTCCAGGTCGGCGCCGGCCTGGTCCTCTACACCATCGGTTCCAAGGTGGTCCCGGCGGTGGAGCTTGCATTGTTGTCCATGACCGAGGTCCTGCTCGGGCCGCTATGGGTCTGGCTATTCATCGCGGAGACCGCCGGTTCCCAGACCCTGCTCGGGGGTGCCATTCTGCTGGCCGCGATCGCCGCTAACGCCGTTTCCGGCCTGCGCCGCAAACCCGACCAGAGTTGTTGATTGGAGTGCGTATGAAGGTTGGGGTGATGTGGGTGTATTCGGTCTCGCTCAAGGACGCGAAATAACCCCCGTTCGGGGCGTCATTGCGCCATAAGTAATTCGCGCACCCGCTCAAGGCGCTCCGCGCCCCAGAAAAGCTCCTTGTCCAGCCGGTAGCTGGGGACGCCGAACACGCCGGCTTCTTCGGCCTGGGCGCGCTCGCGATCGTGGCGGCGGCGGCCTTCGTTGCCGGCGTAATCGGCGAATCCGGCCGCGTCGTAGCCGGCTTCCTTCAATACGCCCTCGATGGCCGCCGGGTCCCCGATATCCAGCTCCCGGCGCCAGAAGCGCTCGAAGACGATGTCGTGATAGGGGCGGAAATCGCCCTGTTCGCTGGCGTAGTAGAAGCCGATATGGGCCAGCACGCTATCGAAGATCTTGCGCGGGCCGCGGATCACCAGGCCGCGCCGGTTGGCTTCGCGGCGGCAGTCCATATAGCTGTAGCGCACGCGCCGCCACTGATGCGCGTTGCGCTGGTCCAGCGTATCGTTGCCCGCCGCATCGAGTTCCGCCGCCCCCAGGAAACTCGGAATATCCAGGCTGTAGGGCTGAACGGTCAATTCGGCCCCGAATTCATCGGCCAGCGCGAAGGTCTCCGCCTGCGCCAGATAGGCATACGGGCTTTTATAGTCGAAATAGTGGATCAGTTGCATGGTGGGTCCTACAGGCAGGGGTTTCGGCGAAGACGTGCAGCGGGCGTAAGCGCGGTACGGCCAGAGGTTTCTTGACAAAACCTCTAAATAGTATTAAATTCCCGACTCCCTGCGGCAAGCGATGTAAAACTGACTGCGTGGGCCTGTACGCGGCGTCGGCGCAATGTTAATCGATGTTAAGGGATGCTAAGGAAAAAAACGTATTTTGTCCACGATTGCATGGCGTTCCAATTACGCTCATTGCTGGTAATATTGCGGCAACGACGGCTTCTTCCAGACAATTTCTCGAAAGACCAACCGATGGCCTATGAAACGCTGCTCTTCGATGTCACCGGCAATGTCGCGCATATCACCATGAACCGGCCCGATGCGGCCAACAGCCTCAACGCCGCGTTGGCGCATGATCTGATGATGGCGGCGATCCGCTGCGACGAAGAAGCGGGCATCCGCGCCGCCATCCTGACCGGAGCCGGAAAGATGTTTTGCGCCGGCGGGGACTTGAAGACATTCGCCACTTTCGGCGCCGATACCGGCGTCAAGCTGAAGGAAATCACCACCTATCTTCATGCCGCCACGTCGCGCTTCATGCGCATGGACGCGCCGCTCATCGTCGCCGTCAACGGCATCGCCGCCGGGGCGGGCATGAGCCTGGCAGCGGCCAGCGATTTTACCATCGCGGCGCGTTCGGCGAAATTCACCATGGCCTATACCAATGCCGGCCTGTCGCCCGACGGCAGTTCAAGCTGGTTCCTGCCGCGCCTCGTCGGCTTGCGGCGCACCCAGGAACTGATGCTCACGAACCGCCTGCTGGACGCCGGCGAAGCGCTGGAATGGGGCGTCGTCAGCCAGGTCGTCGATGACGATGCGCTGGCCGATACGGCGATGGAACTGGCCCGGCGTTTCGCCAGCGGTCCAACCCTTGCCTATGGCGCGGTCAAGACGCTGCTGGTCGACAGCTTTACCAATAGCCTGGAAACGCAGCTTGAACTGGAAGCCCGCCTGATCGCCCGGACGGCGCAGACCGGCGATGGACGCGAAGGCATCGCCGCCTTTGTCGCCAAGCGCAAGCCGGCGTTCAAAGGCGACTGACATGACCTCGATAGCCACCCGCGAACATCCCAAAAGCTATGTGCAAGTGCTGGGCCGGCGCATGGCCTATGTCGAGATGGGTGCGGGCGACCCGATCGTCTTCCTGCACGGCAACCCGACCTCATCCTATCTGTGGCGCAATATCATGCCGCATCTGGCGCCGTTCGGGCGCTGTATCGCGCCGGACCTGATCGGCATGGGCGATTCGGACAAATTGCCCGATCCGGGGCCCGAATGTTACCGGTTCGTCGAACACCGGCGCTATCTGGATGGATTCCTCGCCGCCGCCGGGATTGCCGGCAAGGTCACATTGGTGATCCATGACTGGGGCTCGGCGCTGGGCTTCGACTGGGCCCGGCGGCATCCAGACGCGGTCGAGGGCATCGCCTATATGGAAGCGATCGTGCAACCGATGGAATGGGCGGCGTGGCCGCAGGCGGCGCGCGCGGTGTTCGAGGGATTTCGCTCGCCGGCCGGCGAAAAAATGGCACTGGAAAACAATGTCTTCGTTGAGCGCGTCCTGCCCGGCTCCGTGCTGCGCACGCTGAGCGACGCGGAAATGGATGTCTATCGCCGCCCGTTCCTGGCTGGCGGCGAAGACCGGCGCCCGACGCTGACCTGGCCGCGCGAGATACCGCTGGCCGGAGGACCCGCCGATGTGGTCGCAATCGTGCGCGAATACGGCGCGTGGATGGCCGGCAACGATGTGCCAAAACTGTTCGTGAATGCCGATCCGGGCGCGATCCTGATCGGCGCGCAACGCGACTTTTGCCGGCAATGGAACAATCAACTGGAAGTGACCGTGCCGGGTAACCATTTCCTTCAGGAGGACTCGCCCGACGCCATCGGCACCGCCCTGGCGGCGTGGCGGGAAGACTGGAGAATCGCGACTTGATCGGGTATAAAGAGGGCACAACCGGCAACAGGAATTCCGGCATGACGATAAAATTAGCAAAGTTCGGAATCGGCAATATTGTCCGGCACCGGGTGCATGCCTTTCGCGGCGTCATCTTCGATGTCGATCCGGTATTCGCCAATACCGAAGAATGGTGGAATTCGATTCCCGAACATTCCCGGCCGGCCAAGGATCAGCCCTATTATCACCTGCTGGCGGAAAATGCCGACACCAGTTACATCGCCTATGTGTCGGAACAAAACCTGCTGACCGACGAGTCCAACGAACCGATTTTCCACCCGCAGGTGAGTGAAATGTTCTGTGGTATCGAAGACGGCTGCTACATCATGCGGCACGATAACGCGCATTGACCGGGTCCGGGGTTTATCCGCGCCGCAACTAAACAATAATATCGTCGTCGTCGCTGACCAGGTTGCTCAGGGTCGAAAGGTTGCGCCGCAGGGTCCGGCGGCGCAAAAGTTTTTGCTGTGTCGTGCGGGGAAAATCGGTGAAGTTGACGATGCTCTTGGCGACCAGGACTTCGATGATGTCCTCGGCGATGCGCGCCATTTCGGTGTCGCTTGCCTCCAGGCGGCCGCGGACATGCCGCGCACCCGGTCCTTGCAGAAACGTCCGCAATTCCGGGTCGCCAACCGCAAGTTCCTCTTGCGCGGTGGCGGATGGACGGCCAAAAACACCGGTGATCGCACCCTGTTCATTGCGTGATACGAATGGCATCGCTCATCCCTCGATCACGAACGCCGGCGCGACCGGCGCGCAACCGGGTTTAGTGCAACCGGCCGGGCAGCGCGCCGATGGCGGTGTCGATCAAGGCGTCGCCAGCGGCGCCAGCGAGCTTTTCTTCCAGTAATTTCGCCGTGGCCGCCATCGCCAAGGTCACCGCCTGATCGCGGACCTGCTGCACGGCGGCAGCTTCCGCGCGGGCGATTTTCTCTCTCATCAACAGTTCCTGGCGTTGCAACACCACCTCAAGCGCTGCGGCCGACGCCGTGCGATGCGCTTGCGCTTCGCTCTTGGCCCGCGCCATCAGTTCTTCGACTTCGCGTCCCGCATCGCGCTGCTGGCGTTGATAGGAGGCCAGTGTCGCCTGCGCTTCCTCGCGCAGCCGCTGCGCATCGTCGACCTCGCCGCGAATCAGCGCGATCTTGGCGTCGAGCGCGCCAACGATCGCCCCGCCAAGCGGCTTGTAGACCAGGGCCACGAAAATAACGAACGCAACCGCCACCCAGAAAGTAGGATCCATGAATATGGCCATCAGCCAGCCTCCCGCTGGGCCGCCGCGACGGCGGCAACCGCCTCTTCGGGGCTGATGTCGGCGCCGGCAAGGCGGCGCGCGGCACTTTGGGCGAGTTCCGATGCGATGACCCCGATATCGTCGATCACGCGCCTGGATTCGGCTTCGATCCGCGCCTGGGCGGCATCGCCTTCCGCCGTCAGCCGAACCGACAATGCTTCGCGCTGGCGGGCCGCATATTCGCTCGCTTCGTGCGCCGCCGCACGCAGCGCGTCCTGCGCCTTTTGCGTCGCCTGGGCGATCACCGCCTGATACTCGGCCAGGGCCGCTTCGGCTTCCGCCTTCAGCCCTTCGGCCTTTTTCAGATCGTCTTCGATCCGTTCGCGTCGCCTTGCGCGCACGTCGCCAACGCGCGGCAGCGCCACTTTCCAGAGCACCAGATAGAGTGGGATAAGCGTCAACGCCAGCCAGAAAAGCTGGGTTGCAAACAGCGACGGATCGAGTTGCGGCATGGGGTCTCCCGGCCTTTGGGCGCTTACCCGAACAGGATAAGCAGCGCGATAACCAGGGCGAACAGCGCGATGGCTTCGACCAAGGCGAAGCCCAGCATCGTCATGGTGAAGACTTCGCCGCGCGCCGCCGGATTGCGGCCGACCGCCAGAATGAAGGAGGAGAATACGTTCCCGATCCCGATTCCCGAGCCGATCATGCCGATCACGGCAAGGCCGGCGCCGATGAGTTTTGCTGCTTCAACTTCCATGGTGAGGTTTCCTTGTAGATGTATCGGTTGGTTAGGAATGCGATTAGTGCAGATTAAGGGAGTCGTTGATGTACAGGCAGGTCAGGATGGCAAAGACATAAGCCTGCAAAAACGCGATCAGGACTTCCAGCCCGGTCAGCGCAACAACGAATGCCAGCGGCAAAATGCCAAAGACACCCAATAGTCCAACGAACCCGGCGATCACCTTAAGCAGGGTATGGCCGGCCAGCATATTGGCGAACAGCCGCACCGAAAGACTGATCGGGCGCGACAGATAGGAGATGATTTCGATCGGGATCAGCAGCGGATACAGAGGCAACGGCGTGCCCGGCGGCACGAAGAAACTGAAGAAATGAAAGCCATGCTTCACGAAGCCCAGCACGGTCACGCCGACGAAGATCACGAACGCCATGGCGAAGGTCACGATGATGTGGCTGGTGAAGGTGAAGCTATAGGGGGTCATGCCCAAGAGATTGCCGAACAGCACGAACATGAAAATGGTGAACACAAACGGGAAATATTTCCGCCCCTCGCTGCCGACCGTGTCGCGCAGCAGATTGGCGATGAATTCATACGACAATTCGACCGCGCATTGCAGCCGCCCGGGCACGATCGCGCCGCGCCGCATGCCAAAAATCATGAACCCGGCGCAGAGTACGGCGGCGATCGCCATATACAACGCCGAATTGGTGAACGACACGTCCGCGCCGCCGATTTGCAGCGGGATAATCGGATTGATTTCAAACTGCTTTAGCGGGCTCGCCACTCAAATCACTCCGTTATCGCGGTGTTGTTTAAGGTGCCGGTCATTTCTTGTCCTTCAGTGTTTCGTCCTTCGAACCGGTCTCGGGCTTTTTGTAACCGGCCGCCAGACCGTATCCGGCGACCCGGCGAAAAATATTCAGGAACCCCGCCGCGGCGCCAAACAAAAAGAACAACACCAGCATCCAGGGTTTTGTCCCGAGCCAGTAATCAAGCAGAACGCCAATGCCAACACCGACGATCAAGGCCGCGACCAGATCGGACCCGATCCGCAACGCGAATCCAAGACCGCCCTGTCCTTCGGCCTGCTTGCTTTTACCCGCCCTCCTTCTGGTTGCCTGGTGTTCCCGAGCCGCGCGCAAACGCGCATCCAGTTCCTCCAGCGATGGCCGTTCCGGGTTTTCGGTCATGGGAGCCTCTCCCCGTTATCCGAGCCGTATCCGCCACGCTAAAAGCGGGCGCACAATACGGGCGGCCCCAGGCTAAGTCAAGACGCCTTGATATCGCTTTACGCGGCAAAAAGTCGCGGAATTCCGCGCCTTTGGACAAAATTTATCACGCACTGACCCGAAGCGCCTCCGCGCCTTTCAGATCGACAGAAACCAGTTGGCTGACGCCACGCTCCCCCATCGTCACACCGAACAGCCGGTCCATGCGCGCCATGGTGATGCGGTGATGGGTGATGACGAGGAACCGGGTGTCGCTATGGGCGGAGATTTCTTCCAGCAAACTGCAAAACCGGTCGACATTGGCGTCATCGAGCGGCGCGTCGACCTCGTCGAGCACGCAGATCGGCGCCGGGTTGGTCAAAAACACCGCGAACAGCAAGGCGATCGCCGTCAACGCCTGCTCGCCGCCCGACAGGAGCGACATGACCTGCTGTTTTTTGCCGGGCGGGCTGGCCATGATCTCCAGGCCCGATTCGAGCGGATCCTCCGCCTCGGTCAGCGTAAGATAGGCTTTGCCGCCGCCAAACAGCTTCACGAACAGTTCCTGAAAATGGCCGTTGACGGTTTCGAAGGCGATCATCAACCGCTCCCGCCCTTCGCGGTTCAGTTGCGATATGCCGTAGCGCAGCCGGGCCGTCGCGGCAAGCAGATCGGCGCGTTCGTCGCGCAT
>Ga0066376_10004323_pt1 | contig 12372 bp, 12 predicted proteins | sample Knorr_S15_td_Bot_FD_77009 | JGI IMG/M metagenome (GOLD analysis project Ga0066376, IMG submission 77009) | Marine microbial communities from Southern Atlantic Ocean transect - Knorr_S15_td_Bottom_ad_5009_LV_A | ecosystem: Environmental > Aquatic > Marine > Oceanic | place: Southern Atlantic... | reverse complement strand
GAGATTCTACGAGAATATTCAGTCCGCTGTGTCGGCGATCTCGGTCTCTCTTCGCGCTGTTGCCGCGCTTGTGCCCCCCGAGAATGTGAACCATCCCAGGACGACGCCGGTAATGCTGAAGGCTGCGGCAACCAGAAACACCGTGGAGAGGCCGTCACTTAGATTATTTCGGGAAGTCGTGAGGTCTGATTCGTAGCGCTGTTCTCCCAGCTCCGGGTCCGCCAGATACTCAGACCGGACCTCCTCGAGTTCGTCCACGGCGACGATTATCCCGGGATCTGCGATCCGAACCTGGGGGCTGTCTTCGTTCAAGCCAACAAAACTAACGGCGACGGAGGCGAATAACACGGCTCCGAACACGGCGCTCCCTGCGGCCTGGCCGAACAATCGCCCAAACTGCAGCGTGGACGTGACAACGCCCAGTATCGAGGTAGGCATGGCGTTCTGTACGGGTACTGTGAAGGAGGTGAAGCCGAACGACATGCCAAGTCCGATGAACCCCGTGGCTACGAAGAGCGACCAGATAGAAGACGTGCTATCAAACGTGCTCATGAAGATCAGGGAGATTGCGGATATCGAGAGTCCGATCATGCCGAGTTCTCGCGCATAGCCTCGTCGTGAAAGGATCTGGCCGGCAATATTGGCGCCGGCGGCCACCCCGATGGCTAATGCGATCAATGGGATAGCGGCTGATGTCGCAGATTTGCCCATGACGCCCTGCACAAACAGCGGTTGGAACGCCGTGATAGCGATGAATGTGCTCGTGGTTGTGAGAGAGGCGAGCCAGCCGAGGGCGAATATACGGTGCGTGAACAAGTTGAGCGGGAGCATCGGGTCGTCCGCTTTCAATTCGACACGAGCGAAGATGGCGAACGCGACCAGTGAGCCTCCGACAAGGCCCAGAATTCTTGGCGAATCCCACGCGTAGTCGCGACCACCCCATGTGAGGGCGAGAAGCAATGCCGTTGCCGCACCCGCAAAAAGCACGGCGCCCGTCAGGTCTAGAGGCCCTTTACGTTTGCCTGGGGGCAAGTTTGGGAACCAGATCCACAGTAAAATAAGGCTGAATGCGCCGGTCGGGATGTTGATGAAGAATACCCAGCGCCAGCTCAGGGCGTCGCTCACGATCCCGCCAAATATCGGACCTATGACGCCGGACAGCGTGAACCCTGCGGTCGCCACACCCATCCATTTCGCTCGTTCGGACGGGACCCACAGCGCGGCCATGATGATCCACACGCTACCCATCACTCCGGCAAATGCAGCGCCCTGGAGAATCCGGGACGCGATCAGCTCGGTCATGTTCGTGGAAAAACCGGCGGCGGCCGAAGTTGCCATGAAAAAGATGACTGAGCCGATGAGGACTAGCTTGCGGCCGGCGATGTCGGAGAGTTTTCCGACGATCGGCACGCTAGCCGTCGCAGCGAGCGAAAACCCGGCGAATAGCCACACGAAACGATCGAAGCCACCGATGTCGGCGACGATGTTCTGGGCGGCCGTTGCAACGACGGTCTGGTTCATCGTCGCCACGAACAGCGTGACCGTGAGGCCGGCCACAACTAGAAGCTTTTGCCGGTAAGGAATGTCCACCAGCGAGCTTGCCGGTTGTTCCGTTAAGCCTTCTCCAGAGTTCGCGCGTGGTTCAGCCATACAGCGGGAAAGGCTAACGGAGTGTCACCCACGGCTCAACGTACATGCAAACGTTGATATGCCTCGTAACGGCGGTGATTAGACGTCACGGAGCTGATCTTCAACCGAGATCTCTGTGTGCAGGCGCGTACAGGAAGGCACTCACCGGTGCTGCCGGTGTTGTCAGGCACGGCGACTCTCGTCGGACTCTGGTTCTGCACAATTACTGCGGACACTACGACTTCCCTGGATTCATGTTGGATATATCGAGCCTGGATTGCCACCGCTGTCTTAGCCGGACCGGTGGCCAACCGGTGTGATAAATAAGTTATGCCTTGAAAGCCGCAAGGGCATGCGGGACAACCATCATCGGGGGTTGTCTGATCGGTCAGCACGCGGGGATACGGAAAGTACCCACCGGTGACCCCATCGGCGCATTTCGGGCTTGATCAATCGGGAGTCCCGACGATCGACTACCCGGCCACCCGTCGTCTTCTACGTCGCCGTCGCCTGCGGTCGCGGCCTGAAGTCGGGTCTGGGGCGAGTGTACGCGTTCCGTTTTTCCCGTTGGATCCAGAGAGGCCTGCCAGGGAGGGCGATGTCTCGGCGATCTTTGTTGCGGCTCGTTTTCGTTTGCGCGCCGGTTGTGAGGAACCGGGCGCATTCTTGTCTGCGTAGATGCCCGGTACTTCGGCCAGATATTTACCCGTGTGGGAGGCGGCTACCGACGCGATGAACTCCGGAGTGCCCTGTGCCACCAGTTCTCCGCCTCGTTCTCCAGCGCCCGGACCGAGATCGATTATCCAGTCAGCGTTCTTGATCAGGTCCAGGTGGTGCTCGATCAAGATCACGGTGTTACCGGCATCGACCAGCCGATGAAGGACGCGCATCAACGCAGCGCAGTCCTCGAACGACAAACCGGTCGTTGGCTCATCCAGGATGTAGATCGTCTGGCCCGTCGATCGCTTCGATAGTTCGGTCGCCAACTTGACACGCTGAGCCTCGCCGCCGGACAGCGTTGTGGCCGGCTGCCCCAGTCGCATGTAGCCGAGTCCTACCTCGACCAGCGTCCGGAGCCGGTTCATGACGGGCGGGATGTTCTCGAAATGTTCGCACGCCTCCGTGATCGTCATGTCCAGGACTTCGGCGATGCTCGCTCCCTTAAATTTGATCTCAAGCGCTTCACGGTTGTATCGAGCACCATCACAGATTTCGCAAGGGACGGTTACGTCCGGGAGGAACTGCATCGAAATCTGGACATATCCTGCGCCGCTACAGGATTCGCACCGTCCGCCCTTCACATTGAAGGAGAATCGGCCGGGCTTGTAGCCACGTGCACGTGCCTCTGGCATGGTCGCAAAGAGTTCACGTATCGGCCCGTATGCGCCGGTGTAGGTGGCAGGGTTCGAGCGCGGAGTTCTGCCGATCGCTGACTGAGTGATGTTGACGACCTTGTCGACGTTCTCAAGTCCCAGAACCTCATCGTGCTTACCGGGCCTATCCTTCGACCGGTAAAAGGTCTGGGCCAGCTTTTTTTGCAGGATCTCGTTTATCAGGCTGCTTTTGCCCGACCCGGAAACGCCGGTGATGCACACCAACTCGCCGAGCGGGATCTTGACGTCGATATCCTTCAAATTGTTCTCGGCCGCGCCCCGGATTTCGATGAAAGACTTGCTGCCTTTGCGTCGCTTCTCAGGGAACGGGATTTTCTTGCGCCCGGACAGATATGCGCCGGTTAAGGAATCCTCGGACGCCTCGATGGCAGCGGCATCGCCCTGGGCGATGATGTGGCCGCCGTGCTCGCCCGCGCCGGGCCCGAGATCGATGATGTGGTCAGACGCCCGCATCACGGCTTCATCGTGCTCCACGACAAGCACCGTGTTGCCGACGTCACGCAGTTGTTTGAGCGTTGCGATCAACCTGTGATCGTCCAGCGGGTGCAGGCCGATCGAGGGCTCGTCGCAGACGTACAGCACGCCCATTAATCCGGAGCCGATCTGTGTCGCCAGCCGGATACGTTGACCCTCGCCGCCGGACAGTGTCGATGCCGTGCGATCCAGGCTCAGGTATTCAAGTCCGACTCGTTCAAGGAAGGTGAGACGGGACTCGATCTCTTTCAGTACCTGGTCGGCGATCGCCTGTTCCCGGACCGACAGAGGTTCCGTCGCCGGACCCGCGTGTTCTGACTCTTTTGGCCACACACCGCTTCGTGCCGCTTCTATCCACTGGAGCGCTCGCTCAACGGACTGCTGCGTCACCTCGATGATGTTCATGCCCAGCACGGTCACGGCGAGCGACTCGGGCTTGAGCCTGAATCCGGAACAGGCCGCACACGGCCTCTGGGCCATGTATCGGCCGACTTCGTCCCGTACGTTCTGAGACTCGGTGTTCTCGTGCCGACGTTCCAGGTGCGGGATCACGCCCTCGTTACGCATGCGCCAGCGATATGTACGGCCGGACTGTGTCGTGTGGAGGACGTCGATTCGCTTGTTGTCCTCTCCGTACAGCACGGTGTTCTGCTGCTCTTCGGTTAACTCGCGGAACGGTATGTCCAGCGAGAAGCCGTAGTGGTCTGAGACCGCTTCCATCACTGACAGGCGCTCCGGAAGGAGTTCTCCGGCGCGTGACCATGGCTCGATTGCGCCGGTGCGGATCGAAAGATTCTGGTTTGGGACCACGAGGTCCGGGTCCACCTCAAGCCGGAAGCCGAGGCCGGTGCAGGTGGGGCATGCTCCGTAAGGCGTGTTGAAGGAGAAGTTGCGCGGTTCTAACTCTCCGATACTCAGATCGCAGTGAACACAGGCGAATTTTTCCGAGTAGATGATGTCTTCGCCATCGATCACGGAGATGATGACGGTGCCTCCGGAAAGCCTGAGCGATGTCTCGATGGATTCAGATAGGCGTCCGACGTCCGCTTCCGATCCGGTCACAAGCCGGTCCACAACGACCTCGATGTCGTGCCAGCGAGTTTTGGCGAGTTTGATTTCTTCCTCAAGCAGCTTCACTTCGCCGTCAACGCGCACACGAACGAACCCCTCGTTGCGCGTATTTTCGAACACGGCGATGTGTTCGCCCTTTTTGTGGATGATGATCGGGGCGAGGACCAGGATGCGTGAGTCAGCGTCCAGCCGCATTACGGAGTCGGTGATCTGCTGGACGGACTGTCTAGCCACAGGCCGTCCACAGTTGTGGCAGTGCGGCCGTCCCCCGCGGGAGAACAGCAGTCGCAGGTAGTCGTACACCTCGGTCACGGTGCCGACGGTGGACCTCGGGTTACGGGAGACGCCCTTCTGGTCGATCGAGATCGCCGGGCTTAGTCCGTCGATGTGATCAACGTCTGGCTTGTCCATCCGTCCCAGGAACTGGCGAGCGTATGCCGACAGCGACTCGACGTAGCGGCGTTGCCCCTCTGCGTAGATCGTGTCAAATGCGAGCGAGCTTTTGCCCGAGCCGGATACGCCCGTGATGACCACGAGCTGGCCCCGGGGCACATCGACATCGATGTTCTGGAGGTTGTGCTCGCGGGCGCCGCGAACCTTTATGAAATCTTCAGCCATGAACTACTTTCGGGGCGGACCGCAGGGGTTCGGCACGTTCGTACAGACGGTACCTGCTTCCGGATATCGTGACTCGATTGTACCGAGCCTTTGAAGTCGCGGGGATAACCGGATGTCACGAACCCACACATATGCGGCGATCCCGATGCTGGATTCCGTCCTTAATCCGCCCGTATGCCGCCCGGAACAGGGCCCACTTCCGGCCAGTCCCGCACCTCATCCAGGAATGCCGAGGAGCGCACGCCCCGGTCGATCACGGAGTTCGTATGTGAACGTATTATGCGTTCGATCTGACGCCGTTCTTCTGCCCCGATATTTAGCGACTCCACGGCCGGGAAGTCGCTGCGTGCCAGGTGTCTCAGAACTTTGATGGTCCCCAGGTTTGCGGGATGGAGCACGTCGCTCCCCTGGGAACGGCAACTCGGACACAGGAGGCCACCGCGCTCGGCGGAGAACACGTGATCGGCCGGTTCCAGTTCATCCCCGCACTCGACACAAACTCCCAGTTCCGGCTTAAACCCGGTGATGGTCATAAGCCGCAATGCAAACCAGCGCACAAGTGTGTCGGCGTTCTCGGTCGAGGCCAGCCACCCCAGGCTGTTGACGAGCAGCCGGAATACCGCCGGTGCCGGTGCATCCTCCACGCTTACCCGTTGTGCAAGCTCGCCGATATACAAACCCCGGGACAGCCTGCCGAGATCGGTCCGCATGTTGCGGAAGGCGTCGATCGTGTCCGCCTGGCTTATGCCGTGGAGCTCACGCCCCTCACGTATGGACAGCTTCACGTAGCAAAGCAGGTCTATGTGGCCGCCCAACTTGCTGCCGGGCTTGCGCGCTCCTCGCGCTGTGGCCCGTATGACGCCGCGCTGGGGAGTTAACAGCCACAACAGGCGGTCGGCCTCGCCGAGGTCCGAGTGACGAAGTACCACGGCCTCGGTCGTGAAAAGGTTTGGCCTGCCTGAGGTCACGCGCGCACCCCGGTGGTGGCGGAATCGAGAGAAGTCCGGTAGCAGGGTTGCATGATCTTGCCAAATTTATCCCGTCGGCGGTTCCCCATCGACCACGACCTCTGAGCGGCCTTCGAGTGCGTTGGCGAGCGTCATCTCATCGGCGTACTCCAGATCTGCGCCGGACGACAGGCCGCGAGCGAGCCGCGTCACTTTGATCCCCAGCGGAGAGATCAGGCGTTGCAGGTACATCGAGGTCGCCTCACCCTCAAGATTAGGGTTCGTGGCGAGGATCAATTCGGTGACCGTCTCGTCCCGGAGCCGGTCAAGCAACTCCCGTATCTTCAGTTGTTCGGCTCCAATGCCGTTGACCGGCGATATCGAGCCGTGGAGTACGTGATACAGCCCGTCGTAGGCCCTTGTGCGTTCCAACGCCAGCACGTCTAGGGGCTCTTCCACGACGCAAATGCGTGTGCGATCACGCCGTTCGTTTGTGCATATCGCACAGACCGGATCCTCGGTGATGTTGAGGCACATTGAGCAGAGGACGATGCGGTCCTTGACCGATATCAGAGCTTCGGCCAGCGCTTCCGCCTCTTCCCTCGGCATCCGGATCATGAAGTAGGTAAGCCGCTGCGCAGATTTAGGCCCAACGCCGGGGAGCCGGTTGAACGCCTCGATGAGACGTGCGACGGGTGGAGCCGCCGATGTGGTGGAGTTGGAATGCATCGATCCGAGCGCTCTGACCTTCTCTTAATGTTCTGGCTTTTGACGTTCTGGGAATGAGTCTGGGCCGGGTCGTTACATAAGTCCGGGGATGTTCAACCCGCCCGTGATGGCGGACATCTTCTTCGCCGCGTCCGACTGTGCGGTGTCCATAGCCTCGTTAACGGCGGCCATCACGAGGTCCTGGAGCATCTCGATGTCTTCCGGGTCGACGACCTCGGGAGCGATCTCGATTGACTCAACCTTGGAGCCGCCGATTATCGTTACTTTGACGACACCGCCGCCGGCCGTGGCCTCAGTGCGCGCCTCGGCGAGTTCTTCCTGGATCTTCGCCATCTGGGCCTGCATCTGCTGGGCCTGACGGAGCATGTTTCTGTTCAAGTTGTTGGCTCCCTGTCCTGAGTTCTCAACTTCGGGTTCGGAGAATTATTCCGCCGGGTCCAGAGCTGGTTCTCCTGGACCTGTTTCTCTTGGATTCGTTTCGGGCGAACCTGGATCCGGCTGGTCTGGAGCGGGCTTGTTGACGGGCTCTGGAGTTGCAGTATTTGTAATGCCGACCGTTCCTTCGTCGACGATGCGAGCTCCCATCGTGACCGCCAGCCGTACGATGTCGCTGTCCATCGCCGTCGGCGTCTTTTTGGCGGCCCCGTTCGAGTCCCGCCCGGCGAGAACGACCTTCAACTTTACGGCATAAGCTTTTTCCACGGCCATCTCGATAGGTCCGCGGCCGCGTGGGTCGGCCAGCTCGTTGGCCACGCGATCGCCCATCGACTGTTGGCGGAATGATAGACGGAGTGTGTCGCCGTCAACCTCTGCTTCCTGCACGCCGCGCAGTATTGCGCCGAGATTGAACTGCGTGCCCTGGGTGCGGTTGAGTTCTCTGATGACCCGTACCCATCGTTCATCTTGAGGCGGCCTGACCGGCCGGGATTCCCGGACGGTCTGAGGCGGTCTTTCCGCGGAACCTCGCGCGGGCGCACCACCGCCGGCCGGAGCCGGCTGTTGAGGTTGTCCTTGCGGGCTGGACGGGGGAGGGGAGGGCTGCGGCCGTCTCGTTGGCGCCGGTCCGGGTCGGGCTGCCGGTCTTGAGCGAGCCGGGGCAGTTGGAGCAGGGGCGGGGGCTATCGCGGCGGCGACAGGCGCTACAGGTCTGTCCGCCATGGCGTTTAGTAGTGCGATCTCCAGCGGAAGGGGCGACGAGGGGTTCTGTCTGAAGTCCGCCTTCTCAAGTTCAGTCACAACGTGGAGCAGCTTCTCAAGCGACACGTCCTGGCTGGCGTCGGTCATCGCGTCCAGCGCGTCCTGTGAATGGCCAAGCGCGTCCTCGACGCCTGCTTTTACGAGCAGGCCGGCCCGCAGAACGTCGACCGTGCCGCTCCGCAGTCGGCCGAGATCGGATCCTTTTGCCGCTTCACGGTTGATGATCTCGAGCGCCGATTTCGGGTTGGATTGGAGCGCCGCTACGGCGAGTTCGGTGCTTGATTCAGTATCGCCCAGTCCTAGAAGCTCAAGCGCTTGATCAAGGTTGATTTCGGAACCGTACGACACGGCGAGTTGCTCAAGCAGGTTTTCGGCGTCGCGAAGACTCCCGTACGCGGTGCGGGCGATCAGCGCCAGGACTTCCGGATCTGCGTCGATATCCTCTTCCCCGGCGATTTCGGCCAGTTTGTCGATCACGACGTCGTTGGAGAGCCGGCGGAAATCGAACCTCTGGCATCGAGACAGGATGGTCGCCGGGACGCGGTGCGTTTCTGTGGTCGCCAGGACAAAGATCACGTGGGGGGGCGGCTCTTCCAGGGTCTTGAGCAGGGCGTTGAACGCGTCTCCGCTTAACTGGTGCACCTCGTCGATCACGTACACCTTGTACTTGCCTGAGCCTGGCGCAAAACGGGCCTTGTCACGGAGGTCCCTGATGTTGTCGATCCCGCGGTTCGATGCCGCGTCGATCTCGATCAGGTCCAGCATCCGATTTTCCGTGACCGCCACGCAGTTATCACAGCCTCCGCACGGCTCGCCGTCACGTGGGTCCGTGCAGTTGAGGGCCTTCGCGAGAATTCGCGCTGTGGAGGTTTTCCCTGTGCCACGCGGGCCGCACAGGAGGTACGCGTGTGCGACGCGATTTGTCCGTAACGCCTGTCTCAGCGTATTCGTTACGTGATCCTGGCCCACTACTTCATCGAATCTTTGCGGGCGCCATTTTCGATAGAAAACTTCGTTATGACTGGTCATCGACCCGGCTCCCAACTGCATCAGGCATGCCCGAACGGCCTGAACGAACTGGCACCGCTGCCAGAATATCGTCAGTTTTGCAGAACATCACCCGATGTTCCTCCGGCTCTGCGTGATCGTATCCGAGAAGGTGAAGCACACCGTGTGCGGTCAACACCGAAAGCTCATGTGCCACATCGTGTCCGGCGGATTCAGCCTGGGCAACGGCCCGTTCGTACGAGATCGCAATGTCACCCAGTTCATCCGACTCTTCGCCCTCGACATCCGGCCATTCGGGCATCTTTGCATCGGCAGAACCGGATTCCTCGCCGCCAGGTGGAGCATCTTCGCCTGATGTACCTGTCCCTGTATTAAAAGACAGCACGTCCGTCGGTTCGTCGTGACCCATGAACTCCAGGTTCAGCTTACGTAACGCATCGTCGTCCGTGATGATCAGCGTCACGTGGTCCGGCCCGGAGACCAGTTCACGCATTAGGGCAGTCTCGGCCACGTCCAGAAGCAAACGGTCCAAACCGGCCGCCGCGAAAGTTTGCTGAAATCTCGTGTCGACCTGGATATCTACCCTGGCCTCGCTCAAATCGTATTCACCATTCGTAACAAGGGGTTGGCGAGGGGTGAAATCGGGACCGCTACGAGCTAGAACGGGCAAGTACTCCAGCGCTCCTATCCACGTGCGAATAGTAGCACGTGTGTTCGAGAAACCTACTCCAGTTTGGCGGCGTTGTCGGCGTTCTCAGATATGGCGCGTAATCGAGTGAGCAATCGATCAAACGACTTGTCCTCGGCGGAAAGCTCGGCGGTGACCATGCGCGCATCCCTCAGACGATCTCGTATCGCCGGTGCAGCTACCAGACCCACTTCTATGTAGGTTCGAGCGTCGTACAGGGCTGGGACCACTTCTTCCCGGATCTTGTTGCCGACGTAAATCGGTTGCGGCGGCCTGCTCATCTCCTCCGCCATCTGCACGGCTTCCTCGATGGCCTCGAGAAGTTCGGTCTGGCGCGCCTTGAGCTCCCATGCTTCAAATGGTGAGGTCACTGACCGCTCCTTCCTCTCTGGAGTCGCCATGCCTGAAATACGGACAGGTACACAGCGGATCCCATCACTGCGCCGATTCCGTCGATCAACAAATCAAACAGTTCCAAGGACCTGTCGGCGATTAACCACTGGTGTGCTTCGTCGCTAATTGCGTACAGCACGGCGAGCAATACCGCCTTTTGACCTGCGGATCGGAGCATCACGGGATCTAGCTCGCCCGCGTCGCTCGGGACTTTCACCGCCAGGATCCAACGCATCACGAGTGCGCTCAGCACAAAGAACTCGATGAAATGAGCAATCTCGTTCGTGTACCGGCCAAATACTCCCGAGACCGACTCGTGTATCGAACTGTCGCCGATCGTCGTCCCGGAAACCTGGGAGACGGCGAATATCGCGGCCATAACCGCGAATACGGGCAGGCCATATCGAACGAAATGGATTGTTGTATCGAGTCCGGACGGTTTTTCTGACGGTTCGGTCGACATCAGGTGAGCGGCGTACCTCTTTTATCTGAATCTGAATGCGGGTATTTGGTGCGGTCTACCAGTCGAGGTCGAACACCTTTTCCATCGGCGCCCACCAATCGTCGGCTCCTGCTTCGGGGACTTTGGCCTGGAACGTGGACATCAGGTCGTTCCACTCCTCGGCGCGGGGATTGGCGAGGGTGTACGCCTGAAAGTCTCGCTCAGGCACAAAATCATCCGGCGCGGTGTAGTACATGAACAGGTGCGTCCCGATGAGAAATATCTCCATCTTTTCGAGACCGACCGAGCGCAACGACTCTAGTACCTCCGGCCACACGGCCCGGTGGTATTCCCTGTACTTCGCTATCTTCTCGGGATCGTTATTGAGGTCCAGGACCTGTGCGTAACTCTTCATGGTGATGGAAACCCAATCGGGTTGTTTGTTTGATTACTCAACTGATTCCGAGCGGGGCGGTAGCATACCGCGGAGCAATCGTATCGATCTGCCGCGGGAGCCTCAAAATGTTCCCTTCGGTTAATTCATTTGAGTGGTTTTAGAGGTTCGGAACATGCAGCGAGTTGGTTTCCTCCTCAAGGTCCGGGAAGATCGCATAGACGAATATAAGGAGCACCATCGGCACGTGTCGCCTGACATGCTGGACGCTCTTTCTCGGCACGGCTGGCACAACTACAGCCTGTTCATGCGGCCAGATGGGCTGATGTTTGGCTATGTTGAGGTGTCAGACAGCTTTCAGGCGGCGCTCGACGGGATGTCGACCGAGGACGCAAACTCACGATGGCAGACGCTTATGGAGCCGTTCTTTGAATCGCCGGGCGGTGGCAGGCCAGATGAGAACATGGTTCAACTGGAAGAGGTGTTTCATCTTGAATAGCCGGAGTGCGGGAGCGGAATGAACCGGAGTTGGCAAGACCTGGCCCGAGTTAACTGATAATACGAACTGGATTTTCGTAACCGTTTCAGATCCAAATGGAGAGAACCAGCATTGAGCGATGTCGATAATCTGATCCCGGAAATGGTGAAGGAGATCCATTCCCGGCCGGAGAAGGCCGTGATTGTGGTCACCGGCGCCGGAATCTCTGCGCTTGGCTGGCTGTTCGATCAAGGTGGAGCTTCCCGAACCATTCTTGAAGGGCGGGTGCCGTACTCGATCAGCTCGCTCAACGAGTTCGTGGGAATCGATGTCGAGACACACGTCTCCCGCGAAGAGGCGATCAGGATGGCGGATAGCGCGTATGAACGAGCGCTATACCTCCGTGCAGACGATGACGATTCGCCGGTGATCGGTGTCTCTTGCACGGCGACCATCGCGACCGATTACGCGAAACGCGGGACGCACAGGGCATGCTGCGCCCTCCGGACGGCGACGCGCAGGACGGATTTCACGGTCGAGTTCGACAAGGGCGCACGTGACCGCATCGGAGAGGAAGATGTCACGAGCAGGCTGGTCCTGAACCTGGTCGCGCTTGGTAACGGGGTCGTATCGAAGCTCGATCCGGGGTTGTTACCGGGCGAGAACCTGAGCGTGACTGATGAACGACTCTGAACGTCTTTTTGCGAGCGTCATCGCGGGGCGCGTCGGGGTCATTACGGTTGCGCCGGATGGCACGATAAGCGATGGCGTTGCGGAAGGGTTGACCGTGCTCTCCGGCGCTTTCAACCCGCTGCATCAGGGCCACGAGGGGATGCTCACGGCCGCGATGGGGATCACCGGGACTGCGGGCGCGTTTGAGTTATCTATCGTGAATGTGGACAAGCCCGAG